>WOR8_10002009_pt1 | contig 21860 bp, 22 predicted proteins | sample DeeMarSeWOR38_10_FD_19890 | JGI IMG/M metagenome (IMG submission 19890) | reverse complement strand
GGTCACGCGCAGCGGCGACCGCTGGACGGCGGCAGTCGGCATACCCCTCGATACGCCCACCGGCGAAATGTCCATCCGCGTCAATACGGCGCGCGACATCGCTTTCGAGGTGCGCGAACACGCCTACCGTGAACAGCGGCTTACCGTGAAGAACAAGAAATACGTCAGTCCCGACGAGGAACAGCTCGAGCGCATCGGCCGCGAGCGGAAAGTCATCGATTCGGCACTGAGCAACTGGCGTGACGTCGACGTGGATAGCCTGCTCCTCGCACCGCCGGTAAACGGGCGGCGCAGCTCGAGTTTCGGCCTGCGGCGCTTCTTCAACGACCAGCCGAGGTCGCCGCACAAGGGCATGGACATTGCCGCATCCGAGGGTACCGTGATCGCTGCCCCGGGAACGGGCGTCGTCACTGCAGTCGGCGACTATTTCTTCAATGGCAAGACCGTTATCATCGATCACGGTCAGGGTTTCGTGACCATGTACTGCCACCTCAGCAGGATCGGCGTGGACGAGGGACAGCAGCTTGGAGCAGGCGAGCCGATCGGCGCCGTGGGTGCAACCGGCCGCGTCACGGGGCCGCACCTGCATTTCGGAACCTATCTCAACGGCACCGCGGTGGACCCGGCGCTGTTGTTACAAACTGTTGCAGCAGCGGACTGATGTTTTCCAACGGATGCGGGCATCATCTGCCCTGTCGAACCTTCTTTTACCCGGAGATTTCCTGATGCGTACACTTCTGATCGTTCTCTCGCTTGCCGCTCTCCCCGGCCTCGCGTTTGCCCAGGGCAATCGCGCTGGTACCTGGGAATGGTCCTTCGCCGCCATCTACCAGGACTCCGCGAGCAGTGGCGCCGAGGGGGGCTCCAACCTGAAGCTCGACAGCGAATGGGGTCTGATTTCACGGCCACGCTGATCAATGAAAACGACCCCAGCGACCGGCGCCAGATCAACCACACGATGTCGCAGTTCAACGGCCGCATCAAGGGAACACTGACGTTCCTAGAAGGACCCTTGTCGCCGTTTGTCGAGGCCGGCATTGGCTGGTCGTACTTCGATTCGAACGTTGCTGACGGACCGCCAATAACGGGCTGCTGGTGGCATCCCTGGTGGGGTTACATCTGCGAAAACTTCTACAGCACCTTCAGCTCCACCGAGTTCAGCTACGGCGGCGCGCTTCGGCCTGCGCTACATCCTGCGTGGCGGCATGACGCTGAAGCTCAGCGTGAACCAGTACTGGCTCGACGTCGGCAACGCCGGCGGGGACCCCGAGCTCAATGCGGCACGGCTGGAGTTCGGCTGGTCATTCTGACGATGATTTGCTGAACTGGCCGGCGCACTCGAGGAAGTCACAGATCACGGGCCGGAACGCATCCATGTCCACTAGGAACGCGTCGTGGCCCTGGATGCTGTCGAGTTCTACCAGCCACGTATCCTTGCAGACGGTCCGTATGCCGTCTGCAAGCTGGTGCTGCTGGTGAATCGGGAACAGGATGTCGGTCCTGGTACCGATAACGAGTGCGCGTCCCAGCTTCAGGCGCCTGAAGCCATTCTCCAGTGAGCCGCCGTGTTCGGCCAGCGAGAACAGGTCCGAAGCCCGGGACAGGTAAAGGTAGCAATTCGCGTCGAACGCGCCGCTGAACTTGTTGGCGTGGTTTTCCATGTAGGACTCGACGGAAAACTCGATGCGAAACGGCTCGTCACCGGGGCCGACATCTGTCACCCGTTCCCGGCCGAAGCGCTTCTCCCATTCCTCGGGCGACCGGTAGCTGATCATGCCGAGCTTGCGTGCCAGGCGCTGGCCGGTGATGGGCGGGTCAGCCGGATCGTAGTGCCCGCCCTGCCACTTCGGGTCGGAGCGGATCAGTTCACGCTGCAGCGATCGCATCGCTATAGCCCAGGGCAGCGGCCGCGCTGACGAAGAAATGGAGATGAATCCGGCAACCGCGTCGGGATGCTTCACGCACAGGGCGAGGCCGCTCATCCCGCCCATGGAACAGCCGATAACGGTGTGCAGGCGCTCGATACCCAGTCGCCGGACCACCTGGTACGCAGCTTCCGCGACGTCTTCCAGCGACAAGGTCGGAAACGAAATGCCATAGCGCTCGCCGGTCGCGGGGTTCACCGAGGCAGGGCCGGTAGAACCGAAGCAACTGCCCAGCGAGTTGATGCAGATGACGAAGTACTTGTCCGTATCCAGCGGGAGGTCCTCGCCGATCATGTTTTCCCACCAGCCGGGCGTCTGGTCCTCCCCGGATGATGCGGCGTGCGCTGACGGCGACAGGCCCGTGAATATCAGGATCGCGTTGTCCCTGGCTTCATTGAGCTCACCCCAGGTCTCGTACGCCAGCGTCGGAGACTCGATGTATCCGCCGCGATGCATCTTGAAGGGCCCATCCAGCGTTATGAATTTCGTCGCTAAGGTCATCGCTTTATTTCTTCGCGTGCTTGATCAGGCGCTTGCGCCGCCGTTCCTGCCGCGGCGTCAGCTTGTTGCGCCGACCCTTGTAGGGGTTCTCGCCGGTCTTGAAAGACAGGCGCACCGGCGTGCCCTTTAGTTTAAACGCTTTGCGGAAGCGATTGATCAGGTAGCGCCGGTAGGCCTCCGGCACGCGCTCCGTCTGGTTACCGTGAATCACGATCACCGGGGGATTGCGGCCGCCCTGGTGCGCGTAGCGCAGCCTTATACGTCGACCGCGAACCATGGGCGGCGGATGCGCCGTGACCGCGCTCTCGAGTTCCCTTGTCAGCTCCGTCGTCGACAGGTCGCGCATTGCAGCCTTGTAAGCACGCTCCACGGCAGGCAATAGATCGCCGACCGCGGTGCCGTGCAGCGCCGAGATCGTGATTCGTTCGGCAAAGTCGAGAAACGGCAGGCGCCGGTCCAGTTCGTCGCGAACGTGCTTGCGCTCGGCGGCGCTAAGCCCGTCCCACTTGTTGGTAACGACCACCAGCGCACGACCGCGCTCCAGCACCAGGCCGAGAAGGCTCACGTCCTGTTCCGTAATTCCCTCGTGGGCGTCCAGCACCGCGATGACCACCTGCGCCTGCTCTATAGCCTGCAGAGCCTTGATGATGCTGAATTTCTCGATCGCCTCGTGCACTCGCGCCCGACGCCGAATGCCGGCGGTATCTATCAGCACATACTTGCGGTCGTTGCGCTCGAACGGCACCGCGACACTGTCGCGGGTCGTACCCGGCTGGTCGTATACGACAAGCCGCTCCTCGCCGAGCAGCCGGTTGATCAGCGTCGACTTGCCGACGTTGGGACGCCCGATGACCGCGATGCGGAGTTCCTCATCGTCCGCCTCTTCCGCGTCTGCGCCTTCCGGCTCGACATCGAACTCGTCCAGCACGGCGTCTATGAGCGCGCTAACGTGATCGCCGTGAGCGGCCGATACCGCGTGCGGCTCACCAATGCCGAGGCTGTGGAATTCGCTTTCAGCAACCGGCGCATCCAGTCCTTCGGCCTTGTTGACAGCCAGCCAGACGCGTTTTGCGTGTCGCCTCGCAAGGTCCGCGACATGCTCGTCCGCGGCAGTCAGCCCCTCACGCGCGTCGACGAGTACGATTGCGGCGTCGGCTTCCTCGAGCGCGCGAACCGTCTGATCGACCATGCGCTCGTCAATGCCGATCTCGCCGCCCGCGACGCCGCCGGTATCGATAACAAGGTAGGGAACGGGGCCGAGCTTGCCGAAACCGTACTTGCGGTCACGCGTCAGGCCCGGGTAATCGGCAACCAGCGCATCCCGTGAACGGGTAAGGCGATTGAACAACGTCGATTTACCGACATTGGGACGACCGATCAATGCGATGACGGGAAGCATCGGGTATCACCGACACGAGGGCGTATCAGGCGCCCTCGTCTTCCCCTTCCGCGATATCGGGCGCGCGGCGATCATCCCGTTTCGGTTCCACGATGTACCATGCCGAAACCGAGCCGTCGTCCGACTGTACGTAAAGCCGGTCGGCCATGACCACGGGAGTGCTGACGATCGCACTGCCGCCCGCACGTACCCGCGCAACCGGTTCGCCGTCCACGTTGCTGAAGAAGTGCAGGTAACCTTCCAGGTCACCCACTGCAACCGTCGTCCGGAAGGATACGGGCGCCGTCGGTTCCCGCCGCAGCAGAATATTGTGGCGCCAGATCTCGGTGCCGCTGCGGCGATTAAGGGCGACCAACTCGCCATTGTCCAGGGTCGAATACACGTTGTTCCAGTCCGCGGTAACGCCCACGTAGGTCGACAGCTCGCGTGCCCAGAGCACCTGCCCGGATTCCGCGGCGAGCGATGCGATGCGCCCCTGGTAGCCCGACGCATAAATGTCCTGTCCGACCACGGCGATGTCGCCATCGATGTCGGACAGGCGATCGAGATCGGATCGTCCGCTCGGCGGCGCCAGCATGCTGTCCCATTCGACGTCGCCGCTGGCCAGGTTTATTGCCATGACGCGGCCGTTATCGAAACCCGTAACGACGGTCTGGCCGACCTGCATCGGAGACGTCGAACCGCGCATCGTGAGCGCCGGCGTAGATTGCTCGACGGACCAGCGTTCAGTACCGTCGAACACGGACAGGGCTATCAGCTTGTTGTCGACCGCCTGCACGACCACCCAGTCTTCATAGACGAGTGGCGTCGCGAGTGACTCGCCGGAGATATAGGCTCGCCAGCGCTCGGTGCCATCGTCGGCCGACAATGCCACCACGAAACCATCGGCAGAGACCACGACGACGAGGCCTTCACCGACCCCGGGCCCCGACGACAAACCGATGCCGAGCTTGTTGCGCCAGACCTGCTTGCCGCTCTCGGGGTCGAGCGCGACGACGTTGCCGTTGACGCTGACCGCGTAGATGCGGTTGCCATCCCCCATGGGCCGCAAAGCGACGCGCAGGAACTCTGAGTCCGCTCCGACATTCGCTTTCCAGAGCCGCTTGACCGGCACCTTCGTTTCGAACTCGATCAGCTCTGCCGGTTCGAGTTCCTCATCGTCGTCGCCAAACAGACCGCAGGCGGAAAGCAGAAGCGCCGCAGACAGGGCAAGCCAATTGCGGCCGCGCGGTGTCACTCCCCGCCGTCCTCGGCCGGAGCAGCGCTCGCTTCTTCAGGGAGGTCCATGAGTTTCAACTGGATGAGACCCTGGTCGACGGTCGGCTGCGCTTCACTCAGCGCGGCCTGGTAGGAAGCACGCGCCTCGTCATAGCGACCCAGCGCAACATAGGCGTCGCCGAGTTCCTCGGCATAGCGTGCCGCGAATGCCGCATTCGCCTGCCCCTCGAGCAGGCTCAGAACTTCCTCCGGCTTGCCCTGGTAAAGCAAAACCTTCGCGAGGCGCACGCGCGCCACATGCTTGAGATTGTCGTACCCGCTCATTGCCAGCAGGTCGTTCAGGGCCCGCGCGGCATCCTGGTCGCGGTTCTTGTCCATGTACAGGCGTGCCATCGCAAGCTTGGACTGGGCGGCGTAGGAACTGTTCCCGTATTCGCTGTCCAGGTTGCCGGCTGCGGCTTCCGCGGCCTCGAGATTGCCTTCGACGACGTGCTGTGTAACATCGTCGTACAGCACCGAAGCCGCGATCTCAGCCTCGACCGTCTGGTTCTGGTAGTAATTTATGCCGAACAGGATGGCCGCACCCAGCACGACGCCACCAATGACGTACAAGCCGTAGTCCGACCACCACGTCTGCATCTTTTCAATCTGTTCTTTTTCCGAAAGTAGATCGTCCACGAATACTTCCCTTACTCATCATCGGCGCCAGCACGCGCTGCCGCCTTGTCCAGTTTCCCTGCAAGTATCGATGCCACTTCGTCTAAATCGACACTCGCCTGCTCTTCGCGCGTCTGCATCGGCTTCAGGCCGACGCGCCCCTCGGACAGCTCGCGCTCTCCGAGTATCAGTGCGTAATCAGCATTGCTGTTATCCGCACGCTTCATCTGCGATTTAAAGCTGCCACCGCCGAGATTCAGCTCCACGCGAATCCCCGTGATCGCATCCCGCAGCTGCTCCGCCAGGCCGACCGCGCGTTGCAGCGTACCTTCGCCGACCGCGACGATGTACACGTCAGCACCGGCATCCGGAGCCTTACCGCCGCAGGCCTCGAACAGTGCGACGAAGCGTTCCATGCCCATCGCCCATCCCACCGCGGGCGTCGGCCGGCCACCCAGCTTCTCGACCAGTCCGTCGTAACGCCCGCCGGAACAGACCGCTCCCTGTGAGCCGAGCGCATCGGTAACCCATTCGAACACGGTGCGATTGTAATAATCGAGCCCGCGCACGAGGCGTGGGTTCAGCGTGTAATCGATTCCTGCCACATCGAGCAACGATCGCAGTTCCTCGAAGTGCTCCGCCGACTCGGCATCCAGGTAGTCCAGCATGACCGGGGCGCCTTCGATGATCCCCTGCATATCAGGGTTCTTGCTGTCGAGAATCCTGAGCGGGTTGCGCTCGAGGCGCCGAATACTATCCTGATCGAGCTGGTTTTTCACGCCGGAAAAATACTCCACGAGCGTGTCCCGGTAGCGCGTGCGGGCTTCGGGCGTCCCCAGCGAGTTGAGTTCCAGGGCCAGCCTCGAGATGCCCAGCCGGCGCCACATCCTGGCGCTCATGATAATCAGTTCGGCATCGACATCGGGGCCGGCGTAGCCAAGCGCCTCGACATTGAACTGGTGGAACTGCCGGTAACGCCCTTTCTGCGGCTTTTCGTAGCGGAACATGGGACCGGATGTCCACAGCTTCTGGCGCTGGTTGTGCAGCAGCCCGTTGGTAATGCCTGCGCGCACGACGCTCGCTGTCGCCTCCGGGCGCATCGTGAGGCTCTCACCGTTGCGGTCCTCGAAGGTATACATCTCCTTCTCGACGATATCGGTCACCTCGCCGATGGAGCGCCGGAACAGCTCGGTGTGTTCGAGGATGGGCAGGCGGATCTCGTCGTAGCCGTAGGAGCGCACGATCTCCTGCAGCACCTGCTCGAGATGTCGCCAGGTGGCGGATACCTCGGGCAGGATGTCGTTCATTCCCCTGATGGCTTTGGGTTTCATGCAACCAACCGCTAACGGAGCCAATTATGGTCCGGAAATCGTGAGACGCGCCGTCTGACCCCGGCGGCCCGTGGCGGGCATGATGAAGTCCTCACCATTGACCCGAACGTCGACGTTGTCTGCATCGCCGAACAGCACGGACAACGGACCGGGCCCGCTGACATTGACCGTACGGCCGCTGCGGCCCAGCTGGAAAAACAGCCGACGGCCGGAAGCGTCGGTTATCTCGGTCCAGCAATCCCCGAGAAACGTCACTGAAAGGCGTACATCGTCGTCGCCCGACACCGCCGGCTGCGCCTGCTCCGCTGCCGGAAGCGAATCCCGTTCGGGGCTGACAGTGGGTTCTTCGGGCACGACCGCAGGTAGCTGCGACGGCACCTCGCCCGCAGGCGAATCATCGGCCACCTCCTCGGCGACAGGGACCTCCTCGGCCGGCTGCTCGTCTGTGGGAGCCTCTTCAACAGCGGTCTCCGCCGACGCAGGCGGCGTTGTCGCTACCGACGCGGGCGGCGTTGTCGCTACCGGCAAAGACATGTCGGAAAACGGTTTTTCGACGATCAGCCAGTAAGCCAGCGCCAGCAACAGCAGCACCAGGACAGCAGCCAGCCACGGCCCCGGCGATATCTCCTTCCTCGGCTTTTTCCGGCTTACGACGACCGGCGGCATTTCCTGGGTACGGGTCAGGCGGTAGTAGTCGGCCAGCACGTCGTCGTGGTTCACGCCGACAAGCTGCGAGTATTTCTTCAGGTGGCCCTTGGCGAAAACCGGCGCGCCGAGGACTTCGAATTCGTTGTTTTCCAGCGCCCGGATCTTCGCCTCCTCGACATGCAGCTCCTTGGCGATCTCAAGCACACTTATCTGCTTGGCACGCCGCGCCTCGGCGAGCCGTTCTCCGCCGATGGGGCCGTCTGTCCCGGCCTCGGGCGATTCTGTGTCCGGTTTATCCGTGTCGTCGGTCATTGATCTGGCAGCGCAAAGGTCCTAGCCGGCCTTGCGAACACGCTCGGCTTCGGCCGAGTCCGGGAAATCCCGCAGCAGCTGCATCGTGTATTCGCGGCGCGCGGTGTCGTCGCCGAGCTTCTCCTCGATGCGAATACCGTGAAAGAGCACTGGTGCGGTCGGCATGTTGCTGCCCAGGTAACGCTGCAGGAACGCACGCGCACGCAGGGCGTCGCCCGTTTCGTAGAACAGCACCGACATCTGCAGCAATGCCTCGCCGTGATTCGGGCGCCGTTCCAGCGCAGCGCGCAGGTATTCTTCGGCCGCGACGTGATCCGGCTTTTGCATCATGCAGACACCGGCATTGGTATATGTCCGCTCCGAGTAGTCGTTTGTGGGCGCTTTAATGGCCTTGTCGAAATACTTGCGTGCCTCGTCGAATCGCCCCTGCCGGCACAGGAACACCGCGTAGTTTTCCTGGATCTTGAAATCACGCGGCGCCACTCGCACCGCCTCTTCATATGACTCCTCGGCGAGCCTCACATTGCCCAGCGCTTCGTACGTAAGGCCCAGGGCCGACCACGCCAGGCCATTCTTCGGGTTCTGTTCGAGCGCCAGCTCCAGGCGATCACGCGCAAGATCGTAGTCGCCCTTCCGATAGTAGCGGGCGCCGAGCTGGTAATTCAGCTCCGCGGCGTCATTCTGATCGGCTTTTTTCTCCGGTGGTCCGGTTGTCGTGGATACGCAGCCGGCCAGTACCAGTATGGCGGCCATCGCCCCCAGAAGAACATCGCTCTTTTTCACGCCGTCGCCACCCTGATGTTTTTTTCGCCCAGGCGTCTGCGAACACGGTCGCTGACCTTGCCAGCGAGCTGCCCGCAGGCCGCATCGATGTCGTCCCCGCGCGTGCGGCGCGTGGTCGCCACGATGCCACGGTCGCGCAGCCGATCCTGGAACACTCGGATCGTCTCCGCCCCGGATCGCTTGAACTCGGTGCCCGGGAACGGATTGAATGGAATTAGATTGACCTTGGCCGCCTTACCGCCGAGCAGGTCTGCCAGCTCGTCGGCATGCGCCAGCGAATCGTTCACGTTGCGCAACATCACGTACTCGAACGTGATGAAGCGGTTCGAGTGCTTCGCCGCATATCGCCAGCAGGCGTCGAGCAATTCGTCGATCGGGTGCAACTTGTTGATCGGCACGATGCGATTGCGCAGCTCGTCATTCGGCGCATGCAGCGATACGGCGAGAGACACATTGCATTCGTCTCCCAGTTTCTCGATATGCGGCACGATACCCGAGGTGCTGATGGTCACGCGGCGCCGGGAAAGCCCGTACGCGTAGTCGGAAATGAGCAGCTCGAGCACCGGCACGACGTTGCGATAGTTAGCCAGCGGTTCGCCCATGCCCATGAAGACCACGTTCGTCACCGCGGTCTCACCGTTCGGGCGGCGCGGCAGCACGGCCCTGGCATGCCAGACCTGGCCGATGATCTCGGCCGCGGTCAGGTTGCGATTGAAGCCCTGCGCGCCCGTGGCGCAGAACGCGCAATCGAGCGCGCATCCCACCTGTGACGAAATGCACAGCGTTCCACGCGCCGGCTCGGGGATATACACGGCCTCGACTCGTTGCCCGGACCCGCTGGCAAACAGCCACTTGACGGTGCCATCCGAGGACTCGTGCTGACTGTCGACCCGCGGCAAGCTGACCGTCGCCCGGTCGGCAAGCTTTGTCCTGAGCGACTTCGACAGGTCCGTCATCGCATCGAAATCGGTGACGCCACGCTGGTACATCCACTGCAGGAGCTGCCGCGCACGATAAGGCTTCTCGCCCAGGTCGGCGAACAGCGCCTCGAGCTCGCCTTGCGGCATGCCCAGGAGGTTCAGTTTTTCGGCGTCATCAGTCATCGTTCACTGGTCTAGCGCGTGCGCGGACAGATTCCTTCTTCGCCGAAGAAGAACGCGATTTCCGCGGCAGCCGTATCGGGGCCATCCGAGCCGTGCACGACGTTTTCCTCGATGCTCGCGGCGAAGTCGGCGCGAATCGTGCCCGGGTCCGCATCAGCCGGATTGGTCGCGCCCATGATCTCGCGGTTCTTTGCGATCGCATCCTCGCCCTGCAGCACCTGGACCATGACCGGTCCCGAGGTCATGTATGAGACCAGGTCGTTGAAGAACGGGCGCTCCCGGTGGACGGCATAGAAGCCCTGCGCATCCTTGTCGGTGAGGTGCTTCATCTTTGCGGCGACGATTTCGAGGCCCGCCTTTTCGAACCGGCTGTAGATTTCGCCAATCAGGTTCTTCTGAACGCCATCCGGTTTGATAATAGAGAGCGTCTGCTCAACGGCCATGCGATGTTCCTTTTCGATTAAGTGGAGATTCCCGCACGGCCTGGAATTCGACCGGGCGAACGTAAACCCTCGATTTTACTTGGCATATAGGTGCCGGGCAACGGCGGCGGGCTAGTGTCCTGTCCGGTAAATTCGCATACTTTCAGCGCGTTGTACAAGGCGTGTGGCGAGGCGCGTACCGCCGGCAATGGCCGGGTCCTTGCCAAGGGACGCAACGTGGCCACACGCCTTGTGCGACGCGCCCTTCGGGAGCCGATGAAAGGGACCATGACCGCGTTGCATCCCTTGCCAAGGCCTCGACATTGGCGGCGGAATGCGCCTTGTTCTGGCCCATTTCATCGGTTCTGAAAGCAAGCGAATTAACCGGACAGGACACTAAACGTTGAAGCTTTCTCCGCAGCCGCATTCCCCGGTGACGTTGGGGTTTCTGAAGCTGAACGCCTCGTTGAGGCCATGCTTGACGAAATCGACCTCGGTGCCGTCGATCAGCGGCAACGCGTCCGCATCCACGACGACCTTGACGCCCTTGTCCTCGAATACGACGTCGGCGTCCGTTATGTCTTCCGCGTAATTGATGACGTAGGAGTAGCCGGAACAACCGGTCTTGGTCACGCCCAGCCGTAATCCTATGCTCTCACCCCGGGTCTGAAGGTAGTTACGTACCCGGCTTGCCGCCGATTCTGTCAACGAAATTGCCATATCTAGTCCGTGTCCTTGCCCGACTTCGGGCCTACGCCAACGCTATGCCCAAGCGATCGCACTGCATCTTCAAGTATAAGTATACGGCCCAGTTTCTCTCGCGGTACAGGCAGAGTTTGCATAATTTCCTCCGCACTGAATTCCTGGAGCGCGCGAACGGGCCGGCCCTCGAACTCACGGCAACATGCCTCGGCGGCCGCCAGCAGGTGCGGACAGCCCCAGACGAGAAAGCGCAGGCGTTCAATCACGTCCCCGCCGCATCGCGCCGCGAGGGTAATCCGCACGCCCTGCTCATCGATGTGCACCCGGGCGGTCGCCTTTTCAAGGTCACCTGCATGATCGGGCCGCGCGAACAGCTCCCTCACATGCGCACCGTAAGGATCGCTCGTCATGCCGCCCGCCCCGGGGCGATGGCCCGCAGGCGCGTAACGGCATCCCGGTAGCGAGCGATCGCGAAATCGACCTCGGCCGCTGTCGTGGGGCGCCCGAAGCTGAAGCGTATGGCGCTCTGAGCCAGCAAATCGCTGCGACCGAGCGCGCGCAGCACGGACGAGGGCTCCTGGCTCTTCGTATTGCAAGCCGACCCAGTGGCCACGCACAGTGGTTCGAGCGCCAGCAACAGGCTCTCGCCCTCGATGTCGTCGATGCTCACGTTGAGAATGCCCGGGAACGTACTGTCTGCACTACCGTTCCGAACGACACCGTCGAGGTCCCGTATACCCTCCCACAGCCTGTCGTTCAGGGTCTGCAGATGCGCGCGGTTATCCTGCATCTCGGTCGACGCGATTCGGGCTGCCTCCCCGAAGCCGGCAATCAGCGGCACCGCCAGCGTTCCCGGACGCCTGCCGCCCTGCTGTCCGCCGCCGTAGATCAGCGGCTCGACGTGGCATCCCGGGCGGTCGGCGATGAAGAGCGCGCCGACGCCCTTGGGGCCGTAGACCTTGTGCGCCGTCGTCGACAGCAGGTCCACGGGCAGCGACGCGAGATCGAGCGGCAACTTGCCGACCGACTGCGCGGCGTCGACGTGAAACAGCACGTCCCTGTCGCGACAGATGCAGCCGAGCGCCTCGATGTCCTGGATCACGCCGGTTTCATTGTTGACGTGCATGATCGAAACGAGCTGCGTATCGGGCCGGATCGCCGCCTCCAGCTCTGCGGCATCCAGGACACCGGTTTCGTCCGGGTTCAGCCAGCTGACTTCGAAGCCCTGCTTCTCCAGCGTGCGGAACATGTCGGAAACGGCTTTGTGTTCCGTCGGCATCGTGATGAGATGCCGTCCGCGGTCCGCACGGTAACGCGCAGCACCCGCTATAGCGAGGTTGTCGGACTCCGTCGCACCCGACGTCCAGACCAGCTCTGTCTCACTGCAGCCCAGCAGCTCCGCGAGCTGCCCGGTCGCGCGCTCCACGCACCCCATCGCGCGCCTCCCGGCGAGGTGACCGGATGACGGATTGGCAAAATCGCCGCCCGTCCCGAACAGCGGCGTCATTACGTCGATGACACGCGGGTCCGCGGGCGTCGTCGCTGCGTAATCCAGGTAAACGATGTCGGTGTCGGTGTTCACGTGTCCTTTTCCCTGTCTCGCTCCACGGCTGAAAGAATGCCACGCAGTATGTTGACCTCGTTCTGGTCCGGCCGTGCCCGAATGAACAGGCGCCGCAGGCGGCGCATCAGGTGCCGGGGGTTGTCCGGGTCGAGGAACTGCACGTCGGTCAGGACGCGCTCGAGATGCTCGTAAAAGTTCTCCATTTCCCGGCTGGTCGCGAGCGGCGCATCCGCCTCGTACTCGGGCGACCTGACGGCCTGCGCCTGGCGCAGTTCGTAGGTCACGACCTGCACCGCCATCGCCAGGTTGAGCGAGCTGAATTCCGGATTCGTCGGAATCGTCAGGAGCGTATCGCAATGATCGAGATCCGAATTCGACAGCCCTGACTTCTCCGGGCCGAATACGGCGGCAACGGGTCCCCGGGCGCTCTCCTCAAGCAGCCTGGCGGCGCAGTCGCGCGCGTCGAGGCAGGGCCAGTTGATAGCCCTGGACCGCGCGCTCGCGCCGGCCACGTACACGCAGTCGGCGATCGCGTCCGCGAGGCTGTCGACAACCGTCGCGTTCTCGAGCAGGTCCTCGGCGCCGGATGCCCGCGCGGTTGCCTCCTTGTCCGGGAAATAGCGCGGTTCGACCAGCGCCAGGTCCGTGACGCCCATGTTCTTCATGGCGCGGGCGACGGCACCGATGTTGCCCGGATGCGTGGTACCGACGAGTACGATGCGTATAGACATGACGATATTCTGGCGAGTGGCCGGCAAAGTCCGGTATTCTACCGCCCCGACCGGGCCCCGGCAGTCGTTATTCCCGGACCGGTCCATCGCAGCTCTTTGACATTGACGGAATCGTTTCATGCACGCACTACTGAATGTGGCCGTGATGGCCGCGCGTCGCGCCGGCAACTCGCTGATGAGAAACCTCGTCAAGCTCGACACGCTGACTGTCGAGACGAAGGGCCGCAACGATTACGTCAGTGAGGCGGACCGCGCCGCCGAACAGGAAGTCATCGAGACAATCCACAAGCACTATCCGGATCACGCGATTCTCGCCGAGGAGTCCGGCGCGAGCGGTGATTCGGACACGGTCTGGATCATCGACCCGCTCGACGGGACTACCAATTTCCTGCACGGTTTCCCGGTATTCGCGGTATCCGTCGGCGTTCGGGTCAGGGGCCGCATGGAGCACGGCGTGGTTTACGATCCCGTCCGCCAGGAGCTCTTCACCGCGTCGCGCGGCGCCGGTGCCCAGCTCGACGGCCGCCGCATCCGCGTCAGCGGGCAGAGCAATCTCGAGCGCGCCCTGGTCGGCACCGGCTTCCCGTTCCGCCATGCCGACTACGAGATGGAGCCCTACCTGAAGATGCTGGGCAAGATTCTCAGGAATACGTCCGGGGTACGGCGCCCCGGCGCTGCTGCGCTCGATCTCTGCTACGTCGCCGCCGGGCGGCTGGACGGCTTCTGGGAAGCCGGCCTCTCCGCCTGGGACCTCGCGGCGGGCGGGCTGATCATTCGCGAGGCGGGCGGCATCATCAGCGGCCTGGACGGCAGCGAGAACTACCTTGAAACCGGCCACGTCCTTGCCGGGACGCCGAAGATCTACGCGGGGCTCGCGAAGCTTTGCGCCTCCGAGATCAAAGCCGTCCTGCACAAGCCAAACGCAACCACGGCCGCCAAAACAGACTCCTGAAGAATACCGAGAGGGCGCTGAGCGTCGGTCCCGGACGCTTGACGTGCTCGATACACAGGCTTCCTCGGTTATTTCTCTCCCTCATGGTTGACCAGCGACATCCTGTCGCTGGTCAACCATGACGGAGAGGAATTCCCCGCCGGCCTGCTACGAACTACGACACGTGCGCCCGCTTTCCAGAGAATGGGGATTCAGGGGTTAGGGCAAATCGTCGATGAGCTCGGGGTCCTTGACGGGCTCGATCAGGTCCTGGGCGTTCACGCCAAGCAGCAGCGCGGTTGCGCTGGCGGTGTAGATCGACGAGTAGGTACCGACGATGATGCCGACGATCAGGGCGATCGAGAACGGCGCGATCGATTCTCCGCCGAACACCAGCAATGCGACGAGAACGAGTAAAGTCGTCAGGCCGGTGATGATAGTGCGCGCCAGCATTTCGTTGATCGACGTATTCATCGATTCTTCCGCCAATACACCGCGCAGCTTGAAAAAGTTCTCGCGAATCCTGTCGAAGGCAACGACGGTATCGTTCAGCGAATAACCGATTACCGCGAGGACTGCAGCGACGACCGTGAGGTCGAACGGCAGGCCGAAGATCGAGAAAAAGCCGATGGTAACGATGACGTCGTGCGCGAGAGCGGCGACGGCGCCGGCGGCGAATTTCCACTGAAAGCGAAACATCACGTAGGCAAAAATTAGCAGCAGCGCGATGATCATCGCTAATCCACCCTGCTCGGCGAGTTCGCTTCCCACCTGGGGACTAACGGCCTCGACCCGGCGCAAGTCGACTTCCTTGCCACCAGCCGTCAGCGTCGCCTGCAAGCGCTCGCGGATCGCGCCCTGGTCAGAACCTTCCTGGGGCGGCAGTCGCACCAGTACGTCGTTGGCTGCACCGAACAGCTGCACCTGGGCATCTTCGAACCCGGCTACGAAAAGATCGCTACGAATTCCCTCGACGTCCGCGTCCTCAGTGTAGCCGACCTCGAGCAGAATTCCGCCCGTGAAATCGATGCCGAAATCCAGGCCGCGCATACCCAGCGAGACAAGCGAGGCGATCACTACGATCAGCGATAGCGAAAGTGCGATCCGGCGCCGCGACGGGCTGAGGAAATCGATATTGGTTTTCTCTTTCAGAAATTTCATCGTCGTTTCCTAGACCGGTATGCTCTGGAGTTTACGGCCGCCGAATGCCAGGTTGACGATCGCACGCGTACCGATAATCGCCGTGAACATCGAGGTAAGGATGCCAATCATGAGCGTGATCGCGAATCCCTTGATCGGACCCGTGCCGAAACCAAGCAGCACGATTGCGGCAATCAACGTCGTGATGTTCGCGTCCGCGATCGACGACAAGGCCTTGTCGTAACCCGAATGAATCGCCTGTTGCGGCGATGTGCCCGCCGCAATCTCTTCGCGTATTCGTTCGAAAATAAGTACGTTCGCGTCAACCGCCATACCGACCGTTAGCACGATGCCGGCAATACCGGGCAATGTCAGCGACGCACCCAGGAGTGACAGCACCGCCACGATGAACACGAGGTTCGACAACAGTGCAACATTCGCTATGAGGCCGAAAACCCGGTAGTAGATGACCATGAAAATAATCACTGCCAGGAAACCTATCTGGATCGCCTTGAAACCGCGATCGATATTTTCCTTGCCGAGCGTGGGGCCGATCGTCCGATCGTCCACCTTGTAGACCGGCGCGGCGAGTGCGCCCGCACGCAGCAGCTTGGCCAGGTCGCTGGCTTCTATCGGGTTCAGGCCGGTGATCTGGAAATTGTTCTTGAATACGCCGCGGATCGTCGCCGTGTTGATGATCTCTTCCGACTTCACACGGCGTGTTTCCGTCTGGCCGCCTCGCGTGACGGTCTCCTCACGCCACTCGATGAACACGGTCGACATCGGCTTGTTGAGATTGTCGCGAGTCGTGGCGAGCATGCGCTCACCACCTGCGGCATCAAGAGTGATATTGACCGCCGGCTGGCCCTCCGCGCTGAAGCCGGCGGATGCATTGACGATCTCGTCGCCCGAGGCGATAACTTCGCGCTTCAGTATTTGCGCGGGTTCCTGGCCGCGGCCCGGGTATCGCCGTGAGCCCGGCTGGTTCCCGGATTGGTCGACCAGGCGAAATTCGACGGTCGCAGTAGCCGTCAGGATCTTGTCCAGCTCCGTGGGATCCTGCACGCCGGGCAGCTGCACGACGATGCGGTCGATCCCCTGCCGCTGCACCAGCGGCTCGGCAACGCCCAGTTCGTCGACACGATTCCTGAGCGTCGTGATGTTCTGCTCGATCGCAAAATCCTGGCGCGCCCGGATCTGCGTCTCGGACATGCGCACCGCGAACGCCTTGTCGTCGGTGCCGTCATCGATCAACACCTCGGAATCGGCGTCGCGAACGATGCCCAGGGCGGCATCATAATCGGCAGCATCGGCGACCCGTACCGTGATGACGTTGTCGTCGAGGTCGACGCGATGGCGGATCCGGGCTTCACGCAGACGATCGTCGAAGTCCTGCTGGTAGGATTCGAGGCGCTTGCTGATCGCCGAAGCCATGTCGACTTCCAGCAGGACGTAGATACCGCCGCGCAGATCCAGGCCCAGGCTCATCGGGTTGAGGCCAAGACGTCGCACCCAGGTCGGCAACCTCGGGGCCAGCGTCAGGGCGATGTTGAGATCGCGTCCGTAACGATTGCGCAGCCTGTCGCCGGCTTCGGCCTGGGATTCCGCCGACTCGAACCGTAGCACCGCCCGCTCATCCTTGAGATACGCTGCTTCGGGCTCGATATCCGCGGCCTGCAGCGTGCTGACGAATTCCTGCAGCTGCGTCTCGGTCATCGGTTCGCCGAGGCGATCGGCCAGCTGAATGGCCGGAGCACTGCCGTATATATTGGGAAGGGCCAGCAGGATGCCCGTCAGCAGTATGACGAGCACCAGGACGTTGAGCCAGGCGGGGTACTTGTTCATTGAAACGGCGCGTCGTCGCTCAGGCTTCTTCGAATGTGCCCTTGGGCACCACTTGCGAGACGCTGGCTTTCTGGATCTTGATCTCGGTATTGTCGCTGATCTGCACGACCGCGTAATGGTCGCTGACACCGGTGATGCGCCCGAGGATTCCGCCGGCCGTCATGACCTCGTCGCCAACCTGCAGCGCGGCGACCATCTCGGTGTGCGCCTTCTGTTTCTTCTGCTGTGGCCTGATCAACAGGAAGTAGAACGCGATGAAAATGACGACGAGCGGCCACAGATCGATGAGGCTTCCCTGTGGTGCCCCCTGTTGCGCGTAAGCGTTGCTGATTAAAAAGTCCATGGTGTTAATTCTTCTCGTTGCGGGGTTTGACAGGTACCCCAAAAAAACAGCGCGGTATTATGGCACAGAGCGCAGGACGTGGGGACGCGATTGCGAAAGCCAAGCCGAAAACCGCGTCAGCCGTAGGCGGCACGCAGCGAGGCCACCAGTTCCGGCAAGGTGCCGGCGTCGATGGCCGCCCGCAGGTCCGTCATAAGTTTCTGATAATAATGAAGATTATGCATCGTCGCCAGGCGTGGCCCGAGGATCTCGCCGCATTTTCCCAGGTGCCTGAGGTAAGAAAGGCTGTAATTGCTGCAGGTATAGCAGTCGCATGCCGGGTCGGGCGGCGAAGTATCGTCAGCGTAGCGGGCATGCCGGAATTTCACCACGCCACGCGACGTGAACAATTGCCCGTTGCGCGCATGGCGGGTTGGAATCACGCAGTCGAACATATCTACACCGCGCAGCACGGCCTCGGCAATATCGACCGGAGTACCGACGCCCATCAGGTAACGAGGCTGTTCCGCGGGCATCCGTGGCACCAGCGCATCGAGGACGGCGAGGCGCTCCTCTTCCGGTTCGCCGACGGCGAGTCCGCCGATAGCGTAGCCGTCGAAACCGATCGCGCTGAGCCCCGCCATCGACTCCGCCCGCAGTGACTCGTAGATGCCGCCCTGCACGATGCCGAACAGCGCTTCTCCCCGGTCGGGCTCGGCATCCTTGAGTTCATCGAAACGCCGCCGGCATCGCCCGGCCCAGCGCAGCGACAGCTGCATCGAATCCCTGGCCTCGGTTTCGGAGGCGGGATACGGCGTGCAGTCGTCGAAGATCATCGTGACGTCGGCGTTAAGATCGTGCTGCACTTCCATGGAGCGCTCCGGCGTGAGGAACACCTCGTCGCCATCCACCGGCGACTGGAACCGTACGCCTTCTTCCGAGAGCTTGCGCATGTTTGCGAGCGAGAAGACCTGGAAGCCGCCCGAGTCCGTCAGGATCGGGCCATCCCAGTGCATGAACTCGTGCAGCCCGCCGTGCTTGCGAATGACGTCGGTGCCCGGCCGCAGCATGAGGTGAAAGGTGTTGCCGAGAATCATCTCGGCGCCGTCGGCCGCGACCTCCTCCGGCGTAACGCTCTTAACCGTGCCGTAGGTTCCGACCGGCATGAACGCGGGCGTCCTGACCGAGCCACGACGGAATTCCAGCAGCCCGGTTCGTGCGGCGCCGCTCTGCGCGAGGATGTCGAACTTCATCCGTCCGCTCCGGGTGTCACGAACATCGAATCGCCGTAACTGAAGAAGCGATACTGCGACTCCACGGCGTGTTCGTAGGCGCGCAAAATACGTTCGCGGCCCGCAAATGCGGCGACCAGCATGAGCAGCGACGATTTGGGCAGGTGGAAGTTGGTGATCATCGCGTCAACGGAACGGAACTCGTAACCCGGCAGGATAAAGAGGTCCGTCTCGCCATGGAATGGCCGAATCTCGCCGCTCCGCGAAGCACACTCCAGCGCACGCACGGCCGTGGTACCGACCGCGATAACCCGGCCGCCGGCCGCCCGCGTTTCGCGGACCGCCTGGCAACAGGCCTCTGTCACGCGTACGCGCTCCGCGTGCAGCCGATTCTGCTCGATGTGCTCGCTGCGCAGCGCCTGGAACGTGCCCGCGCCAACGTGCAGCGTGATGAACGCATGGCGTACGCCGGCCGCGAGCGTGTCCTCCAGCATTTGCAGGTCGAAATGCAGGCCCGCGGTCGGCGCCGCGACGGCGCCCGGGTCCTGCGCATACACCGTCTGGTAGCGTTCGACGTCCGCGGGTTCGGCCTCGCGGCCCAGGTACGGCGGCAAGGGCACCTCGCCGATTGACTCCAGTGTCTCGAGCACCGGGCGCGGAAAATCCAGGATGAAGAACTCGTTGGCGCGGCCTGCAACGACGACTTCTTCGCCGGTCGCGAGTCGCAGGCGGCCACCCTTCTTCGGTGACTTGCTGGCGCGCACCTGCGCCAGCGCGCATTGCTCGCTTTCGATGCGCTCGACCAGGATCTCGGCTCGGCCCCCGGTGTCCTTGACAGCGGCCAGCCGCGCCGGAATTACGCGCGTATCGTTGAACACCAGGAGGTCACCCGGGGTGAGCAGCGCGGGCAATTCGCTGAACGACCGGTCGACGATCTTTTCACCGACTTCGAGCAAGCGGCTCGCGCGCCGCTCGTCCGCCGGGTAGCGGGCGATCAACTCGTCAGGCAGTGCGTAATCGAAGTCCGAGATTTGCATGGGCGCGCATGGTATCAGAGCCACGCGCGCCCAGGCGTCTTCAGGAAGCTAATCAGGTCCTCTGGTCCGGGACCGGTGCGCGCAGCACGCGTACGTCTGCTCTAGCCGGCTTCGCCGGGAGAGGCGGCAGCGGCACGATCATGCTCGAACGATCGTCCGGCATCTCGATCTCCAGGGTCTGGCGGCGCTTGTCGCGCATGATGCTCAGTTCGAGTTTCTCACCGGACTGGTAGGAACCGAGGATGCGCATGGCATGACCCACCGACGTCGGTTCACGGCCGTCGATACTCTGGATAACGTCGCCGTCCTGCAGCTTGAGTGCTTCTGACTTCGGCGCACTCACGACGAGCAGACCGGCGTCGGTGCCGAAGTAGCGTCCCAGGCCTGCATTGAGCTCGACGAGTTCCATGTCGCCCCAGCTGCTGCCGAACAGCGGCGATGAGAACCGGTACTTGCGTGCGACATCTGGCGCTACATGTATCGGCGGCATCTTGAACTCGAAATTCTCGCCATCATCCACCCACGCATACGCGTGCATTTCCATGACACGGGGTTCGACCTCGACCTTGCCGACGTTGCCGTCACGCAGGTACTCGACTTCCAGCTTGTCGCCTTCCTCTACGTCCTTCATAACGTCGAGCAGGCGCCGGTTCGCTTCGCTGCCGTCATCGGCACTCATGGATGCTCCATTGACCGCGGTAATGACGTCGCCCGCACGCAGGCCGGCGTCATCTGCGGCACTGCCGGGCGAGACGCCGAGAATATTCACCCCTTCGACGGGCCCCTTGCCCTCGTTACCGCCGACGGTAACACCTAGCCTGGGCTTACCCATCAGGTCCACGACAGACTTTTCCATTTCCACCATCCGCGGCAAATTCTGCTCGCTCAGTTCGGCGATCCGGCGGGCCGCCTCCTCGAGCTGGCGTTCGGCCTCGCGCATCTGCCGCTGGACCTCTTCCTTCTCGAGCTGTGCCTGCGCCCGGCGCTCCTCCGCCTCGCGGCGTTCTTCGTCAGCGTCCGTGCCCTGCGCAGCTGCCTGCCCGGCGAGCAGCAAGGCCGCCGCGGCAGGAATCAAAACCTTCATCGTCTTCATCAAAACCAATCTCCTGAAAAGTCAAAATGCGGTTCGCTGCGCCTGCGCATAGCGCATGCCAACCAGCAACTTCATCAACCTGACGCGTTCGCGCCAGAAAATCTCCTCGTCTTCCGGATTGAGCTGGGAATCCGGGTCGTTGAGCTGATAATCGATCGCGGCAATGCGATCCTCGAGATCCTCGATCGTTGCCGCGGTGCCCGCGCGCATCACGCGCGGTTTGCCCGGCAGCTCGCGCAGGCTGTCTTCGAGTTCGCGCGATTCGGTCATCAGCGTCTGCAGCGTGTTGAGCCGGATCGGCGAGCTGCTGCCCACGTTGTTAGGGGTCGTGGGATAGACGACCGGTTCGCTCTCGAGCATGGCTGGCACTACGAGCACCGCGATCAGGATGGCAGCCGCCAGGCTGCCACCGAGATACCAGGTCGACGGTCGCCTCGTCACCGGCGTCTGTAACAGCCCTTCCGCCTCCGCCTGCTCACGGATCCGCGACGCAGTGCATCGTGTTCGTCAGCAGTCAATGCGCAGATCATCTCTTCGTCCTTCGTGTCTTTCGTCATTCTCTAGAAACTCCTCGCCGTGGCGCCTTGTCCCTCAAGGTCTTCCCGACCGGCATCGAGCATCGGTCGCAGGCGCTGGTAAGCCCGGGAAAGCTGCGACTTGGAAAAGCTTTCGGTCTTGCCCATCGCTGCGGCGATCTCCTTGTGCGTAAATCCTTCGACATCGTGCAGCCACACAACCACGCGACTTACCGTCGGCAGGTTCGCAAGCGCCGCGTCGAGGTCCAGCGCATCATCCGGGTGCCGCGAGACCCCGTGGCTGGCGGCGTCGCCCGGCGTCATGTCGTCCCAGCCGTCGGCCAGGGACTGGCTTCGCGCCGTCCAGGCCGAGCGCAGGAACATCAGCGCCTTCGATACCGCGATGCGTCGAATCCAGCTGCCGATCGCCGCCTCGCCGCGAAACTGCT
>WOR8_10003405_pt1 | contig 21863 bp, 17 predicted proteins | sample DeeMarSeWOR38_10_FD_19890 | JGI IMG/M metagenome (IMG submission 19890) | reverse complement strand
GCCGATTGGCACTACCGTCACAAACCTGTGCTTGTCGAGCGCACCGTCGGCGATGGCCGGGTTGCCTGCACGACGCTGCAGGCTTATGACCATCCGGCCCTGCAGCAAATTTTTTATCGTTTGTTGCGAAAGCTGGCCGGACATTCGTGGGCCGAGCAAAAGCTGGGCGTTGGGCTGCTGGGCTATTCTGCGTTTATCGGCAAACAGCATGGCATGGGGGTAGGCTCTACGCCCGGATTGGAGTTTCGTGCTTTCTGCGATAAAGACCCCGAGAGATTGGCCCAGGCAAGGCAGGATTTTCCGGGTTTGAAAGCCTATGATTCAGAAACAAAACTTGCGCGTGACCCGGATGTTGATCTGGTAATAATATGCTCCCCCCCGGACTCCCACTGCCGGCTTTCCGTTGCAATGATGGATTCAGGAAAGCACGTGCTGTGTGAGAAACCGCTGGCCCTGAGTCAAAAAGATGCAATTCAGATGGCTGAGAGGGCGGCTGGACAGAAAGTTCATTTGAGCTGCCATCAAAACAGGCGCTGGGATGTTGATTATCTGGCCATAAAACAATCCATCGTCGAGGGTAAAATCGGGGAGCTTTTTTACATGGAAACCTTTGTGGGTGGGTTCTCACACCCCTGCGGTTACTGGCACTCGCACGCTGCGATCTCCGGCGGCACGGCTTACGATTGGGGCGCGCACTACCTGGACTGGATCTTGAGTCTGATTCCTGAAGATCCAATAGCAGTCGTCGGGACACGGCACAAAAGGGTCTGGCATGATGTCACCAACGCCGACCAGGAACGAGTTCAGATTCGTTTTGCCGGCGGTCAGGAGGCGGAGTTTTTACATTCCGATATCGCTGCAGCTGCTAAGCCGAAATGGTATTTGCTGGGCACGGAAGGATCCATAATCGGGGATTGGCGGCTTATCACCGAGTATGAAATCGATCCCGACTTGTATTTCCATGAGCACAACATCCCGCCGACGGAAATGACGCCGGATTTAAGGCTGCACCGCCGCGAGCCCTGCGGGCAAATTGTTTCGCAAAATTTGGCACTGCCCCGGCGGCAGCACTATTTGTTTTATTATAATCTTGCGGATCATCTGCTGACCGGGGAACCTATCGCAGCGCCCCTTGAGCAGTCGGTTCTGGTGGTTGCAATTTTGGAAGCCGCAGCGCGCTCGGCTGCGCGGGGAGGGGCCGTGGAGGTTTTGGATGGCTGAGCCGCTCAAGTGGGGGGTTTTGGGAAATGCCAATATTGCCAGGGTATGCGTCATCCCGGCAATTCAAAAATCCGCCAACGGAATGGTCCATGCCCTGGCCACGCGTTCGCCTCAAAATGCCGTAAAGGTGGCGGCCCAAAATAACATCGCCCACATTTATAGCGACTATAATCAATTGTTGGACGATCCCCAGATCCAGATTATTTACAATCCCCTTCCGAATCACCTCCATCATCCCTGGACCCTAAAGGCCTTGAAAGCTGGAAAACATGTTTTGTGTGAAAAACCTATGGCCTGCAATGCCCGTGAAACCAGCGAAATGGCGGAAGCAGCCGAATCCTCCGGGTTGATGTTGATGGAGGCGCTGATGTACCGTTTTCATCCCCGCAGCATTCGTATAAAAGAAATGGTCGCCCGGGGTTCAGTTGGAATGCCCTGCCTGGTGAGATCGGCCTTTTGTTTTCATATGGAGGAGAAATTGATGGCGAGCGGCAAGGGTGCGCGGCTGAAGCCCGAAATGGGGGGAGGGGCGCTATTGGATGTCGGCTGCTATAGCGTCAGCGTCGCGCGCTGGTTATTGGACAGGGAGCCCAGCCACGTGCAAGGACAGGCTGTTTATCACCCCGGGGGGGCGGATATTCATTTTGTGGGCTGCCTGGGTTTTCCCGATAGCGGATTAGCGACGCTTGAAGCAAGCTTTATATCGGCGTTACAGCAAACATTTACCGTCGTCGGCGACAAGGGCGCCATCGAGCTGCCCCATGATGCTTTTGTCCCGTGGGAAAAAAATGCGGTTTTTATTTTCCGAAAGCAAGATGAAGAAATCGGAGAGCAGATTTTCATGCCGGGCGCCGATGAGTATCAACTCATGGTGGAGCATTTTGCCAACGCCGTTTCGGGAAAGCAGGCCCCGGCCTATCCGCCGCAGGAGAGCATTTTGAATATGAAGGTTTTGGATGCCCTGGCCAAAGCGGCCCGGACGGGCAAGAAAATTGCCATATAAAAATGACCCCCAATAAAATGAGGCAAGGGGTCGGGATGTTTTTACCAACGCCCGTACCGCGATGGGTGCCTGCCCTTCAGCATCTCTGGCAGCCCGCCCGGGGGCAATCCCCTGCGGGCATCGCAAAAATTAAATTCCCACCCTCAATTGGTTACAAATTTTTCCAGGGCCGGCCAAAGGTTAACCATCGCAAACCAATTTCTTTTCATACCAGTTGGTTTTCGTCCACTCTTCAAATCCAACGGACTCATAGAGGCGGCGAGCCGCGTGGTCCTCACCGTCTGCGGTTAATACGACAAGGGTTACGCCCCTGCCTTTAAGGTGGGATAAGCCTGCGGTCAAAACCATGCGGCCCAGCCCCTTTCTCCGAAAAGCCGGCGCCACGCCCAGCATGTGAATCTCACCCGTCGTATCTCCTGATTCCGGGTTTTTCTCCCCGAGCAAACGGGTCCAGCAATATGCCACGGGCCTGGTTTTACGGTAAGCCATGACGATATCTTTCGCAGAGCAGCTGCCCAGACTGATTCGATACCTGATTTCCTCGGTGGTGTTGGGATTAAAACCCCAGGATTCGGCAAACGCGGTATTTTGTATTTCGGTTAAATCCTGAGCTTCCCCCGGCTTCAGTCGGCCAATGATATATTCTTGCTGATCGATATCGGGCAGCGGTGCTGTGGTCAAGTCCAGCCGGAACCCACAAAAAAAGCGGATGTACTCAAAACCCAGCTGTTTTAGCAGACGCCGGGCAGCTTCATTGGATTCAGATATGCAGGTTTGAGCCACTTTCAGGCCCGCTTCCGTTGCGTGCCTGAGTGCGTGTTTGAGCAGCCTTGTCGCCGCCCCCTTGTGCCGTTGGCTCGGATGAATTAGTCCGTCGATGAGCGCCCGGCCGAGACCCGGCTCCAAAAAGACACTGATGTAACCGATGATGCTGCCATTATGCTCCGCTATGAATAAATTGTTTTCCGGTCGAAATCGGGGATGCCCCAAAGCTTCTGCCAGCATTTGTTGCGAAACGGGTTTTCCGGTTTGATCGCGCTTTTCAGCGTCAAGGTGCAGTTGAACATAGGCCGCAAAGTCGTCGGGATGGTAATTTCTAATTGTAAAATCTTTTTTGCTCATGATGTTGCCGGATTCCTTGGCTGAAAGCGGATTCAAAATTCCGGTTTCGTAAAGTTAGGTCCATATCATAAAAATGGCAATTGATGAAAACAGAAAAATGTATACGCCTTCCATTTTTGGTTTTCGTTCTTACTTTAGAAAATTTAGAGAATGAATTATGAATTCCTTGCATTCTGCAAAAAGAATTTCTCGTCGTAAAACCCGGAGAGAACGAAATCGCGAAAATCTAAGAAAAACTTCGTGCGCTCTTGATTAATCCTTTTGAATGGGCAGATAGGAGGCTGACGTGGCAAAAGAAGCGGATATCATGGTTATTACACCTCATCCTGATGATGCAGAATATGGTGTGGCAGGCACAGTGGCGCGCTGGACGAAGGAAGGCAAAAACGTCGTCTATGTCGTGGTTACCAATGGCGACAAAGGAACCAGCGATCCAGATATGGAACCCGAAAGACTGGCTGAAATTCGTCAGAAAGAGCAACAGGCGGCAGCCGAGGTGCTTGGCGTCAGCGAGGTGTTATTTTTGGGATACCCGGATCAGGGGGTGGAAGATACCCCTGAATTTCGCAAGGAGCTTGTGCGCCTGTTACGGCTATACCGGCCTGATATTGTAGTGACCGCTGATCCCTATCGCCGGTATATCTGGCATCGTGATCACCGCATTACCGGACAGGTCGTACTGGATGCCGTATTTCCCTACGCAAGGGATCGGCTCGCATACCCGGATCTGATCGAGGAGGGATTGGAGCCCCACAGGGTCCGGGAGATGTTGTTCTGGGCAGCGGAAGATATTAATTATCGTGCGGATATTACCGATACGTTTGATCTCAAGGTGAAGGCGTTGCGATGCCACGACAGTCAGATGCAGGCGCTGGATGTTCCCAATCCCGTTGATTGGTTGAGACAGCGCTGTAAGGATATCGCTAAAAATGAAGACTTCAAACTGGGCGAAGCCTTTCACCGAATCGAGATATTCTGGTAGAAGTGGTTTCAAAACCCCATCTGACATCGAATCTCTGCGTTGCGGACCTCCCCAAAATAAAGAGCTCATCCGCCTCCGGCGGACTGCGCTTTTTCCGCGGCCCGCGCCTTGGCCTTCGGCGTGATCTGAGGCTTGTCCGCCTGTGGCGTGGTTTTGAAACCACTTCCAGTCGATTTATGCGCCGCGCCACACCACGTCCCCGCAAAGGTTCGGGTCAGGAGAGGCTGCAGAAAAGGCTTCAAACGCAGCTTTCTCGTTTTTTAACATCGTACCGCCGCCGTGGCCGGGAAATATTTCGGTCTCATCGGGAAGAACGAAAATCTTTTCTTTCAGCGACGCAACGATTTGTTTAAAATCTGCGGGGGACCATGTTTTGCCCGGGCCTCCGGGAAAAATGGTGTCACCGGAAATCAGATAAGTTGCTGTCAGAAAACACAAACTTCCCGGTGTGTGCCCCGGTGTATGCAACACTTCGATTTGAATATCGCCGCAAGAAATGGTGTCCCCGTCGTCTAAATATTGATCGGGTTTTACCGGCAGTCCGGCCGCATCGTCTCTGTGAGCGGCCAGCGGAACCTTCAATGTGGATTTTAATTCGACCAGCGCGCCGACATGATCCATATGGTTATGGGTCATAAGGATATATTGGGGGTGGGTCCCTTCAAGTTGTTTCAAAACCTTTTCGGTATCGCCCGGTGCGTCCACAATTACACTTTCAGCGGTTTTTTGGCAGATTAAAAGATAGGAATTGGTGCCGAATGGACCCAATTCATGTTTTTCTATCTGGATGCTGTCATTTTTCACTACAAGTGCCATTTGCCCCTCCAGTTTTTTATTATCGTTTGCCTATCATCTCTTCTTCCTGGATGTCAAACCCGATTTTTTTTCTCAACCAGCGAGTGAATTCAATTCGGTTGAGACCGCACCCTCAGCCGGTTATACCGCCTGCCATAATAATTTCTCTATAATCTATAATAAGGATGGCGGCATAAGTGATTGTAGCAAAAAACGATTCCCGATCGGTCGGTTGGAAAACCTGCCGGCTGGAGTTTTATTTCGACCGGATTTTATGACGCCATAACTTGACTTTCGACAGAGTTAATGTTGATATCCCGGAGCTGACTCAACCCTGATCAACTCCAGGGTCGAATCATCTGGATCCCGCGGTAAAATTCAGGTTGAAGGAACTTCCCCTTTGCAACAAAAACAGCCACCAAACCGGTATAAGGAAGTCTTGAAGGTCAGCCTGCCTTTGGTCGTCAGCATGGCCACCACCATGGTCATGGAATTTACCGACCGGATTTTTCTTGCCAACTACTCGCTGGAATCCATTGCCGCCGCATTGCCGGCCGGAATCGCTGCCTTTTTATTCATATCTCTTTTTGTGGGAACAGCCGGCTATGTAAACGTTTTTATTGCCCAATACACAGGGGCCGGTGCTTTAGACCGCGTGGGGGCAGCGCTGTGGCAGGGAATTTATTTTTCCATATTATCCGGATTTGTTATGGCCGGATTGTATTTTATTGCCGAACCGCTCTTCCAGTTTGGCGGACACGCCATTGAGGTCCAGCGTCTGGAAGTGATATATTTTCAGACCTTGTGCCTGGGTGCCGGAGCGCTCATTCTTGGAACCGGTCTATCCTGTTTTTATTCCGGGCGGGGGCAGACGCGGCCGGTGATGATTATCCACTTAATAGGCACAGTTCTCAACATTCCCCTGGATTATGCCCTGATTAACGGATTCTGGGTATTTCCCGAGCTCGGCATATTCGGGGCCGGCATTGCCACCGTGACATCCTGGGTCGTTGTGACGGTCATTTTCGGCATCATGATATTTAATAGAGAAAACGACCAAATATATGCCGTAAAAAAGAATTTTCAGCTTGAGCTAAAGTTATTTAGCCGTTTGATGAAATTCGGAATTCCCAGCGCACTCCAGTTCAGCATGGATATTTTCGGTTTCACCTTTTTCACCTTTATGGTCGGCAGAATCGGTATATGCTGGCCCTCACCCTCCTTTTCGTGCTGGCGCCCCACGTTCTGCTGAATCTTTTTCGCCCCGGCAATTTAGATGCTGCAAGCTACGCGGCGATGCTGGACCTCGGTGTCGTCCTGCTGCGATTTATAGCCTGTTATTTATTTTTCGATGCGTTCTACATGATCTGCATCGGTGTGCTCAAAGGCGCCGGCGATACCCGCTTTATCATGTGGAGTATTACTCTCGCAGCGCTGGTGGTCATGGTCCTGCCGATTTATATCGGGATCGAGTATTTCGGCATGGGAATCTATTTTGCGTGGATTTGTCTGACGCTTTTTGTCTTTTCCCTGTTTGTCGTTTCATCCGGGCGCTACTTGAGGGGCAGGTGGAAAAAAATGCGGGTTATCGAAGAAAGTACGATAAGCCAGGAAAGCCTGACCGGACCGTAATCTGGGCGGATACGCTGCCGTTGTCGAATGTTGCGTAAATAGTGTTGCCGCCCGCAGGAAGGTGCCCCCGGGCGGGTATCCCGTGCATCAAAAACTTACTGACACCCCTTAACTTCGAAAAAAATCCAGCAATATCCGAGTATATTCTTCCGGCCGATTTAAATAGGGGAAATGACCGGCTTTGTGCAGCGTCTTTATGGCGGCCGAGGGATAGGTTGCCTTCAGCATCTTTCTCAGCCCTTCTTCGACCAGCGGATCGTTGTCCGCCTCGATGATCAAAATTGGCATTTCAGGTTCGGGTGGCTCGAAAGAATCAATCACGCAACGATAGCGGGCAATGAACTGTTTCTTGGTCATCATGCCATGGGACTGTTCCATCATATACGCCAGGACAAGTTCGGAATTTCCCGAGGCCGGATATATAGATGTGGTTGCACTCTGCCGCAGATACAGCATAACAGCCCATTCCGGCAGGAAGGGCAGAATTTTTCCCATTTTTTGCGTTTTTTGAGCAATGATTTCGTTGGGCGGAAAGGTATTGGCGAACACCGCTTTTTTGATCCTATCCGGATGTCTGCTTACCAGGTATTGGCATAAATAGCCTCCCAGGGAACTGCCGACCGCATGAAAAACGGAAACTTGCTCTCTTTCTAAAATCTCTGATATTCCGCGTCTCAGCCCATCGAGCGTTTCAACCGGCGGATAGGTTGGGCAAATCATGCGAAATTGATCTTTGAGCGCTTCAATGACCTGCCACCAGATATCGCCGGCGCCTCCCATGCCATGCAGCAAGACAACGGTGTCATCACCGCGGCCAACGGAGATATAATTCCAGGTTTTTCCATCCACATCGACACCCTGCAGCTCCCGACTTTTCCGAAATGTGTGAAGGGATTTTCTCGTTTCTTCAGGTACCTTGGCATAGATATGCTGAAAAGGAATTCGGCGCACCGGATACGAATACGCGATCAAAAGGATGAGAACCAAAAGAATGAAGAACGTTAATATGTAAATCATACCGTTCCCTTTCCAAACTGCCGTCTTTGAGATAGCGATGAGCTTGATTCAAACGATATTGTATATCAATCCGGATCCTATTTCAGCAGCTCCTGTGCAACCCGGCAATATGTTTCCACACCCAGCAGCAAAAGGTCTTCTTTGAAATCAAATTTTGAATTATGAACGGCAGGGGCGTGTTTCCGGCCCACACCAAGGGCAAAAAAACATCCCTTGGAATTTTGAGCATAATATGCAAAATCCTCCCCGCCCATTGTTTTGTCCGGCTCAAGCACTTTTTCTTCGCCAACAACCATCGCCGCACAGCGGCGCACCACCGCGGCCATGAATTCGTCATTGATGGTGGGCGGATACGCAAAGTCATATTTCAATTCAAAGTCGGCACCCATAGCTTCACACACACCGCGAATTATTTTTTCAACACGTTCCTGCGATGATTTCCAAAATTTGAGATCAAATGTCCTGGTGGTTCCGCTCAGCTCGGCTTCAGCAGGGATAATATTAAATGCGGTTCCGGCGTGAAAGGTGCCCACCGTAACCACGGTGGGCGCCAATGGATTCATATGCCGGCTGACAATACGCTGCAGGGCATTAACGACCTGGGTGCCGACCTCCAGGGCATCCACACAAAGATGCGGCATGGCACCGTGCCCGCCCTTGCCGATGATCTTGATATGGAAACGATCCATAGCCGCCAGGAAGGGTCCTGATCTTACTCCGATCGTACCTTCGGGTATTTCCGGCCAGACATGGCAGCCGATGGAATAATCCACCCTCGGGTTTTCCATCACCCCGGCTTCAATCATGGGCTTTGCCCCTCCGGGGCCCTCTTCGGCCGGTTGAAAAAGAAATTTGACATTACCCTTGAGCGCTTTTTTGATTTTGGCAAATATCGTCGCCGCCCCCAGCACCATGGCCATGTGGGCGTCATGCCCGCAGGCGTGCATGGCACCGTCATGGGTGGATTTAAATGCAAGCCCCGTTTCTTCATTCAGCGGCAGGGCGTCCATGTCCGCCCGGATCAAAAAGGTCGGTCCGGGGTTGCCGGTATCCATCAGCCCCACCACGCCGTATCGGGCAATACCGGTTTGGACGTCGAGCCCCTCCTTTTTCAAATAATCAGCAATATAAGCCGAGGTCTTTTTTTCTGTGTAGGCGGTTTCCGGGATTCGGTGCAGATCGCGGCGGGTTTGGATGATTAAGTCTTTGTGCTCGCTGACCATTTTATGAATGTCTACCATGAAACCGTCTCCTCTTATGCTCAGAAGGCAAAGTAATGAATCAACTCCTTGGTCATGCCGACCAGATCTTCGACATAGACAAATTCATCGGCGGCATGAGCGCGAATATCGTTGGCCCTTACGAGGCCAAAACTGGCGACATCAACTTTTTCAGGCCTCAAGGCATCGGCTACCAAACCCAAATCAGTCGAACCACTGATACCACCGAAAATAAAATTCGTGTAGCCCTTAACGGCCGTTGCGGCGGCTCTCATCTTTTTTGAGGCCGGTGATTCCGGATCGATTTCTACCGGGCTGTAAATATGATTGATATCCACTTTGAGATCCAGTAGCCTGGATTTTTGGCGCCCCCGCTTCACGGCTTCCTGAATCTCGGCAACAACATCCTCATAGCGTTCATCGATGATATAGCGGCGGTTGATGGTAAGTCTGCACTCCCCGGGAACAATATTGTCCTTGGTTCCCCCCCGCATCACCGTGATACTGAACATGGGCGTCATCTTGTCATAAGGAACTTCCGGCAGCGGAAAAGTCGGGATGCGGGACAGCCTTTTTTGTACATCCTCCTTCAAAATCAGCAGCTCCTGTAGAACGGGAACCATCTCCTCGATGGCGTTGATTCCCAGATGGTTCATGCCCGAATGGCAGCTTTTTCCCACACCGGTCAATTCGACCTTCACGGCGCCGGCCGCTCCGATAACCACGATGGGTTCGATGGCACCCAGCTCCATCCAGACCAGGTGCCTGGAAAAATAGCCCTCCTCGGCCAGATAACGGGCTCCGGGATACACTCCGATTTCCTCATCGGTACACAGCAGGCAATCCAGCTCATAATGGGGCTCGATTCCCATCTCATGGAGCACCTTGACCGCTCCAAGATAACAGGCAATCGAACCTTTCATGTCCACAGAGCCGCGGCCATAGAGCTTGCCTTCCAAAATTTCACCGGCAAAGGGGTCGACGGTCCAGGGTTCATCAATGGGCACGACATCCATATGCGCATAAGCCGAGGCTTTCGGTTTATTGTTTTTTAGGCTGGCGACCAGATTACAGCGCTCTCCTGAAAGTTCGAAGGGAATCTGCCGGACCTTGTCTTCGGGCACCACCACGCGCCGGGTCTCAAAACCGTATTTGTTAAACTCCGGCTCGACAACATCGATCAGTTTTGCATAATTCTCACCCGGCGGCACGGATGTGTCAACAGCGATGATCTTTCTCAAAATATCAACAATATAGGCTTCTTGCTCTTCGGCTCTGGCAAATGCCTCTGCATAGTCCATGTCAATTTCCTTTAATTTTTATAGGCTGGCCTTTTAAGACGGTTTTTCTCCAAAATTTTTACCCGATATGACACGCCACCCAGTGCCCATCACCCAGGTCCCTGAACAAGGGTTCCTGGTGCACGCAGATGTCGGCTTTCTGCGGGCAGCGCGTATGAAACGCGCATCCGGTGGGCGGGTTGATCGGGCTGGGCACATCGCCCTCCAGCAGAACCCTATTTTTGCGGAATTCAGGATCCGGAACCGGGACAGCGGATAACAGCGCCCGGGTATAAGGGTGGAGGGGATGATGATAGATCTCGCGGTCGGTGGCCAGTTCCACGATTTTCCCCAGATACATCACCGCCACCCTGTCGCTGATGTGTTCAACGACACTCAGATCGTGAGCAATGAAAATATAGGAAAGCCCCATCTCTTGCTGGAGCGCAACCAAAAGATTGATGACCTGCGCCTGAATCGAAACATCCAGCGCCGATACCGGTTCGTCGCATACGATGATTTTTGGATTTAACGCCAGCGCACGTGCAATGCCGATGCGCTGCCGCTGTCCGCCGCTGTACTGGTGCGGATAACGGTTGCTTTGCTCAGGCATGAGCCCGACTTTTTCCATTAAAAACGCTACCCGTTCTCTCTGCTGCCTACGGTTTAGATATTCATAATTTTTCAATGGCTCGACGATGATTTGCCCTACAGACAGACGCGGATTGAGTGAGGAATAAGGATCCTGGAAAATGACTTGAATATGGGCGCGGATCTGACGAAGTTGTTTTTTAGATAATTGCAGAATATCCGAACCTTCGAAAATAACCTGGCCGTCGGTGGGTTCGATCAGGCGCAATAAACTGCGGCTGACCGTTGTCTTGCCGCAGCCGCTTTCACCGACCAGGCCCAGGGTTTCGCCTTTTTTGAGATTGAAGCTCACCCCGTCGACGGCTTTCACAAAACCCCTGGTTTTTGAAAACAATCCCTTTTTGATGGGAAAATGCATTTTCAGATTCTTGACTTGCAACAGATCCATTCTTTACTCCACAGATTCAGCCAACCAGCATCGGACCCGGCGCTGGGTCTCAATACGCACCATAGCAGGCGTCTGTTCAAGGCATTTGCCTATAACCGATGGGCAGCGGGGGTTAAAGCGGCAGCCCGGGGGCAATCTCTGCAGGCTCGGGACGATGCCCTTGATTTCGTCGAGTTGCTTGCGTCCGGCAATAAATTTTTGTCCAAGCTTGGGTACGGATCCCATCAGCCCGCGTGTGTAAGGATGAAGCGGTTTTTTAAAGAGTTCCCTGACCGGAGCCTCCTCTACAACCTGGCCGGCATACATAACGATAACGCGGCTGACCATCTCTGCAATCAGACCCAGATCATGGGTGATCAACAGGATGGCCGTATTCAATTTGTCCTTGAGACGCAGCATGAGATCCATGATCTGGGCCTGGATGGTGACATCCAGGGCCGTTGTGGGTTCGTCGGCTAAAAGCAGCTTGGGCCGGCACGATAATGCCATGGCGATCATGGCCCGTTGCCGCATTCCTCCGCTCAGGCTGTGGGGATAATCCCGCGATCTGGATTGTGGGGATGGTATCTGAACCTGATCCAGCATTTCAACAGCCTTTCGGCGGGCATTGTTCCAGGTGAAATTTTGATGCAGGACCAATGCTTCGGCGATTTGGTCGCCAATCGTCATGACCGGATTCAAGGAGGTCATGGGCTCCTGAAAGATCATGGAAACCGAGTTTCCACGGATATTGAGCAGTTCCTCTTCATCGGCTTCCAGCAGATTCCTTCCCGCAAAAATGATGCTGCCCCCGATTTGGGCGGACCGTTTGGGAAGTAACCGCAGAATCGAAAGCGCCGTAACGCTTTTGCCGCAGCCGCTCTCACCGACCAACCCGACCGCTTCCCCCGGGGCTATATCCAGGTCCACGCCGTCTACTGCCAGTACGACGCCTTCAAATGATTTAAAATGAACTTTTAAATTCTGTATGGACAGAAGAGGGTTGTTATTCATAACCGAGCCTTGGATCCAGGGCATCACGCAGGCCATCGCCCAGCAGATTGAATCCCAGAACGACCAGAAATATGGCAATGCCTGGAAATGTCGCCACGTGGGGCGCGGCGAAGAGCAAGCTGCGACCGGCACCCAGCATGGTGCCCCACTCAGGGGCCGGGGGCTGGACGCCGACGCCTAAAAATCCCAGTCCGGCAGCGAAAATAATGGCCATGCCCAAAAAGAGGGTGGCGTTGACGATGATCGGCACCATCACATTCGGCAGGATGTGTCGAAACAGGATAACGCCATCGCGAGTCCCCACGGCTCTGGCGGCCTCTACGTATACTTGCTCGCGTATGGAAAGCACACAACCCCGGGTGATGCGGATGGTATGGGGAATACCGGCAATACCGACGGAAATAATCGTGTTTTTGAGGCCGACGCCCAGGACCGAAACCAGGGCCAGGGCCAGCAAAAAAGGGGGAAATGAGAGCATGACATCCGTAACTCTCTGGATGATAAAATCGATTTTACCCCCGAAATACCCGGAAATCAGTCCGAAAGGGACCCCTACCAAAAGCGCCAGCACCACGGCACTGATAGAGATGGCCAGAGAAATTCGCCCACCGTATATGATGCGCATTAAAATACTGCGACCCAGCTCATCCGTGCCCAATGGCCGCTGAAGCGAAGGCGGCTCCAGGGCATGCCGAATATCCTGTGCATTCGGATCCTTGGCATAGAAAACGGGTGCCAAAAAAGAGGCTAAAATGAAAATCAAAATAACCACTGCCCCAAAGCAGGCCGCTTTGTTTCGCAGCAGTTTGGCCAGCCCGATCCTCCAGTGGCCGTATTCCTGGCCAGTGCTTTCCGGGGCTGCGGCTGTTTTCGCAGGATGATCAGTCATAACGCACCCTTGGGTCGAAATAAGCGTATAACATGTCAACGATAAGGTTCGTCAAAACAAACAGCAGCGCGAAAATCAGAATAGCTCCCTGAATGACGGGGTAATCGCGCGCCAGTATGGAGCTTACCAGCAGGCGGCCGAGCCCCGGCCAGGCAAAAACCGTCTCGGTCAGAACCGTGCCGCCCAACAGAGATCCGAATTGAAGCCCGATTACCGTGATAACGGGAATAAACGAGTTTTTCAGCGCATGCCGGATGATGACCATTCTTTCGCGCACTCCCTTGGAGCGGGCGGTGGTAATATAGTCCTGGGCCAAAACCTCCATCATGGCCGAACGGGTGTTGCGGGCGATCGATGCAAGCAGATAAGCTGCCAGGGTAATGGCCGGCAGAATCAAATACACCGCGCCCCCGCTGCCGCCGACCGGAAGCAGTTTGAGTTTGACCGAAAAAATGATGATCAACATCAACCCCAACCAGAAGGCCGGCATGGACATGCCGAACAGCGCCATGGCGGTGACGACCATATCTATGGTGGTATAGGGTTTGACGGCGGCAATAATACCGGCGGGGATTCCCAGCAAACAGGCCAGGACAGTGGCAGCCAGAGCCAGGATGACGGTGTTCAGCAGACGTGGGGCGATTTCCTTGGTTACCGGGTATTGGGTTCGGGTGGAAGTTCCCAGATCGAATTGCACGATGCGCACTAAAAATTTTGCATATTGCACATATACCGGCCGGTCCAAACCCAGCTGATTGCGGATCAGCTCGACTTCCTTTTCTGTGGCCAACTCTCCGGCGATTACCTGGGCCGGGTCACCCGGCAACGCCCGCAACAGGAAAAACAACATCAAGGATATTCCAAACAACACCGGTATGGTCGAGATCAAACGCCTGATGATATATTGAAACATCCCCGCAAACGCCTCCAGATCAGTGTTATCAATCCGTTTTGCTCAGTGGTGATTCACCAGCGCCTCTACCGCAACGGGTGTATACCCTTGATCATGATTTACCGCCCACCCTCAGGGGATTGCCCCCGGGGCGGGCATTGTGTAAATTAAAAACGCCTACTCAATTACTTCATGGTCGCATAGGTCGGATAAATCCGCTCATTGGGCCTGATATCCAGTCCCTGGTATTTGCTCTGAAAAGCAATGGCAAAGGGTTCAACATGCAGCCAGATCGCTGCGGCATCATCCCATAGCATCGTTCCGGCCTGCTTATAAAGGGCCAGGCGTTTTGCCGGATCCATGATCTGGCGGGCGGCCCCCACCGCTTTGTCATATTCCGGATTGGTATAAAAGGTTGTATTCAGACCTTTGGGCGGGTGCACAAAGGAGCTGAAGTAGACCAAGAAATAGGGGTCGGCGTCATAAATCGGCCAGCCCCATCCGATCAGGTATAGCTCGACCTCGGATTGATCCAGGGGTTTTGATGTAATGCCCATATACGTGGGCCAATCATAGGTGCGCAGTTCCGCTTTTACCCCGATATCCTGCAGATACGCCTGAATGGCTTCGGCAATTTGCTTGTCGTAGGTATAGCGGCCGGTGGGGGTAATCATCTTGACGACTGTGTCCATGGAAAAGTTGGCCTGTTTCAAAAGCGCCTTGGCCTTTTCCGGATCATAGCTATATTGATTTTCCATGCGGGCGTATCCAAAGATGCTGGGCGGCAGGGGTCCATCCAGAGGCTTGGCCACCTTGAACAGGATCTTGTCGGTGATCGCCGCTTTGTCGACCGCATAGTTGAAAGCCTGGCGCACGAGTTTATCCTTGGTGGGGCCCTTTTGTGTATTCATACCCATAAAAATCATGCGGGTACTCAGCGGTCTGGCAACGGTAATATTGGAATCGGCCTCCAGGCTGGGCACATCCGCAGGGGTGGGAGAATAGGCAAGATCCAGCTGCCCGGCCCGCAGCATGGCCACCCTGGTGGCCGTCTCGGGAACGATTTGAAAAACGATCTTTTCCACCGTGGGTTTTTTCCCCCAATAGCCGTCATTGCGAACCAGGACAAGACGCTCGCCCCGCACCCATTCCGCCAGTTTATAGGGGCCGGCGCCCACCGGATTTTGATTCAAGGCGGCGCTATCGTAAGGTGTGACCGCCTTCTGGGAGGGCATCGCAAATACACTCAATAAATCTTCAAAGGGCGCAAAAGGCGCGTGCATGTGATATTGAACCGTGTAATCGTCCACGACCGTAAGGCTTTTAACCGGCGCCCAGATAAATCGCAGCGGCATGCGCACCTTGGGATCCTGAACCAGTTCAAGGCTTCTTTTGAGCGTCTGGGCGTTAAGGTCCGCGCCATCGACGAATTTGACGCCCTTGCGCAGCTTGATCGTCCAGGTCAGACCGTCATCCGACACCGACCACTCGGATGCCATGTTGGCAATGACCTCCCCCTCGGCATTGGTCTTTAAAAGCGTGTCATACAGCAATTCGGTAATGTTGGCAGGTATGGCTGTGGTTATCTCAATTGGGTTGATGGTGTCGGGGTCGATGCCGATACCGATTCTAAGAACCTTTATGTCTTCGGCCAGGACTCCGGCCGGCGTCAGGCCAAGACCGAAAACCACAACCACTGCCAGAAAAACGATTATGGGTTGCCCCCTTTTCTTTAATTTCAACATCGAATCCCTCCTTTGCTTTTTGGTGTTAGGTTTGCGTTGCCAATGGATTGTCTACAAAGGGCCAAAGGCGGTTGGTGTCGACATGCCGATAAGGAATGGTCGTCATGTCGCCCTGTAAGGTGCCCATGTCACCGGCGTAGAGAATTTCGCTGGATATCGGCGCGAAAGCCGCGTGAAAATGCTGGGTGGATTTGACGATCAGGATTTTTTTTAAGGCGGGATCGATGCCCAGTTCCGCAAATATATTCGGAGCAACGGTCTGAACGCGATATTGGCTCAAAATCACATCGATGCCGGCTTCGGAAGGGCCATTTTGGACGCCATCCTGATTCAAGTGAATTTTGATGGCCGCACACCGGCCCATGGACATCTGCGATCCACCCAGCTCCTGCAACACATTTTCAGCCAGGCCGATGACCGTAGCCGTGACGTCCACCGGGTTGCCGGAGGAGGGTCCCAATTTTCCGCCTATACGCAGGGGCAGGCAGGCGCCGATGCCTGCGTCTTCACATATGGTAACCGCCACCGGGTCCCAGATCGTTGCGATGGCGGCATTATTTATGTTGCGGGCAATCATTTCAGCCAGGAAAAAAGTCGAATCCGAGGGTGCCCCGCCACCGGGGTTGTCGGAAGTGTCGGCGATGGTAATCGGGCCGGTTTTTGCCGCCAAGGCTATATCCAGACAGTTTCTCAGGGTATCCGGTCCCGCAAAGACATCGTTGCGCAGGTCAAAAAATTTGCGCCCCATTTTTTCGGCAAGATCAGCGGCCAGGGCCGGGTTGTTATCGGTTACGGCCACGGCTCTGGCACCCAGGAAGGGCACATCACTCCATGGAAAGCCATGCGCCAGCCAGACGTTGAGCACGGCCTCCTGATTTTCGAGCGCTTCCATTTCCCCGACAAGGCTTTTCATGGGCTCGCGGGTCGTATGGTACAATCCGATCATGGGGACTTGAAAACTTGACATGACCGGCTGAATTTTGCCTTCAGCCGCGTCTGCAATCATATGAAACAGATCCTCCAGACGCTGAAAAATATCAATGTGGGGATATTCTTTGTAACCGACCAAGACGGTAGCCTCTTGCAGCATTTGATCGGATACATTGCCGTGCAGATCGAGGACCGCTCCAACCGGAATGTCCGGTCCAACCACGCGGCGGATACGGGCCAGGATATCCCCTTCGCAATCGTTGCAATCGCCGGCAACCATGGCACCATGCAACAGCAATATTACCCCGCTTAAGGGCATCGCGGCCTTAAGATCTGAAATCAGCTCGTCTCTGAGTGATTCGTAAACCGGTGTTGGTGTTATCCCGGCCGGCATGGCATAGGCGAGCAGCCCCCGGGAAATCACCCATCCCCGCTGCGCGGCGATCGGGCCCAGAAGCTGAAGCGGATCCATCGGCCCCTCAACCGGCTCGGTACTGTGAATCAGGAGAAAATCATTCCATACGTTCCAGCCGGTGGGCATCGGAGAAAATGTATTGGTTTCGGTACCCAGGGTCGCAAAGAACATTTTCATCACAATCAATCCTCCCGAAAAACAACATCCCGTTTTCACTTCTGAAAAACAGGATGTCAGCTGCTTACAGCAAAAATGCCTTTCTGGTTTAAGATTTATGTCTGCCTTCTTGATTACATTTAGGTATCACAGCCCAAATTTTAAAGTCAACAAATGGTTGGTGATGGGGAGATGGATCTTGACCGCGATGAATCGCAATATTTTACATACGAATTTCTTATTAATTGACTTTTGCCCGCATTTAAAAGATATAAAAAATAGTTTATGTATACGAATTGCGGGGGTCTCATCGTCAACCAAAGGAGGTTTTTTATGAAAAAGACGCTAGGGTTCATCAGTTGTTTTATTGTCTTGCTTTATGCGCTATCGACCAGCGCGCAGGTCAAGAATCCGGATGTATTTGTGCTTGCCGACTATCGAACGGTTCAAACCATCGATCCGGCGACTTCCTATGATGTGGCCGGTTCCATGCGTATCTGGAATCTATACGAAACACTCATCTTTTTTGACGGATCCTCCACGGAAAATTATGTTCCGCTTCTGGCAGCAGGGGTTCCCTCGGTCTCCAACGGTGGTATCTCCAAAGACGGAACTACGTATACGTTTACGATACGCAAAGGTGTGAAGTTCCATGCAGGCGGCGATTTAACTGCTGAGGATGTCGTCTATTCGTTTAAACGCAACATGATCGTCGATCAGGACGGCGGACCCATGTGGATGCTGCTGGAGGCACTGACCGGCAAAGGTTCCACCCGGGACAAGGACGGCAAAATCATCGACGGCATTTTCGATCTGATCGATAAATCTGTGGAGGCCCGGGGGGACAAAGTCATCTTGCATTTGCCGAAACCCTACCCTCCGCTGATGAGCATTTTGTGTTACACCGCCTCGTCCGTTTTGGACAAGGAGTGGGCGATCGCCCAGGGTTGCTGGGATGGCGATATCAAGAATGCCGCCAAATATAACAACCCGGCTCCCGGCCATGAGCCGCTCCAGAAAATCGAGAACGGAACCGGGCCATACACATTGAAGCTCTGGGAACCGGCCAAGCAGTTCGTTTTTGAACGCTTTGACGGGTACTGGGGGCCCAAGCCCAAAATAAAAACAGGGATTGTCAAATACGTCAAGGAGTGGAGCACCCGCAAGCTCATGCTGCAAAACGGTGACGCCGATCGCGTGGTGGTCGACACGCCATATGTGCCCGAAGTCCAGGCCATGAAGGATCTCAAGCTATTCAACGTCCCGCAGCTGGCGTTCACAGCCGGCATGTTTTGCCGTAAAATCAACCCGACGGCCAACCCCAACATCGGCAGCGGCAAGCTTGACGGCAACGGGATCCCGCCTGATTTTTTCTCAGATATCAATGTGCGTCGAGCCTTTTGCCATGCATTTGATCGCAAAACTTACAAACAGGATGTTTTTCACGGCCTGGTTATCCTTCCCACCAGCCCCAATGTTCAGGGCCTGCCCTATCATGTAAAGGATGTGCCCGTCTATGATTTCGATTTGGAGAAAGCCGCCGATTACATGAAAAAGGCCTGGGGCGGGGAAGTCTGGGACAAGGGTTTCAAGATGATCATAACCTACAACACCGGCAATGAAATGCGTGAAGCCGCTGCCCACATGCTGGCGGAAAATATTATGTCCCTCAACCCGAAATTCCGAATCGATGTCCGGAATGTGGAATGGAAAGACTACATTGTCAAAATCCGCGATTTTAAATACCCGATGTTTTTAAGCGGCTGGGGCGCCGACTATGCAGATCCCCATAACTTCGTATATCCCTTCATGAACTCAAACGGGTATTACGGCAGGTTCATGGCGCTGAAAAATGACGACATCGACAAATTGTGTGACGAAGGTATCCAAAATGTTGAGCCTTCCAAACGCAAGGAGGTCTATTCGAAGCTCCAGTACATCTGGTATGAGGACGCCATCGGAATTCCTTTATACCAGCAGATCGTTGTGCGTGCTTACCGGCATTATGTGCGCGGATTTGTTCCCAATGCCATGTTCACGGATGACAACGAAATCCTCAAACGACTCTATAAACAATAGCAGAATAAACAATAACAGACTTCACCAAGCGTTTTACTCGAGAACACAGAGAACACGGAGCAAAGTTTTTTTTTCCGCTTGGCAGATACCGATTCCTGATGTGATTATGCTTTGAGCCTTCTGTGTCTGTGTGGTGAATATAACCCTCGCAGGGTTTTATGCTTGCATTTATCACCCGCCGGTTTTTGCTCTTAATTCTGGTGCTGATCGGGGTATCCGTTCTTCTCTTCGGTATCCTCATGTCCTTCAGCCCGGAGCGCAGAGCTGCGGCCTATGTGACTTCCCCCCAGCAAGCCAAGGACATCCCTAAAATTATCAAGCAGTTCGGCCTCGATGACCCTTTTTATCTTCAGTATGCCCGGTGGATGAAAGCGGTTTTTAAAGGAAACCTGGGATGGTCGCTGGTGGCATCCAGGCCCGTCGCGGAAGCCTTTTGGAATTATTTTCCGGTTACCCTTGAAATGAATCTGTTTGCGGCGCCCATTGTTATTGTTTTCGGAATCTGGTTGGGAACCCTTTCCGGTATCCACCGGGACACCTGGATCGACCACACCACCAGAATCATAGCCATTGTGGGGTGGTCGCTGCCCACCTTTCTTTTTGCGCTGGTCCTGCTCATGATTTTCTACGGATATTTTCAGCTGTTTTCGCCCGGTGTGATCAGTGATCGGCTGACGATGCTCATTGTCGATAATCCGGATATGTTCACCCGTTACACGGGATTATACACCGTCGATGGCATCCTTAACGGCCGGATGGATGTCGTTTGGGATGCCCTCGCCCACCTGATTCTGCCCGTGCTGACATACGTGATTGTGGTGGTAGCCCTGAATATGCGGGTAATGCGATCCGGAATGATCGAAGAGATATCCAAAGATTATGTCATGACGGCGAGGGCCAAGGGAGCGGATAGGAAAACAATTTACATCAAACATGCCCGCAGAAATGCTCTGCTTCCGGTGGTTACGGTAGCCGGGCAACTGGTGGCCATTTCCATGGAAGGCAGCATTGCCGTGGAGGTGGTGTTCAACCGCCATGGCATCGGCTGGTGGCTGGCGGAATCCGCGATTCAGCTCGATATGCCGGTCTTGATGTGTATCTGCCTGTTTATGGGAGTTGTTTTTGTCGTCACCAATCTGACGCTGGATATTTTGTATGCGTATATTGATCCGAGAATACGCCTCAATTAAAGATTTTCTATAAAATGGCCCTTTACTATGATTGAGCAGCACCCGCGGTTGCGCGAATTTAAATTTACGCTGTATCGAATTTTTAAGAATCCGGCAGCCATTATCGGCTTTACGCTGCTTTTATTTTTTGCCGGGGTGGCTGTTTTCGCGCCTCAAATTGCACCGCCGAAATATGCTCATAACCCTTATATAATGCCTCATAAGGGGTTTTCTCCAACCCCAAAACCGCCCAGCAAAGATCATGTTTTCGGTACCACCTCCGGTCAGTACGACATTTTCTATGGCGCCGTCTGGGGGACACGCACCGCATTTAAAATTGGCCTCTTTGTGGTGGGAATCGCCGCTATCGTCGGGGTCATCCTTGGCTCTCTGGCGGGCTATTATGGCGGCATTCTCGATGAAATCTTGATGCGTATCACGGATGTCATCTGGGCAATACCGACACTGGTGCTGGCAATGGCCATTGTGGTGGCTTTTGGACGCGGGCTCGATAAAGTCATGATCGCCCTGGCCATGATAGGATGGCGGTGGTATGTCCGGGTGATCCGATCAGAGATCCTCACCTTGCGGGATCAGGATTTCGTCCAGGCAGCCAAATTAATGGGGGTCTCTGATTTTAAGATTATCCTGCGCCACATTCTCCCCAATGCCATTTACCCGGTCATTATTATGGCTTCTATGGATATGGGATCCATGGTTATTACCGCGGCCTTCCTGAGTTTTGTAGGCCTGGGGTCGCCCAAGGGGTTCGCCGATTGGGGGCAAATGGTGGCGTTGGCCAGAAACTACATCGTCGGCCCCCCAGATGATCCCCTGAAGTTCTGGTACGCGATTGTCATACCGGGTGGCTGTATCGTGCTTTTTGTGCTGGCCTGGAACCTGATGGGCGATGCCCTGCGCGACGCCTTTGATCCCAAGCTGCGTCGCCGCTAAACAGAAGATATGAATCCAGCAACGATGAGAATCGAGATATAAAATCAGTCAAAAAAAATAGGTTCAAAGATTTATTAACATTTCTGTGTTTGTCTGTGTGGGTCTGGGGCGAGCATAATTTTATCAGGACGATTCAATGGCCAAATTGCTGGAAACGGTTGATCTTGTCACCAATTTCTATACTTACGAGGGTGTGGTCAAGGCTTTGAACAAAGTGAGCCTGGTCGTGGATCACGGTTCTACCTTTGGCCTTGTCGGCGAGTCGGGCTGCGGCAAAAGCGTGGCGGTACGTTCCATTATGCGCATTGTCCAGGAACCCGGGCGCATTGA
>WOR8_10001850_pt1 | contig 21876 bp, 20 predicted proteins | sample DeeMarSeWOR38_10_FD_19890 | JGI IMG/M metagenome (IMG submission 19890) | reverse complement strand
TTCCCATGGCAAACTTGAAATTTTTGCGCAGCTGTTTGTCTTTTAGCGCCCGACAGACATTTTGGGTAAAATCAAATTCGATATTATTTGCCATCGATCCGCTCCCAGATAAATTCAGCCAGATGCTGTCCTTTTATGGGTACATTCTGATATTCCATTGCGCCACTGATATTGATCAGACACCCGCAATCACCGGCCAATAGACGCGAAGCACCGGTCTGGCGAATATCTTCAACTTTATCGGTTACCATCGCGCCGGAAATATCCGGTTGCTTGACGGCAAAGGTCCCGCCGAAACCGCAGCATTCATTTTCATTTTGCAGTTCAACCAGCTCAACGTTTTTCAATTGCCGGATCAGTGATTTGGAGTCCTCGATAACCCCCATTTCCCGCAGCGCATGACAGGATGAATGCCAGGTGACTTTAACCGGCTGCCCGCGGTCCTTAAGTCTTATTTTTAACACCCGCGTCTAAATTCGAATCTTCCGCAAACAGATATGGGTAGTGGTGCTTCATCATCCCGGCACACGATCCCGAAGGGACGACAATCGGGTAGTCCTCCGTAAACAGCCGGATTTGCTGCAGGGCGACCTTCTTGGCCTCTTTGGGAAATCCAGAATTATAGGCGGGCTGGCCGCAACAGGTTTGTTCCGGAGGGAAAATTACCCGAATGCCTTCCGCCGGATAAGGTTGAGTCCGGCCATGCCGGCTTCAGGATAAAACATGTCGATCAGGCAGGTGCCAAAATAGTAAACGGTGTCCGGTTTTTGAGAATATTCACCCATGGTTTCTGACCCTCATTTAAGGGTTTTAAGACATCGATACGAAGGTCGATCTGCGCCAGCGCAATTTCGAATATGACTTCTTAACCTGATTTGCAGCCTATAATCAAGACCAGAATGCCTAAAAAACCATTGTCTGGAGCGAACAGCAGTTGGTTGGTTTTAAGGAAACTTTAATGAATTGATGATCTGTCGCTGATTGTGAATCAGGTTACGTGTGCAAAGGTTGTGAAAATATTGCTTGGGTTTTAAAATCAGGACTTGCATTGCGGGTAAAATAATAATATGAAAAAATGTGACACCTGATTCACAAATGAGGTTTTATGGTTGAGAGGGCTCTAAATTCTAGTTCTGGTCGATCTTTTAAGACTAAAGGCATGGCTACACGGGCCGCCATACTGGATGCCGCCCATGATGTTTTCAAGTCAATGGGCTATTACGGTTGCTCAATTTCAGAAATTACGCGGCGTTGCGGTGTTTCCACGGCAGCATTTTACCAGTATTTTAAAAACAAGGAACAGGTTTTTCTCGAACTCAATGACCTCATTATATCCAGGTTCACTGTCAAAGCGCAATCCTTGCCATTGTCAGAACTCGATGTGTTGAGCCGTTTGCGAGAAGTGATCCATTTGCTTTTTCACCATTGCAAAGAAAATTTTGCTTTTCACCGAGTTTTAGGAGAATCCGAACTGATTGATCGGGTTACCGTCGGTTATTATGAATCAATTGCGCGATATTACCGCAGTTTTATCCGACAGGAAGCTCAACTTGGCAATCTGCGGCCTCTTGATTCCAATATGGTCGCTTACGGGCTGATCGGAATCTGCTATTTTAATTCATTGGATTGGGGAACAGCTGAAAAAAAATGGTCTTCAGATCAGATCGTCGATTTAATTATTGACTTAACTTTAAATGGAATTAGCGGTTCGAAGCCCTGGCGCAAGCCGAATGGTTGGGAGATTCATTCTCTACCCGAACCCCAGCCCTTAAACCCCAAATATGGAGAGCCTGTTACGAAAGGGGAAAAGACCCGCCAGGCCATCTTTAATGCCGCAGAAAAGATACTCGGACAAAATGGGGTCAACCGCGCCAATATTGCAGAAATTACGCGGGAAGCCGGTGTGGCTCAGGGGACGTTTTATATCCATTTTGATAGTAAAATAGACCTGGTTGAAGGATTCGTGAAATACATCAATCATCTGTTGCGGCGGGAATTGCAGCGGTATGTATACCGTGCGCAAGATCGTCGAGAAGCCGAGCGGGTGGGCATGCTGGCATTTTACAAATTCCTTAGCAGACATCGGTCGATTTACCGTGTGGTGCCGGAATTTGAAATGATCGGCCGGGAGGTGGGTCTCTGGTATTATAAAAAACTGGCCTCTGGATATGTCAAAGGTTTGGAGCGGGGGATCGAAAGAAAGGAGATACGCGAGTTGCCTGTAACCTTTTTGGTCAGATCTCTGATGGGATTAACGCACTTTATTGGCCTAAAATGGATCATCTGGGTCAATAACCCTCAAGCCCGGGTCCCCTCTCAAGTATTTGAAGATATAATGGGTTTTATTTTCTGGGGTCTGAAACCAACCAAGGAGTAGCTCACTGATTATTTTTGGCTTGACACCGGGGTGAGGCCCTATATATAAAACTGAAAGTTGAGTCATGTTTCAGCAAAGGTGGTTTCTATGACCAATCTGGCTGATCAGGTTGCGGTTGTAACGGGTGCCAGTTCCGGCATCGGTGCCGCTCTGGCCCAAGCGCTTTCGCGCCAGGGCGCCAAAGTGGCCCTGGTTGCACGCCGACTCAAGAAGCTCAACGAAGTTTCCGGGGGCTGCCCGGGTGAAGTCCTGGTCATTGCAGCGGATCTTACCAACGAAACGGATCGCCAACGCATCATTCAACTGACCATGGACCGCTGGGACCGAATCGATATTTTGGTCAATAATGCCGGGCAGGGCTTTTACGGACACTTTATTTCCACCACAGAAGCGGATTGGCGGCAAATTTTTGAGATCAATCTCTTTTCCCCTGTATTTCTTACCCAAAATATCCTGCCCATTATGCAGGCGCAAAAAAAAGGGCTCATCATCAATATTGCATCGATTGGCGGGCTCGTTGCCCATTCCAATAAAGTCACCGCCTATGTTGCCAGCAAACACGCCCTGGTTGGGTTTTCCCGGGGTCTGGCCCTGGATTTTGACGATAAGGGAATCCGGGTATTGGCGGTTTGCCCGCATCTGACCGACACCGAATTTTTCAAAACTTCCGCAGGAGCATCAGAAATGGCGCCGATTGTTGAAAATTACCGAAATTTTATGGATACCCCCGAAGATGTTGCCCGCGGTATCATTGAACAGCTGGATTCAGATCGACTGGTGGTTTTTCCGACACCCAAACCGGCGAAAACATATGAAAAGCAGCGCGATATCTAAATAATTAATTTCAGGTCATCAATTTTAGGCTTTCATCTGTGAAGACAATCCGAACAAAAACAGCGTTGATAACCGGCGGCGGTTCCGGGATGGGCCGGGCAGTGGCTATGGCACTCTGCCGATCCGGTGTTCAAGTTTTTGTCGCTGATGTGGATCTGGCAGCAGCTGGGAAAACCGTACAGGCAGCAGAGCGTTTCACGGGTACAGCGGAAGCCCACCGGGTTGATGTTTCAAACAGCAGTTCTGTCGAATCTTTATTTGCCGGTTTGAAGCAGCGGGTCGAGCGTCTGGATTTACTGGTTCATGCTGCAGCGATTCTGGGTCAAACGGTATTCATCGAGCAGATGGCGGATCAAGAATGGCGCCAGATGATGGCGGTTAACCTGGATGGCGCTTTTTATTGCTGCCGGGAGGCGGTTCGCTGGATGAAACCGCAAAAAACCGGACGCATCATTCTCTTCAGTTCGGTCGCTTCGCTAACACCGACGCCGGGTGCGATTCACTACAGTGCCGCCAAAGGCGGGATCAACGTGCTGGGAAAATCGCTGGCCAAAGAAGTCGCCAAATATAACATCCGGGTAAACATTATCGCGCCGGGCTACATTCATACACCCATGCTGAAGGGTCTGCCGCAAGGGTTTTCAGACACGATTCTCAATAAAACGCCCCTAAAACGTTTTGGAGAAGTTGAGGAGATTGCCGCTTTGGTATCATTTTTGGCCTCACCCGAGGCCGATTTTTTTACCGGCCAGATTTTTAGCCCCAATGGCGGTCTGGTGATTTGATCTAAATAAGAGGAGGAATGTTGGCGGATTATAAACGGCTTTGGGTTGAACATCGAGATGCGATCGGCTGGGTGACCATTAACCGACCCGGTGACCGCAATTCAATCGACACAGCCCTTATGATTGAGCTGGACCGCGTGCTGACGGAAATCGAAGAAACATCCATGCGCGCGGCGGTCTTCACCGGCGCCGAAGGCACCTATTTCATCGGCGGAGCGGATGGTATTGAGATGATGCAATGTGGTCCGGATGAGGCAAAGGCCTTTTCAGCTCGCATCCAGAAATTATTCGATCGCATGGAAGCCAGCCCGCTGATTCTGGTTGCGGCGATTAACGGCCTGTGTTTTGGAGGGGGCTTTGAGTTTGCCCTGGCATGTGATCTGCGCGTGGCCAGCGACAAGGCACGCATCGGGTTGCCCGAAGTCAAAGTGGGCATTATCCCCGGTGGCGGCGGCACCCAAAGGCTGCCCAGGCTGGTTGGCATCGGGCGCGCCATGGAAATGATTCTTTCAGGGAAGCTTTACCCGGGGAAGGAAGCCCGTGACCTGGGGCTCATCCATTATGTGGTTTCGCATGAAAAGCTCTTTTCAAAAGTTACCGAAATTTTGCAAGCCCTATTGCGCAACCCCCAGCACGCGTTATCTCAGGCCAAAAGGGCCGTTCGCGCTGCTCAGAACCAGTCCCTTACGGACGGCCTCAAGGTGGAAAGCGATGCATTTAGCCAGTGTTTTATGCAAGATTATTTTGTCAAACTGATGCGCCGGCAACTGAAGGAGGGAACCTTAAAGACCACTGCTAAGTTGCCGGATGGGATTTATCAGGAAGGAAAGGAATCGGCATGAAAGTCGTTGGAATTACCGGAAGCCTGCGGGCGAAGAGCAATACCTTGCAATATGTAAAAACGGCGCTGAATGTGCTTGACCAGAACGGTTTTGAAACCGATTTAATCTCCCTCAGAGGCAAGGAAATCAAGCCCTGTAACGGCTGTTACGATTGTGTTGAAAAAGGCCACTGTACGATTAAAGATGATGATTTTGATGGAATCCTTGGCCAAATGCGCGATGCCGAAGGCTTGATCCTTGGCAGTCCTGTTTATCTGAGTTCAGTTGTGCCTCAAATGATGTCCCTTCTGGCGCGTGCGACCTTTGTGGCTTACTGGAATGATAAATTCTTCAGCGGCAAGGTTGGCGGGCCCATCACCGTGGCACGGCGGGCCGGTCATAATGTGGCCTTTTCCCAGCTACTGCTCTGGTTCTTTATTAACGGTATCACGGTGCCCGGCTCGACATACTGGAACGTCGGCGTGGCCGGGACCGGCGGGGCAAGAGATGCCGAGAAAGACGAAGAGGGTCTGGCGACGGTGACCCATTTCGCCAGCAACATGGCCGACCTCATGCGCAAAGTATTTGTTTGACGATCTGCAGAACTTCACAAGGAGGGGTGATGGAAATTCCAGGGATTGGCTCCTGGTTGACGAAAAGAGCGCTTCTGACCCCTGACAAAGAAGCGGTCGTGGAGGGAGAGAGAAGGCTGAATTATCAACAGCTGAACCGGCGGGTCAACCGTCTGGCCAGCGCATTGCAGGCATCCGGATTGCTGTTGGGAGACCGCATCAGCATTCTGTCATACAACTGCATCGAATTTGTCGAGGTAATCATGGCTGCGGCCAAGCTGGGTCTGATTCTCGTTCCGCTAAATTGGAGGCTCACCCCGGCTGAATTGGCCTTTAATCTGAACGACAGCGGTGCTGAAACCCTATTTTTCGATGCCGATCTGGTAGAACTGGCCAACGGCGTGAAGGGGACAACACCGCTTAAGCGATTTATTGTTTTCGGTAAAAAACAAATATCGCAGGCCCAGGCTTACGAATCTCTGCTTTCCGAGCAATCCGAATCCGAGCCGGAAACCAAACCGGTTCCCCATTTGGATACGCCGCATATTATCATGTATACCGCCGGTACCACCGGAAAGCCAAAAGGGGCTATTCTCAGCCAGGGTGCCAGTTTTTGGAATGTCTTAAACCTCAACGCTGCCTTGGACTTTACTTCTGGCGACCGCGACCTCTTGGTATTGCCCATGTTCCATATCGGCGGTATCGGGCTATTCACGTTACCCATGCTTTATGATGGCGGCACGGTGGTCATCCAGCGCACCTTTGATCCGATAAAAACGTTGGCATTGCTTCAGGATGAAAAGATAACCCTTTTTTTCGGTGTGCCGGCCATTTTCCTGGCGTTGATTCAACATCCACAGTTTGATGCCAGTGCGTTTAAAAACGTGCGGTTGGTTATGAGTGGCGGTGCACCGTTGCCGGTTAGCCTGGTGAAGCAATATCATGAAGCGGGCATTGTTCTGCAGCAGGGCTTTGGGATGAGCGAAGCTGCGCCGAGCATCGCCACCTTGGCCAAAGAATTGGCGCTTAAAAAAGCCGGCTCTATCGGACGGGCCCTGATGCATCTGGAAGCGCGCATCGTGGATGATCATATGAGCATTGTCCCAACCGGCGATGTCGGTGAGTTGGTCATTCGCGGACCCAACCTGCTGCAAGGCTATTGGAACCGACCCGAGGCGACTGAGGAGGCATTTGCCGGCGGTTGGTTCCATACCGGTGATCTGGCCCGCATGGATGCTGACGGCGAACTCTATATCGTTGAGCGCAAAAAGGATATGTTCATTTCCGGCGGCGAGAACGTATATCCGGCCGAGGTCGAAGACACGATATTCGAGCTGACTCAGGTTGCAGAAGCGGCTGTTTTCGGAATTGAAGATGAGAAATGGGGTGAAGTCGGCCGGGCGGTGGTTGCGCTAAAAGAAGGTCAACATCTGACGGCTGAAAAAGTCTTCGACCACCTCAAAGGACGATTGGCCAAATATAAAATTCCGAAAAGCGTGGTGTTCGTGAATCAACTTCCACGCAATGCAGCCGGCAAAGTGCTAAAGACCATTCTAAGAGAAAAATATGGTTCAGATTGATTCTGCGAAACGAATTTCAGGGAAGGTGTTTTAAACGGGAATAATACAAAAAAAGGAGGAAAAAATGAAACGGATTAAATTACAGAAGGTAATGGTGCTATTGATCCTGGCCCTGATTTTTTCAGTGGCCTCCGCCTCCGCGGCTGAGCCGATTAAAATTGCCCAGATCGTCGGTGTGACCGGCCCCTATGAAGCGTACACCAAACAATCAACAGATGGATTCAAGATGGGATTGGAATACGCGACGCAAGGGACCAATATGGTCCTTGGACGCCCGATTGAGGTTATCCTCAAGGATACCCAGCTCAAACCCGACAGGGGAAAGCAACTTTTGACAGAGGCCTATAAGGATGACAAGGTCGATTTAGCTGTAGGCCCAGTTTCTTCGGCCGTGGGGTTGGCGATGCTGCCGGTGGCTCAAGAGTTCAAAAAGATTTTGCTCGTGGAACCGGCTGTGGCCGACTCCATTACCGGCAAGGCTTGGAATCGTTACATCTTTCGCACGGGTCGCAACTCTTCGCAGGATGCCGTCAGTAATGCGGTGGCCGTGGCCAAGCCGGGCGTCGTGATTGCCACGCTGGCCCAAGATTACGCTTTTGGCCGTGATGGCGTTGCAGCTTACAAAGAAGCGGCTGAGACCAAAGGGGCCAAAATCATCCATGAGGAATACGTGCCCATCAAAACAGCAGACTTTACCGCTCCAGCCCAGCGGATTATCAAGGCAATGAAGGATGCCAAAGGCGACAAATACCTGTTCATCATCTGGGCGGGCAAGGGCAATCCATTGGGAAAGCTGCACCAGATGAAGCTAGAAGAAAAATACGGTATCAAGCTGACCTCTGGGGGTAACATCCTGGCAGCCCTAAAACTGTATAAACCTTTGGTGGGTATGCAGGGTGCCACTTATTACTATTATGAGAACCCCAAAAACGAGATCAACGATTGGCTGGTCAAAGAACATTTCAAACGCTTTAATGCGCCGCCTGACTTTTTTACCTGTGGGGGCATGAGCGCCGCTTTGTCTGTTGTTGCAGCTTTAAAGAAAGCCGGATCAGCCGATGCCGAAAAACTGATCGCTGCCATGGAAGGCATGTCGTTTCAAACACCCAAGGGGGAGATGGTTTTCCGCAAAGAAGATCACCAGGCACTGCAGTCCATGTTCCATTTTAAAATCGCCGCTAAACCGGATGTCGAATGGGGCATACCGGAATTGGTGCGTGAATTGACATGGAAAGACATGGATATCCCGATTCGAAACAAATAATCGGGTTTTTGCATGAGGGGCCCTCTTTTGGAGGGCCCCTCATGAAGCCCTCCCCATATGGGTCTTAAGGAATTCGTTTCTATCCAATCGATTTGAAGGGAGTCAACCATGAATGCGGTGCCGGTTCTCGAAACCAAAGACCTGTCGATTCAATTCGGTGGCAATATTGCCGTAAATAAAGTCAATTTGCAGGTCGAGCCCCATTGCCTGAAATCGATCATCGGTCCCAACGGGGCTGGCAAAACCACCCTTTTTAATCTCATTTCCGGACAGTACAAACCCACAGCCGGCAATGTCGTTTTCAACGGAAAGAACATTACCGCGCTAGACGCAGCCAGCCGGACACAGTTGGGCATCGGTCGCTCTTTTCAACTCACCAATATATTCTCCAATCTGAGTGTTTTGGAAAACGTGCGTCTGGCATTGCAATCCAAGACCAATATCGGAATGGTTTTCTGGCGCCATTGGCGTTCCTATGACCAATTGGAAGACCGGGCTTATGCGCTCTTAAAGCAGGTATTGCTGGATGATCGTTGGGCCGAGGAAGCGAGTAATCTGACCCATGGGGAACAGCGCAAATTAGAAATTGCCATTCTTCTGGGATTGGATCCGGAATTATTGTTGCTCGATGAACCCACAGCCGGGATGAGCATCGAGGAAGTTCCGGCCATTTTAGAAGTTATCCGGGAAATTAAAGCCACACGCACACGAACCATTTTATTGGTGGAACATAAATTTGATATGATTCTGGCGCTTTCCGACTCCATTGCCGTGCTCAAGGAGGGGCGTCTCATCTGTGACGATACGCCTGAAGCCGTATCCGGCAACGAAGAGGTTCTATCGGCTTATCTGGGAGGAGGAGTCAAACATGGCTGAACCCATTCTGGCGCTCGAGGACGTTCACACCTATATCGGGCAGCACCACATTTTGCAGGGCGTTACCTTAGCGGTCAAACCGGGCCGCGCGACGGTCTTGCTGGGCCGCAATGGGGCCGGTAAATCGACGACGTTGCGAACGGTTATGGGGCTGACACCTGCAACTTCGGGACAGATTTGGTTTGAAGGTGATCACATTGAGCAACACAAAGTTTACAAAATTGCGCGCAAGGGGGTGGGATATGTACCCGAGGATCAGGCCGTGCTTTATAATTTGAGCGTTGAGGAAAATTTCCGCCTGGCAATGTTTAGCGAAACCGAAGAAACATGGCAGCGCATGGAGACCATCTTTGAGCTATTTCCGGATCTTAAAAAATTTTGGCGCTCCAAAGCCGGTGTCCTGTCCGGTGGTCAGAAACAGATGCTGGCGATCGCCCTGGCGTTTTTGAACATCCATCGCATCTTACTCATCGATGAACCTTCCAAGGGCTTAGCCCCCATTATTGTCGATCACCTCGCTGAATCTCTGAACCATATCAAAGACGAGACCACCGTTATTCTGGTCGAACAGAATTTTCATTTGGCATGTCAAGTGGGAGTCGATTACTTCATTTTAGACGATGGTCATGTTGTCCATCAAGGTCTGGTAGAAAATCTCGTGGACAACGAGGAACTTAAACAAAAATACTTGGGAATCGGATAGTAGACGGAGAAGACATGACGACGGAAACCACATCATTAGAATTAACAGTGAAATCGGGTTTCAGCGCGAAAAATTTGGCGATTTGGCTGGGTTCGGTCGGCATCTGGTTTCTGCCGCTAATCTGGATCGATCCTTCCACTTACATGGTGTTGACCGTGGCCGGAGTGGCAATGGGGATGCTCCTTTTTCTGGCCGCCTCCGGCCTGACCCTCATCTTTGGGCTCATGGATGTTCTCAACCTAGCCCATGGGGCGTTTTTTGCCTGGGGCGCTTACGTCGGATTTTCGATCCTCAATCGGCTTAACGCCTTAGGTTGGGTCGAGACGGGCACCTTCAGTCAGTGTCTGGTTAGTGTACTGCTGGCATTGCTGGTGTCCTTGTTGGTGGGTGTCGTGCTGGGCTTTTTTATGGAGCGAATCATTATCCGCAATGTTTACGGGGATCATCTCAAACAGATTCTGATTACCATGGGTGCATTGACGGTAATGGTGGAAATCCTCATCATTTTCTGGGGGCCCAACGACGAAGTGGTTCTGGTTCCAGCGGCCTTTCAGGGCAGTTATGACGTATTTGATGTCATCATCAACAAATTCAGGGTATTTGCCATTTTTATCGGTGTGGCAATATTTGTGGCCATGCAACTGGTTTTGAAAAGAACCAAACTCGGCATTATCGTCAGGGGCGGAGTTGAAAACCCGGATATTGTGCGCGCCATGGGTTATAACATCCATTCAATTTTCACAGGTGTATTTACCGTCGGAGCTGCTCTGGCAGCCCTCGGAGGCACCATGTGGGGAATTTTTAAGGAACAGATATACCCCGGAATGGGCCAGGAAAATCTCATTTTCGCCTTGATTATCGTTATCATCGGCGGTTTTGGCTCGGTTACCGGAAGTTTTTTGGGTGCGATTATGGTCGGTTTAGCATTTAATTACGTGGCGTTTTTGCTTCCCAAGTTGGCCTTGGGTGTGAATATCTTAATTATGGCTATTATCCTGCTGATTCGACCGGCAGGCCTGATGGGCCAAGAATAGATGGGCAATAAAATGACTCAGGAATTAACTCCGGTTCAACAAGAGAGACTGCAGGAACAACAGACACGCTACACACAACCGGCATTTTTAATGCAACTGGGCTTTGTTGGGATTCTGGCGCTGACACCGCTTGTGATACCCTCTTTTCGGGTTATGGATGTTGTGGCGAAGATTATGATTTTTACGGTGGTGGTGGCTTCGTACGACTTACTGCTGGGCTACACCGGCATCTTTTCGTTGGCCCATGGTATGTTTTTCGGTATTGGAGCCTACTCGGTCGGACTGATTATTCATCATTCCGGAGCCCCCCACTGGTACCATCTCATTTTGGCCATACTCGTCGCGGTAGGCTTAAGTGTTGCTTTATCACTGGTGATTACGTTTTTCTCCCTGCGGGTGAAGGCCATTTTCTTTGCAATGATGACGCTGGCATTGGCTGAGTTCGCCGATATCCTCGCCGTTACCTGGTACGACCTTACGCTGGCTGAGGATGGTGTTTCCTTTTCATTGCCGGGAATCTTTAACGTTAATTGGTCGGTCGGTAAATTTTTAGCCGCAGATATTAACGGCCGCTTAATGACGTACTATCTCATCCTTATCATAGCGGTATTGCTGTTCGTCGGTATTTTGCGCTTTGTGCGGTCTCCGGTGGGTCGTGTGCTTAAATCCATCCGTGATAATGAGCAGCGATCGGTTGCTTTAGGTTTTAAAACCCTGCGTTACCAGGTTTTATCCACTGTATTCAGTTCGGCCATTGCTTCTTTTGCCGGCATCCTTTTTGCGATGTGGCTACGGTTTGTTAATCCGACCTCGGTCTTAAGCATTAATCCGCTGATGCTGTCTATTCTGCTCATGCTCATCATCGGTGGTATGGGCACGTTGTACGGCGCGATCATCGGCGCCGCTTTTATTATGATCATCGAAACCTGGTTGCCCGAGCTGCAGAAGCTGGGTGTGGCGCTATTCCCGAATTTAGAGTTTGCTCAGCGCTTAGTGGGTCGTTGGGAACTTTATTTTGGAATTCTTTTTATTCTGGTTGTGTTTTTTTTCCCCAAGGGGTTCGTTGGAACTGCACGTAACATTATCGCACAGCGCAAGATGGTATCATCAGAAAGTAAATAGTCATGCCGGATGCTAAATCCTCTGCCGGAATCTTGAGCCTGGCCACCTATGTACCGCGTGCCTATCATGATGCCGACATTATTGCCTCACAATGTGAGACACCGGCCGAAATTATACGAACCAAACTGGGCTGGTATCAGAAAAATGTTCCCGGACCCGGCGACGGCACCGTGGCGATGGGCATCAAGGCGGCCCGTAAAGCGCTTTACTACGCTAAACTCGATGCTTCAGATATTGACCTTGTGATCTGGAGCGGGGAAGAAATTAAGGAGTATCGCAGCTGGCCGGCCGGGCCCAAAGTCCAAAAAGAATTGAGCCTTAAAAAGGCCTGGTCTTTTGACATGCAACAGCGCTGCGGCACCACTTTGGTGGCCATGAAATTGGCCCGCGATATGATTCGGTCGGATGATCGCATCAATACGATTTTAATTGCTTCCGGCTATCGAAATTCGGACCTGATCCATTATCCAAATCCCCGCGTGCGCTGGATGTATTATTTGGCCGCAGGAGGGGCTGCCTGTATCGTTCAGCGCAACTGCCCTCGGAACCGGATTTTGGAAGGCCACTTTATCAGTGACGGCACGTTTGCATGGGATGTCTACGTGCCCCAGGGCGGATCTGCTGAACCCATGACATCAGAAGGTTTAAAAGAAGGAAGACAATATTTGGATGTCATGGATCCCGAGGGAATGAAAGCGCGACTGGATAAACTGAGCATGCGCAATTGGCTCGCCTGCATTGACCAAGCCTTGGCAAAAAGCGGCTATCGCCGAGAAGATGTAGGCTATTTGGCCACGCTCTTGGTGAAGCGCAGCGCCCACGATTATCTGATGAAACAGTTGGGTCTTAATCCAGAGCAAACTCGCTATTTGGATGAGTTTGGCCATCACGGCCAGAACGACCAGATCCTATCGCTTGAGCTGGCGATTGAAGAAGGACGGCTCAAAGAGGGTGACCTGGTCCTGATGATTTCTGCCGGAATTGGTTACGCCTGGGATGCTTTGGTCATGCGCTGGGGTAATGCAGAAAGGAGAAAGGAGCTATGATTTACGGCGACTGGATCGGCCGTTGGGGTCGTGCCTTTCCGGAAAAAGAAGCTTTGGTGGATGTCATTCATAATCAGCGTTACACCTATGGCCGGTTGGCCGATGATATCCATCGCATGGCCAATTTTCTGAAGGATAATCTGCAAATTGGCTGCGGAGATCGAGTTGCCTGTCTTGCACTCAATCGAGCAGCGGTGATCAAACTGTTTTTTGCGGTCAGTCGTCTTGGGGCCTTACTGGTGCCACTAAATTTTCGATTGGCGCCAGCGGAGTTCATTTATTATCTGGAAGATTCCACACCGAAAGCCATCTTCTTCGATAAGGTTCATCAAAACACTGTGAGCGATTTCAAATCCAAGGTCAATCTGAACCACTATGTTTGTTTCGATGACGATGACAGTCTCGGTTTAGCCTTGCCCAGAATCTGGCCAAAGCTCCAGACAGGTCCGCCCCCTGAGGTGGAACTCGACCCTGATGATCCTCAGTTGATCATTTACACTTCAGGCACTTCGGGTCTTGCAAAGGCAGTCATTTTAACCCATGGAATGATCACCTGGAATGCGATTAACACCAACCTGGGATGGGATTTGCGTTCGGATGATAAAACGATACTCCATGCGGCCATGTTTTATACCGCGGGTTGGAATGTGTTTACCTTACCCCTTTTTCAATGTCGAGGGGTTAATATTCTGATTCAAAGTTTCGACCCTGATTTGATTCTCGATCTCATAGCACGCGAGGGCGTAACGGTCTTTTTTGGCGTTCCCACCATGTTTCAGATGCTGATCGAGTCCGCCAAATTTTCGGCCACCGATTTTTCTACGGTTCGCTTCATGGTTTCAGGTGGCGCACCGCTTGGGCTCGATGTCCTAGAAACGTTCAAAACTCAGAAGTCGATTCGTATATGGGAAGGTTATGGTTTGACCGAAGTCGGCCCCAATAACTTTCTGGCCAACGGCAAACCGGGGACCATCGGTCATCCCATGCCTTGTGTTGATGTAAAAATCGTCGATCCTGACGGTAATGAAGTGGGCACGGGTACACATGGAGAAATCTTTTTGAAAGGACCGCATACCTGTGCCGGTTATTGGAACAAGCCGGATGCCTCAAAAAAAGCGTTTAGAGAGGGCTGGTTCCGCACCGGAGATTTGGGCCAGGTGGATGCTGACGGGCACTATTCGATTGTTGGCCGTTTAAAAGACATGATCATCTCGGGTGGGGCCAATATTTATCCGGCTGAAATTGAGAGGGCCATAGAGACACATCCGGCCGTGGCTGGTGCTGCGGTGATCGGCGTGCCGGACCCCAAATGGGGAGAGGTCGGCAAGGCCATAGTGGAGCTGAAAAGCGATGCCTCCCTTACGATTGAGGAACTGCAATCTTTTTTAAAAGAGCGGCTCGGCAAGTTCAAAATACCCAAGTACCTGGCTGTGACCGAAAGCTTGCCGCGCACGCCCGCTTCGGAGAAAATTCAAAAATTTATTCTAAAAGAACAACACGGCAACGCTGATCATGCCTAAAACTGGAAGAAGAAAAACGGATGAATCTGGGAATCGTTAGCTACGGTCTTTATTTGCCAAACGGATTTGAAGACGCCGATGCGATGGCGCAAAAGGCCGGGCTGAAGCCCGCAGCGCTGCGGGTTTTGGGCATTGAGCGCAAACTTCTGCCGTCCCCGAATGACCAGCCGATTCCCATGGCTGTGAAAGCTGCCAAACAAGCGTTCGAAAAGGCCAGTAGTGTTGCGCCGCAAGATATCGATGTGGTGTTATGGACCGGAGAAGAGTACAAAGACTATATTGCCCAAACCGCTTCTATCCGACTCCAGGAAGAAGTCGGCTGCCGCAATGCCTGGGCATTTGATTTAATTGGTCAAGGAGTGACCTCCATTGTCGGGTTGCGGATGGCGCGCGATCTGATGATCGGGGATGCGTCGGTAAACACTGTCCTATTAGCTGGCGGCACACGCAATGTTGACCTGATTGATTATGCCAACCCCGACACCCATTTTCTTCTTGCGGCCTCCGCTTCGGGAGGTGCAATGATCTTAAAAAGGGACCACCCAGAGAATCATCTCATAGAAACTGCTTTTTGCGTAGACGCTGAAATGGCTGATGCGGTATACGTGCCGGCTGGCGGCACGGAGATTCCATTCAGCGAAGACAATTTAAGTTCTGCCTTAATGTATTTTCAGGTCACCCAGCCTGAGAAATTAACCGAATATCTGAAAAAGCAGTGGGCTTCGGCCCTGTGCGGCATCGCAAAAAAGGTCTTACCCGAAAAACCACCCGACTATCTGGCGCTGCGGCACTTATCCGTCAACGATCGGCAGCAGGTGTTGGATGCGCTAAATCTAAATTCGAATCAGTCGCTTTCTCTGGCTGAATGGGGCCATCATGGCCCCAATGATGTCATCATCTCTTTGGATCTGGCGCTTAAAACCGGGGCTATTCGTGAGGATTCGCTGGTGGTAATGGTTTCCGGAAGTATCGGGTTTAGCTATGGGGCCGCTTTGGTGCGGTGGGGATCAGCATTGAAAATTGACGATTGAATATTTGTGGAGATCCTTGACCTTAGCCGTATGATACGGGGGATAATGATGACCGATTGGACCATGAAACGCGCTGCAGGAGACGGGATTGAGATTCAATTGGCTGTCAGAGACGGCAGGGGAAAGCATATTCTCTGCCTGCATGGGCTCACGGCCAACTGTCGTTGCTGGGATGTAATTGCAGCGGGCCTGACGCCTGTCCACTCGATAATCGCTATGGATTTTCGTGGAAGGGGGCTTTCGGATAAACCGCCCACAGGATATTCCTGGCAGCATCATGTCCAGGATATGTTTTGTGTGTTTGAAGACCTTGGACTTAAAAGGACGGTCCTGATGGGACATTCACTGGGGGCTTATGTTTCCTTGGCTTTTGCTGCCAAATATCCGGACCGGGTGGAAAAACTTATTTTGCTGGACGGTGGCGGAGAACTTAGCCAGGCGCATTGGGACAGGGTAGATCTTGTCATTAAGCCGTCCCTGGACAGATTGGGGCAGGTTTTTCCTTCATTTGAGGCATATACAGACAACATGAAAAGGGCTCCCATCTTACAGCCCTGGTCACAGGCCATTGAAGATTACTTTCGCTATGAATCAGAGGAGGTGGATGGTGGAGTGGCCTCCAGGATTCATCCGGATCATATCCGTGAGGAAATCCGCAATACCAGAAAAATGACTCCGTCTGAGTATTATGCCAAAATATCCTGTCCGGTGTTGCTGGTGCGCGCCACCAATGGGATTCTCAGCGAGGAAGATCTTGTCGTGCCGGAGTACGCAGCAGATAGGATGATTAAGGAAATCCCCAATCTCCGGAGGGTGGATATTCAAGGGACCAATCACTATTCGATTTTGTTTCAACCCAACGTGTCGCGGGACGAAGCCATTCGGACGTTCCTCCAAAAATAGTCATTTTCTGAGCAAAAGCGGAAGTTCAAAAATTAACGAATGGATCAGGCGCCTACCGCTGTTTTCCCATCGATTTGACATTTCATAAAAAAGTTACCACATTGAAAACACTTGTACCAGCGCCTGCGGTCGCGTATGATACCCGCCTTGTCTGAGGTTCTTATATGAGGAGGCATCATGATCCGAAAGGAAATACTGAAAGCGTTTAAACAGGCCGTCGGAGCGGATAATGTTTTCAGCGACCCGGCTGATCTGCATACCTATTCCTACGATGCAGCCGTTGTGGATCCGGTGCAGCCGGGGCTGGCATTACGGCCGACGAACGCTGAGGCTTTAAGCCAGGTGGTGCGGCTATGCAACGAGAACCGGCTGCCGTTAACAGTTCGGGGTGCCGGCACCAATTTAAGCGGCGGCACCGTGCCTTCATCCAGCGGGGTGGTGGTGCTTACCAATGCCCTGAATCAGATCCTGGAAATCAACGAAGCCGATATGTATGCCGTCGTCCAACCGGGGGTGATAACGGCCAAGCTGGCGGCTGCGGTGGAAGCCCGGGGCCTGTTTTATCCGCCGGACCCCGGTAGTCAGGCGGTCTCAACCCTGGGCGGAAACGTTGCGGAAAACGCAGGGGGGCTGCGCGGCTTAAAATATGGGGTTACCCGCGATTATGTCATGGGGCTTCAATTTTTTGATGTCAACGGGGAACCGGTGACCACCGGATCGCGAACCGTCAAATGTGCCACCGGCTATAATCTGACGGGTCTGATGGTGGGCTCAGAGGGCACCCTGGGCGTGTTTAACAAAATTACGCTGAAACTCATCCCGTTGCCGGCGCACCAGAAGGCCATGGTGGCGGTGTTTGATCAAATGGAAAAGGCGTCTGAAACCGTCGCAGCCATTATTGCTGATCATATTGTTCCGGCAACCCTTGAGTTTATGGACAATTTTACCATTCGTGCGGTGGAAGATTACAGCCGGGTGGGGCTTCCCGTGGATGCCGCCGCGCTTTTGTTGATTGAAGTCGACGGGCATCCGGCCCAGGTCGAAGAAGACGCCCGCAACGTCGAATCGTTGTGCCGAAAATTGGGGGCGACCTCGATTAAAGTAGCAGCCGATGCCGCCGAGCGGGACAATGTCTGGGAGGCCCGTCGCAGCGCCCTTTCAGCGCTGGCCAAGTTGAAACCCACCCTGGTTCTGGAAGATGCCACCGTGCCCCGAAGCAAAATTCCGGATATGGTGCGGGCCCTGCAGGACATCAGCCGCCAGTACGGCATCGAGATCGGCACTTTCGGCCACGCCGGAGACGGCAATCTGCATCCGACGATTCTGACCGACCGCCGCAACAAACAGGAATGGGAAAAGGTGGAAGCGGCGATTGCTGCCATCTTCGACAGAGCGCTGGATCTGGGCGGCACCCTCTCGGGCGAACACGGAACCGGGATTGCCAAATCCTGTTTTCTGGAAAAAGAAACCAGCCCGGCCACCATTATTTATTCAAGACGCGTGAAATCGGCGCTGGATCCGAATAATATACTCAACCCCGGCAAAATCATCGGCTAAAACTGTTCTCAGGGCCCCATCTTTTGCCCGATGGCCGCGTTGCAAATCGATTCAAAATGCTCACGTACTATCGTGTACGCTCCGCTTTCAAATCGATTCGCGCCTTGCCCTCGAACAAAACCTGGGGCCCTGAGAACAGTTTAACTTAATATAGAAATGTTTTTTAGACCAAACAATGCGTAACGGGAAGACGTGATGCCAAAAATGCAGGAAATCGCAACGCTCATGCGGGAGCTGGAAGATCAGCTGGTGGTTTGCATGCGCTGCGGGATGTGCCAGGCAGCCTGCCCGGTTTTTGAGCAAACCGGCCGGGAAGCCGATGTGGCCCGCGGCAAGCTGGCTTTGCTGGACGGACTGATGCAGGAAATGTTCAGCGATCCCAGGGGTGTATACGAGCGCCTCAACCGCTGCCTGCTGTGTGGCTCCTGCGCGGCCAACTGCCCCAGCGGCGTGGACGTGTTAGAGATTTTCATGAAAGCGCGTGCCATTCTCACCGGTTATATGGGGCTTTCAACGGCGAAAAGATTACTTCTGAGGGGCATGCTGGTACACCCGAAAACGTTTGACCGTCTGGCGGAGTGGGGCGCCGGGTTTCAACAGATCTTTACCCGACCCGTCAATGACCTTTTGGGCACGTCTTGCGCCCGGTTGGTTTCGCCCCTGCTTTCTGAAAGACATTTTGTGCCGCTTGCCAAGACGCCGTTTCACACAAAAATGCCTTCTCTCAATACGGGTGCGGGCACATCCGGAATAAAGGTTGCCTTTTTTGTCGGGTGTCTTATCGATAAAATTTTTCCGTCGGTCGCCGAGGCGACCATTCAGGTATTGAAGCATCATGGCGTGGGAATCTACCTGCCGGAGGCGCAGGGATGCTGCGGGATACCGGCAGCCTCATCCGGTGATGCATCGTCCTTCAAACGCCTGGTTCAATATAACCTTGAAATATTTGGAAACGAAAAATTTGATTATCTTGTGACGGCGTGTGCCACTTGCACCTCGACCATAAAAGAGGTGTGGCCCATGCTTATTGCAAAAGAGTCGGGGGAGGTCGTTGCCCGTGCAAAACGAATTTCTGCAAAGACGCTTGATATCCACCAGTTTTTAGTCGCTAAAGTGGGGCTTAAAAGGATTTATCAGACAAAAACCGAAAATCCCGCAGGTGTGACTTATCACGACCCCTGTCATCTGAAAAAGGCACTGGGCGTAGCCGCTGAGCCCAGAGCCGTTCTTGAAGCCAACCCGGGCTACGATCTGAAGGAAATGCATCAACCGGATGCGTGCTGCGGTATGGGCGGAAGTTTTAACCTGCAGTATTACGAGATCTCTTCTGAAATCGGGAGGCTAAAGCGCGACAATATAAAAGCATCCGGCTGTGAAGTGGTTGCCGCCGGCTGCCCTGCCTGCATGCTCCAGATATCAGATGTTCTTTCACGCTCAAAAGATCGCATCGCCGTCAAACATCCGATCGAAATTTATGCCGAAGCGTTAACGCACTAGAACCTATCTCAAACAATATTTACATCCCCTTTAGATATTGCTATGTTTGCCCCAAAGTTGTTTACCTTTCTTAATACTTAAATTAAAGGATAGACATCATGGAAGACATTCATAAAATTTTCAGCCAGTTTAAAAGCGAATTTCCAGAAATCCACCAAAAACATGAAGCATTGGGAAAAGCAGTTCATGAAAAGGGCGGGCCTTTGTCTGAAAAAAGTCGCTGGTTAATAAAAATCGCGATTTCGGCGGCATGCAACCATAAGCGCGCCCTGGAGACCCATCTTCGCAAAGCCAGGGCCGCGGGTATTGACCAAGATGAAATCAAGCATGCCTTGTTGCTGCTGATCCCGACGGCCGGCTTCCCGGCATTTATGAAGTCTTATGCGGTATTTAAAAGCATAAAATAAGGTGGCATTTCTGCCACCTTGTCAGTTGTCCGTTGTTCGTCGTTCGTTGGGCATCGAATTTTTTACAACGGACGACGGGCAACAAACCAAGGACGTATTTTTAGGTGAAACAAGTGAAACCGAACTCAAAACAGGGTATCGGAGATCTGATTTCCAATTTTTTATCTTTTATCCGGGGTGATATCTGGCGAATGCGATTGGACGATCTTCCCTTCGGAAAATCTTTCCTGATTCGGCAGCTGCGAATCATCATCCTGGCGATCCGCGGCTATGATGAAGATCGCTGTTTGCTGCGGGCATCTTCTTTGACATTTTATACACTCCTTTCCATCGTTCCGGTCGCCGCCATGTTTTTCGGGGTGGCCAAGGGTTTTGGCTTCGAAAGGCGTCTGCAAGAGGAACTTTTCAACCGATTTCCCGGCCAGGAAGAAGTTTTAAACCAGGTCATCAGTTTTTCGAATTCTTTGTTAGAGCAGACCCGGGGTGGTCTCATTGCGGGAATTGGCATGCTGGTTCTTTTTTGGTCCGTTCTGAAGGTTCTCGGGCACATTGAAATGGCTTTGAATGATATCTGGGGAATAAAAGAAAGCCGCAGCTGGGGCAGAAAATTTAGTGACTATCTGTCGATTATGCTGATCAGCCCAATTCTGGTGCTGATGAGCGGCAGCGCAACGGTTTTTATTACAACCCAGGTCACGCAGATTACCCAGAAAGTCGAATTGCTGGGTGTCATCAGTCCACTGATATTTTTTTTGCTGAAGTTTGCACCTTATGTTTTGATCTGGGCCCTGTTTACGATTCTCTATATTATTATGCCCAATACCAAGGTGAATTTTAAGGCCGGCCTGCTCGGCGGGGTGGTTGCCGGAACGCTTTACCAGATTGCCCAGGGGGCGTATATCAGTTTTCAAATCGGTGCCGCAAAATACAACGCCATTTACGGAAGCTTTGCCGCCCTGCCGCTGTTTTTGATGTGGCTTCAAATCAGCTGGTGGATTGTCCTTTTCGGCGCCGAACTGTCTTTTGCCAATCAAAACGTGGATACCTATGAGTATGAGCCGGACAGTCTTAAGGTCAGCCCCCGCTTCAAGAAATTACTGGCGTTACAAATTGCCCATCTGTTGATCAAAAAATTCGAGAATGGCGACAGGCCTCTCACCGATTCCCAGATCTCAGCGCAGCTTGAGATGCCGATCCGCCTGGTGCATAATCTTTTATTCGATTTGGTCGAAAGTGGCCTGGTGTCAGAAATCAAGACACAGGGCGATAAGGAATTCGCCTATCAACCCGCCCGCGACATCAACAATCTGACCATTCAATACGTTCTGGAAGCGCTTGATCAAATGGGGACCGACGATATACCGGTTGCCAGGACCGAGGATTATCAGGCGCTGTCCGATGCGCTGCAGGACTTCAGCGAAGCTATGGAGAGTTCGCCGGCCAATAAGCTGCTCAAAGATATCTAGAGGCTACTTTGATAATTCGAGCTGGCCGGCGAAGAAACAAGCAACAAAATGCTTATTTCGAATTTCTCTGAATTCAGGTTCCCTTTTACTGCAAATATCTTTGGCAAAAAGACAACGCGGGTGAAAGCTGCAGCCCGGCGGGGGATCGATGGGGCTGGGGACGTCGCCTTTTAGAATTATCCTTTCATTACCTTTTAAAGCGGGATCCGGAATGGGCACGGCTGATAAGAGGGCCTGGGTATACGGGTGAAGCGGTGATTGGTAAAGAATTTGGCTGGGCGCAAACTCTACGATTTTGCCCAGATACATGACCGCCACGCGGTCACTTACATGTTCCACCACACTTAAATCATGGGATATAAAGAGATAGGTCAGCCCGAACTCACTCTGAAGGTCCTTCAACAGGTTGATGACCTGGGCCTGGATGGATACGTCCAGCGCGGACACCGCCTCATCACAGACGACCAGTTTGGGGTTTAGC
>WOR8_10004523_pt1 | contig 21893 bp, 26 predicted proteins | sample DeeMarSeWOR38_10_FD_19890 | JGI IMG/M metagenome (IMG submission 19890) | reverse complement strand
ATATGAAGAAAAAAATCCTGTTTCAGATGTAAATGTCAGAAAGGCAATATACCATGCAATTGACATTGAGTATTTAATTGAAAATAATCTAAATGGATTTGGTGGAGCTGCTTCTCAATTTGTATCACCATTAATATTTGGTTATAATCCTAATATCAAAAGATTATCCTATGATCTTGATACTGCTAGGGATTTACTTAATGATTCAGGATATGAGAATGGGTTTAAAATCGATTTTGATTGTGTAGAATCAAATTCAAGTAGAGAATTTTTTATTGAAATAGCTGAAATGCTAGGTAAAATAAATATTGAAGTTAATATTAATTTTCTTCCAGGGCCTGAGTTATTCCATAAACTATTTGAAAAGAATTCAACGATGTTTTTTATGGGATGGTTAACAGCAACTACAGATGGTGGGGAAGTTTTTGATTTTATTTTAAGATCTGTTGATGAAAATAATTCTACAGGCATGTATAATTATGGATACTATTCAAATCCTGAGGTTGACAGCATTGGTACTCAAATAAATAGCATGATGGATACTCAGAATAGACTCAGTCTTATGCAGGATGGATTTATGATTGCAATGAACGATGTTGCATGGATTCCTCTATACATCCCACAGAGCATCTATGGATGTAAAGAAAATATCGATTGGATTCCATATGCTGGTATGGGCTATAATATTGTAGATATTAAATGTAAATGTTGATTAATAATTAAATTTTTTAATTTAATATTACCTTATTTAAATAGATAGCTTTATCCGATAACTTTTCTTTACAAATTTGGAGATTATATAAAAATTGAACAAAATCAAAACATTTATGTTTGAGAATTTAATTTATACAAATAAAAAAAAGAAGGATTTGTCTGAAAAATGAAAGAATTAGACTCAAAGGATCATAAGATTCTCTATCATCTTTTTCTTAATTCAAGGCAATCCTTATCTTCTATCGGAAAAAAGGTAGGACTCCCTAAAAATGTGGTAAAATATAGGATTGATAGGCTTGAAGATAGGGGAATTATCAAAAATTTCAATGCGATGATTGACATATTCAAACTTGGATACACTGTTTATAGACTTAATTTCATCTTTCAATATGCATCACCTGAGAAAGAAAAAGAGATAATTGATTATTTTGTAGGATATAAAAACACATGGAATGCATCATCTGCAAAAGGAAGATATGATTTTATTGCTACAATTCTTGTTAAAAATCCAAATTTGTTCTATTCATTTTATGAAGAGACATTAAAGAAATATCGATATTATCTCAAGGAGATTTTCTTCTCACAGTTATATGAGAAATTTGGATATCAACAAGCAATTTTATTTAGTGAAAAATCTTCTTCAGATAAAAAAGCCTATGAATATAGATATGACGGACAAACAATAGAAATTGATCCAGTTGACTATAAAATCCTATGTTTGCTATCAAAAAATACCAGAATGCGCAGTGTAGATATTGCACAAATTGTAGATATGACATCTACATCTGTAATCAATAGAATAAATAGACTAACAAAATCAGGAATTATCCAAAGATATTCAACAACTTTTGATACAAATAAACTTGGTTATAAATCATTTATTGTCAATCTATCCTTAAGAAATTATGATAAAAAAAGCAGTATAATTAGATACTTGAGCAATTCTCCTTTTATTTGCGAAATTCATAAGGCAATAGGTGCATGTGATCTTGAACTGACCCTATTTACTGCAAATTTTGAGCATTTTTATAGAATCATGGAGGACTTAAGAGACAAATTCCCAGAAGATATTACTAATTATGATTACCTTTATGTAACCCAAATCCATAAAAGCAATCACTTACCAGAATAGTTTTAAGAATCTATTTTTTTGATTTTCTCTTAATTACATTATCAATTCTAGTTTTCAATTCTTTTATATCGATTGGTTTTTCAATAAAATCATCAGCAATAAGTCCACCTGCATGCTCAGCAAATCCATCTGATCTTGCGGTAAGAATTACGACAGGAATATTTTTCCAGTCCTTATTTGCCCTTAATTTATCAAAAACTTCCCATCCGTTCATCTTAGGCATCATTATATCAAGAAGAATTACATCTGGAATTACATTTTTTTCAAGAAGTTTGATACATTGTGTCCCACTTTCTGCAGGAATTATTTCATATTCCTTTCCAAATAACTCTTCAAAACCTGCCTTAATGCAGAAGATTTGATCTTTCTCATCGTCTACTAACATAATTTTAATCATTTTTTCGCCTTCTATCATATTTTGTTAATCCTAAATTTTTTAATTACGACAAAGTCGTAATGCAATATTAGGATATTATACTTCTACTTGATGAATATTTATTTTTATTTAGCCTTATTATTAACTAAAGGCAGGGTGAAATTTACTGTTGTCCCTTTACCAAGTCCAGGGCTTTCTGCCCATATTTTTCCACCATGTCGCTCTACAATCCTTTTACTTATTGTCATTCCAAGTCCACTGCTTTCAAAGTCGTGCCGTGACTGATCAGCCTTATAGAACTCATCAAATATATGTTTTATCTGGTCTGCTGTCATACCTATTCCAGTATCTTTTATTGATACCTTTACAAAGTTTTTTTCTTCTTCAGCACTTATTGAAATTTCCCCGCCATTGTTATTATATTTAATTGAGTTTTCTATTATATTTGTAAGAAGCTCTTCAAGTCTTAACCTATCAGCTTGTACAAAATAATCTTTTAATATGTTGTTTTTTAATTTGATTTTTTTATTGTCAAATAATGTTATTTTATTTTCAATGGTTCTTTTAACCTCTTCTTTAAGGTTTATTTTCTCAAGTGAGAACTTTGTCTTTGGTGAATTTAATTTTGCAAGTTCAAGTGTTTTTATTACAATTCCCTTCATATAATCTACATTTCTTTCAAGGACTTCCAGCCATTCTCTCTTTGTAGCATCCTTTTCTTTATTGATAAGTAAAGGAATAAGCGTTGACAAAGGCATCAAAGGTGTTTTTAGGTCATGGCCGAGTTGATTTACGAACTCATCTTTTTGTTTGAGGAGCATGTCTACTTCCATTGTTCTATCTTTTACCCTCTTTTCAAGGGTCTTGTTTAATTTGTTTAGGTTTTCCCTTGCTAGATTTAAATCTTTATTTATCTCCTTTAGGAATTTGTTTTTCTCATCAAGTTCCTTTGTTCTTTTATCTACCAATTTTTCAAGATTCTCACTGTAGTCCTTGAGCTTGTCCTGGGATTCTTTCAATGCAACACTCATACTGTTAAATGCTGAAGATAGTTCACCTAGTTCATCATTTGAATTTATTTTTACAGTATGACCCATTTCTCCCTTTCCCATTAAACGTACTCCCTTAATTAGCTCTCCAACAGGATTTGTAATAAACCATTTGAAAAGTATGAAAATAAGGAAAAAAGAAATAATAATGAAAATTGCTGACAAAACTGATATTGTAAAAACCATTTCATTTGTCATCTCATCTAGACTTGAAAGCGAGGCAAAATATCTGACAGAATAATCATGTCTACCCCACTCTTCTACGTAAGGTTGGAATATATCAATTAATTTTTCATCTTCATAAATTATAGTTGAGGCTGTTGAGCCTGCAGCTCTACTAATTGATTCATCATCTTCAAGATATCGTCCACCATTGAAGAAATCCTCATATTTTCCATCTTCAATTTCTGAGGAATCAAATAGTATCTTACCATTAACATCAACCATCTGTAAGGATATAATATCCTTATTTAAACTCATTAGATTATCAACAATTTGAATGTATTGATAAAAACCAGATTCATAATATCTAATATGATTATCAATAATACTTTCAACAGATAAACTAGCAAAGGATTCTGCATTATCAATAAGAGATGTCCTTGCTGCGTTATATTCTCTATCAATTATTATATAGGAGCTTGCAAAGAATATTATAATAAGTATGAATAAAATTGGCAAAATAAGTTTTATTCTAAGTGAATGAAATTTTACCATTATTAAGTGCTCCTATCATTTTTTATTTATCTAATCTCATTGTTTATCATTATGTAGTTGAATTATTTTTTTCTTTTTTCCAACAAAATAACATTACATGGATGTATGCTATTTTTCTCAATCCAATCTAAGTCAATTATCATTTTTGGTTCGAAATTCCAAAAGACATATCTTCCTTTTCCTTTGACAAATTCTATTTTTGATTTTTTACATGTTTTTTTATTTTGTTTACATTCTTCATTCTTTTCTTTTGGCTTTGTTTTATCTTTTTCACCTGAATTTTCATATAATAAACCTGATAATCGCATGATATCCGGAATCCATAAATAAGAGTTAATTCGTTTATACATCATAACCCTCTAACAATATATACTTATATTATTGAGTTAAAATTGTTACCGCTGAGGGGGAGATTCGAACTCCCGCTCCCCAGATGGAGAACCGGCTCTCAAGGCCGGCGCGTTAGGCCGAACTTTGCTACCTCAGCATTATTATGTTGACAACTAAGTAATTAAAAGGAGTTAAAAAGAGTTTTTAAAAATTAGTTTTACGATCTTAAAACAATTTCAATATTTACCCCATCTGGAACCTGAATCCTCATAAGTTGACGAAGCGCCCTATCACTGGCATCAAGGTCAATAAGTCTTTTATGAATCCTCATTTCCCATCTGTCCCAAGTTTCTGTACCTTCACCATCAGGCGATTTCCTACAAGGTACTTTAAGATGCTTTGTTGGTAATGGAATTGGACCACTCATATCAACACTTACAAACTTCTTCAAGTTTTTTTGCGTTTGTGCTTACCAGCGATATCCGCGCTTTCTGTGCCATTCCATTTTACTCCAAAAATTAAAAAATTAAAAGAAAAAATAAAGAAGCCTATTTGGCCTCTTCAACTTCTAAACAGATTCCAGCTGCAACAGTAGAACCCATATCTCTTATTGCAAATCTACCTAGTTGAGGAATCTTTTTAGATGACTCAATAACCATTGGTCTTGTTGGAACAATCTTTACTATTGCTGCATCCCCAGTTTTAATAAAATCTGGGTTTTCTTCTTTTACAGCACCAGTTCTTGGATCTAGTTTCTTCTGTATTTCATCAAATCTACATGCAACCTGTGCGGTATAGCAGTGAAATACTGGTGTATAACCTTTGGTTATAACAGATGGATGGTTAAGAACCATGATTTGAGCTGTAAATGATTTTGCAACTGTTGGTGGATCACTTGTAGGACCTGCAACATCTCCTCTTCGGATTTCGTTTTTAGAAACGCCTCTTAAGTTCACTCCAACGTTGTCCCCAGGAACTGCTTGTGAAAGCTGTTCATGATGCATTTCAATTGTTTTACATTCACCAACTGCACCACCTGGTTTCATACTTGGTTTAAAAATAAGTGACATTCCTGGTTTTAAAATTCCTGTTTCAACTTTTCCGACTGGTACTGTTCCAACACCCTTGATTGTGTAAACATCCTGTATAGGCCACCTTAGCGGTAGATTAGTTGGTTTATCTTCAAGGTTAAAATTATCAATTGCCTTTAAAAATGTTGGACCGTCCCACCAATCAATCTTGCCCTTGTCCTTTACATTGTCACCAGTGAAAGCAGAAACTGGGAGATATTGGATTTGATCATCCTTATATCCAACACTCTTTGCAAGCTTGTCAACATCTGATTTTACTTGCTCGTATCTTGCTTTGTCATATGCTGGTTTTGTATCATCCATTTTGTTAAGTGCTACAATCATTTGTTTTACACCAAGAGTTCTTGCAAGAAACATGTGCTCCTTTGTCTGTGCCATGATTCCCTCAGGAACTGCTACGACTAAAACTGCTGCATCTGCTTGAGATGTTCCAGTAATCATGTTTTTTACAAAGTCTCTGTGACCTGGTGCATCAATAATCGTAATATAATATTTATCAGTATCAAATCTTTTATGAGCTACATCAATTGTAACTCCTCTTTCTCGCTCCTCTTTTAAATTATCAAAAATCCAAGCAAGAGCGAAACTCTCTTTTCCTTTTGCTTTTGCTTCTTCTTTATATTTTTCGACCATATGAGCTGGAAATTGTCCAGTTTGAAGTAATGTCTGACCAACAAGTGTAGACTTACCATGATCGACATGACCAATAATTACAAGGTTCATATGTGGTTTATCTGCCATTATACTTTACCTCCTTATAACACCTATCAAACTTAGGTATATAGGCTTTTTCATATATACTTCTTTTTTTTAAATTTTGATAGCGTATATGCTTCCTGTTTATAAGATTTATCCTGTAAAAATTGGGAGAATTTTTATTATATGAATTTACACAAATTGAAATGTATTTTCTTACCATTTTTGTCAATTTTTGTTATAATTTATATCATAATTTATTTATTCAAAATTATACTTTTAATAATTAGAGTCTCCCTCCCCCGGCTTTTATATATATTTTAAAAAAGAAATAGTGGGCTCGGAGAGATTTGAACACTCGACCTCCGCCATGTCAAGGCGACGTCATAACCAACTAGACCACGAGCCCTATTTGCCGATGGAAAATAACATAATGGTTTTTGAAAGTTTCTAATAAACTTAATAAAACACAATTAATGAATATTCAATTGAATAGTTACCTGCTAAAAACAATAATAAATGTTTTATTCATATATTAGATTTCCAATATTCGGAGAGGGATGCATTTGAAAGAGAGTAATGGTAAAATAAAGAAAACGCGCTCAGGCTTTTTTAAGGCAATAAAAAGAGAAGGAACTTTAGACGGACCTACATTTGATGTTTGGAAATCAGAACTACAAAAGGACCTTACAAATTTTTGGGAATCCATAAACGATACTGGGAGAAGATAATAAAAATTAGTTTTTATTAAGTATTAAATACACAGTTATTATTCTCATCGCTTATGACCTATAAAAGTCCAAAACTAACTGTGGATGGAATAGTTTTAAGCGATGGTAAAATTCTTTTAATAAAAAGAAAAAATGATCCTTTTAAGGGAAAATGGGCTCTTCCTGGCGGATTTGTAGAATATGGTGAGAAGGTAGAAGATGCAGTTTTAAGAGAAATTTTTGAAGAAACAAGTTTAAAGACTAGTATAAATAAAATTTTTGGAGTTTATTCAGATCCAAATCGAGATCCAAGAGGACATACCGTATCAATAGTTTATCTTTTAGATATTATTGGAGGGAATTTAAAAGGAAGTGATGATGCATCTGATGCAAAATTTTTTAAGCTTGAGGAGTTACCAGATTTATCATTTGATCATGATATAATAATTAAAAAATTATTAAGGAGTTTAGATTGAAATGTTTTGCCCGAAATGTAAAGGTTTGATGTATCCACAAGAAGACGTTCTTTTATGTAGAAAATGTGGTCATAAGATAGAAAAGAAAGGAAAAAATGTTGTAGTATCAAAACAAGAAAAGAAAGAAATCACCTTACTTGAAGATGAGGAATCAAGTAATGTTCTACCAAAAACTAAGGCAAAATGTCCCAAGTGTGGAAACAATGAGGCTTTTTGGATTCTTAGACAAATGAGAGGTAGTGACGAACCTGAAAGTAGGTTTTATACTTGCACAAAATGTAAATACAAGTGGAGAGAAGATTAGGAAAGTTTAAATATAATATAAAGCAATATTAATATATAAAACACCTATATATCAATTTGATAACAAATGGTTATTTGGGGGAAAAATAATTGTCAAGAAAAATAATGGTAATTCTAGTAGTTCTAGGTTTCATCACTTCAAGTTTTGCTATTGTTTCAGGGGAAAAAGTATCAAAATTCAACAAAATATCCGAACCAGAAGAAATTATTACTGAAAAAGTTGAAAACACTTTAACAATAACTCTTTTTAAACATGAACTTGATGGTTCAAGAACTCCAATAGATGTTGAAATTGAACTAAAAGAGGGAAAGGACATTGGTGAACAAATTGAAGAAAAATGTTTGGAGTATTTAGAAGATGATCCTTTCATTAAAAGATTAGAAGATGAAAACATTACTCAAGAGCTTTTCATGAAGATAAGATCAAGAGGAAGAGGACTTCATCTCAGATTCAATTCACGTGTTCAGTTTTTCAAGTTGTATAAACTATTTCCATTTTTGCCTCCATATTTTAGAACCCTTTATATTGTTCCACTTTTAATATGTCAATATAAACGTGATAACAAGGCATTTACCACTCTTTCACAGATTAATGGAAATAATTCTACTCTTGTGCAAGGACCACATAGAGTAATTTCCATAGGTTTTTATGGCATTTCTTGGTGGATTGGGAAGGTCTCTTTGATAGGGTTTGTTTTTAGAAATGGTTTTGTGGGTATTTCACTACTAACCAGAATAAAAAAATATTGAATTTGTTAGTAAAATACCGTCATAGTTATAAACACAAAATGTATTTGTTTCCTACTAATATTGTTGGGGGAGAAAAATATGTTTAATGCTAAAGTAAAATCAGAGGTACTTAAGGGTATAATTGATGTAACATCTCCATTGGTAAATGAAGTTAAATTCAATATTACTTTAAAAGGAATATCTCTTAGAGCAGTTGATCCAGCTCATGTCGCAATGGTCGATCTTGAGGTAAACAGCAAGGCTTTTGAAGAGTTCAAGGCAACAGATATGGAACTTGGAATCGATATGGATAAGCTCAGTAGTATAATGCGCCTATCAAGTTCTGGAGATATGGTCACACTTGAATATGATGAGGAATCAAACAGACTTATTGTAAAAATTGGAAACCTAATTCGTAAGATGGGACTTATTGATACAGCGGGAATGCCTGATCCAAAAATGCCAAATCTAAATCTCCCTGGAAAGGTAATTCTAAAGGCATCTGAACTAAATCAAGGGGTAAGGGCTTCTGAAGCAGTATCTGATCATCTTGCACTTACAGTTGACAAGGACACCTTTGAGCTTTTTGCAGAAGGTGACACCGATACAGTTAATCTAAAATTACCTAAAGACCTTCTAGTTGAACTAAATACAAGTTCAAAATGTAAAAGCCTGTTTTCAATTGATTATTTCAGCAATATGATAAAACCTGTTAGAGGAGAAGACCCGATCACAATTATGATAGGTAATGACAATCCAATAAAGGTAGAGTTTGATATAGCTGACAGGAAAGGCCATGTTACATACCTTCTTGCACCTCGTATCGAATCTGAATAATTTTTACATTTTTTGAGGTGTGAATATTCCAATTGAAAACAAACGAAAAAGATACATTTGTTTTCAGGTTAAAACAGACAAAAAAAATAAACATTTTTCAAAAGAGGATTTTAACCAAGAACTTAAATCCCAATGCTTTCATCTTTTTAACACGAATTGTTATAAAAAAGGAATTCGACTAATTAGATTTGAAGATAATACTGGAATTGTTAAATGTATGCATACTGATAAAGAAGATACGATTAAACTACTCAATTCAATAACAAATATTTCAGATGACAAAGTAAATGTTAAAACATTTGGTACGTCAGGAACAATTAAAGCACTCATAAGAAAACATATGATATAAAAAACATCATCATAATGCAGATGAATATGCAGGTGGTTGTGCAGGTGAATAATCATATTTCCGATAACTTATTAAAATAGTTTCTTATATGTATAATTTGAAGTGGATGGGATGCAGGACGGAGACAATATAGTTGCCTCTCCAGATAACCTTAGGCCTTTCGTTATAAGGTCACTGAGGAGAAGCAATGTCAGAAAGAAAATTGCGGATTATCTTTTTGAAATAAGTCCCAGTGGTAGTTACACCTCTGATATTGCATATAACGTTAAAACTACTCCAACAAATGTAATTGGTGCAATAAGAGGTATGAGCACTCGATACAAAAATGACGATTCACTTTTAAGCTTAAATATTGTAGAACAGGTTGAAACTGGAAAAAATGTAAAAATTTACAAACTTACTGATTTTGGAAAAGAAATTATTCAATCAATGAGAGAAAGAGAATAAAAAATTTTTATTCCCAAATTATTGTTCCTTTGTTTGATATTTGATATAACTCGTCTTCTAGAATTCTTTGATGGTTTCTTTCATCCTGGACAAGATTGTTAAATATTTCTTTTTCTTCTGAATCGTTCATCATATCTGCAATTTGCTGATATCTTTCTTGAGCGTTTTTTTCTGCTTTTATTGCAAGATTTATTACCATTACCACTTCATCTTTGTTTGGTTCTATTTCTCCTTCAATTTCAGATCTAATTGCAGGTATGTCTTGAGTATTTGATCCTTCTTCCACCTTTTTTCCTGCATTTCTTAATTCAATGATACCCTTTAATTTATTGTAGTGATTTTGCTCAAATTCTGCTAGTTCTTTGAAAAGTTTTTTTCCTGCCTTGCTTTTTGCCTTATCAGATGCATACAAATAAAACTCTTTAGCCTTTAATTCACTATTCATAGCTTCATTTAGAAGGTTGTCAATATTTTCTGTAGAATTTTCCATTGTAATCCTCCAAATAATTTTAAATGGATGTATAAAGGTTAATTATAAGAATATTACCTTAATTTTTTAAAAGAAAACGAACATTATTTAAAGAAATTTAGAATTATTAAATAACTGTCAGGAGGAATAATTATGACTTATTGCTCTAAATGTGGAACCAAAAACGAGGATGATGCAGAATTTTGTAATAAATGTGGAACACAGTTAAAAGGTAAAATAAAAGATCAGCATCACGATGATGACTGTGTTTGTGGAAGTGACAAACAAAATCCATTTACATCGATATTTTGGGGAATTGTTGTTATTTTATTTGGTCTTTGGGTACTAATTTCATTTGTTATTCCAAGTGAGTATATACCGTCTGGCTTGCGAGATTTTTCCTTTTGGGGTTTAATTATTCTAATTATTGCTCTTGCAATAATACTTACAGGTCTTAGAATAATTACTAAAAATCGTTAATAATTTTTATTTTTTCTTTTTTTAAAATTAGAATTATTCTGTCAAATATAATATTTAAGATTAATATAATAATAAAATTTTAAAATATTTGTAAATGCTTAATTTAATCCGAAAAATTTTTATTTAGAAAACACATGTAATATAATTGAGGTCTGGAGGAGTAATAAAAAAATTAACTGTAATAAACCGGAACATGTTTGTTCATTGGTGAGATGGGAGAATTCACCTTCCCTCATTTCCCAGACCTTATTTTATTTCTTTTAAAAACTTATTTCAATAGGATTTAAGTTATCTGTTTTTGAAGCTGATGAAAGTTAAAAAAATCTTATTTGTGGAACCTCCCAGACACTATTGGTTTGTTATGGGAGAATACTGTCCACCACCAACAACACTTCTGATTCTTGCAGCATATGTAGAAAGAGAAATTCCAGATATCGAAATAGAAATTATTGATTGTCAGGCAGAACAAATGAGCTGGGAGGGCCTGGAGAAAAGGATTGAATCAATAAATCCATCAATTGTTCTAACCTCTGGATTTACCTGTAATGCATATACATGCGTGAGAACCTCTGAGATTGTAAAAAAAGTAAATGAAGATATAATTACTATAGTAGGTGGAATACATTTTTCATCAGTTCCGGATGAATCATTAAATGATTTTCCAGAAATAGACTTTATAATTAGAGGGGAAGGAGAACAAACTCTTGTTGAATTTATAAAAAAAATAGATAATGGAAAAAAACCTGACAAAATAATGGGAATTTCTTTTAAACACAATGGAAAAAATATTCATACACCACCCAGACCATTTATTAAAAATCTTGACACCCTACCTTATCCAGCTTACCATCTAATTGAGGATTACATAAGCAAATATCATTTTTCTATGATGGCAGGAAAAAACACAAGATACATGGTCCTTGAAGGAGCAAGGGGATGTGAATACAAATGCTCATTTTGTACCCAATGGAACCACTGGGGAGGAATGTGGAGAACAAAATCAATTAAAAGAATCGCTGAAGAAATTGAATATCTAAATGAAACCTTTGGAGGAGTTTTTTTATGGTTCACAGATGATCATACAAAGCTTCAAGTAAGAGGAAAAAAGCTCTATAACGAACTTAGGAATCGTAAATGCAAAGAAGATGTAATGCTTTTTTTCCAAGCAAGAACAGATGATGTCTCCAAGTATCCTGACGTAATAAAAAAATTAAGAGAGGTTGGAACCTACTGGATTATGTGCGGGGTTGAAAGTCACTCAAAGGAAATTTTAAAAGAATATAAAAAAGGAACAAAAACACCTGATGCATATAAAGCAATGGAAGTACTAAACGATAATGACGTTTTTTCACATGCAATGTTTGTAATCGGAAGTAGGAAAGATACTCATGAATCAATAGGACAACTGAGGGAATTTTCAATAGACCTTGCACCAGATTTTGCAATATATACAGCACTAACACCATTTCCTGGAACAATTTATTTTGAAACAGCAAAACGAAATGGTTGGATTGATGATTTTAACTATTCCAACTATGATATGGCACATGCAATAATGCCTACTGAAACACTTTCAAGAAAAGAAGTACAAGAAGAGCTTTGGAAATGTTATAGTAATTTTTATGGCTCATATAGACGAAACATCGCTGGCTTTTTTTCTAAAAACAAACTAAAAAGAACATTATACAGGCATATGGCAGGTCAGCACGTTCTAACAAAACTTAGGAGATTGATTTGAAACAAAGTAGTCTTGTCGTTCAATATTTAATATTTTCAATAATTTCAATTTTGCTATTATTTTTGGTAATTTTTTTCAAAATAACAAGTGAAAATACTATTGAGCCAAGCGATAGATTAATTATTGGAATTATTTTTATTATAAGCTGTTTAATTGGAATATCCCTAGCAACTAATCCTGGATGGATTAAACGAAAAATTAGAGGAGCAATACAAGATTTTAATAAAAAAAATAATAAAAAACAAGCAAGAAAAAGAATAGGGCATCATCCAGATTGTGATAGATTTAGATCACATATAATTAAAATTAAAGAAAATGTATATTGTGCAGGTTGTCTTGGTCTTGCGATAGGATGTTTAATTTCAATAATTCTTATGACTGTCTATTTAGCTTTTTCATTAAATTATTCTTCAAATATTTTTCTTTATCTCACAATCCTTGGATTTTTAATTATTGGAATTGTGTTTATCGAGGTTTTAATAAATAATAGAAATATATTAATTCATATTATTTCAAATTCTCTTCTAATCTTAAGTTTTTTAATAATTCTTATAGGAATAACTGAATTAACAAGAAGCATATCCTTTGGAATAATCTGTATTTTTCTTACTTTTCTTTGGATGGATACTAGAATTCAACTTTCAAAGTGGCACCATAGCATTATTTGTAAGAAATGTGACAAATCTTGTAAAATGTATTAATCTTTTCTTTTTATTAGAATTCTTATTCCAGTCATTATAATTGCAATTGCAATAATTAGTCCAATAAGCCACCAAAACTCAAAGTTTTGCATCCAATCCGGTAAGTTATCATATAAACTTGTCTGTCTTAGCACTACCTCAAATAAAATCCAAAGACCAACAAGTATTACAATTACACCCCAAAAAATCGAAGAAAAAGGACTGCGTTCTCCGACAGCACATTCCTCTTCACAAGGATCATTTTTTTTACGTTGTTTAACTTTTCCAGTTAATGAAGTACCGCACTTTTTACAAAACTCAGCTTCATCATCATTTTTTGTACCACATTTTGAACAATATGTCATAACTTTTCCTCCAAACTCCCTTATTTGAAACAATTCCCTATTTATAAAATCTCTTTTTTTAAAAAAACAAGAATCAAAAACTAAATAATTTAAATTTATATAGAGATAACTGTTAACGATTTTCTATCACAGGGAGGATATATGAAAGAAGAAGAAATAATTAAGATGTTTAATGACGTGTTTGGTCCAAAATCAGGTGAAAAGGTATTATTCTTAGTTGATGTCCCACATAATGACATTAATGATAACGAAAAATGGATAGATAGAAGAGAAATGGCAAAGGACTGGTTTGAAATTTTTAAAAAAATGGGTGAAGAAACTGGTTTTACAGTTAAATGGATGGAATATAATGCTACAGGCCTGAATAACAAACCCATCTCAGAAATTGCAATAAAAGAAATTCTAAATTCAAATCTAGTTCTTGCAATGACTGAATTTTCCGGTACCTCATCAATTTTACCAATTTGTAGGGCAGAAGGCTCTACTACACGTGGTGCTAGTATGCCAGGAATAGAAAGAAGAATGGAAAAATCTGCATTCAAGGCAAATTATCAGAATGTAAAAAAATATGCAATAGCAATTGAAAAAATGTTAAATAATTCTGTTGGGGCTGAGATAAAATTTTCAACAGATGATAGCTTGTATATCGATTTAAGAAACCGTAAGGCACATGCTGATACTGGCGAATGTATAAAATATGGCCAAGGAATTAATTTTCCTAGTGGTGAGGCATATAAAGCTCCATATGAGGGTGGACCAGAAGAAATAGATAAATTTGGACCCAGCAAAACAAAAGGAATCTGGCCGGTAAAATATAACGGTGAGCTTGTAAAATATATAATTGAAGAAAACAAGATTGTTGAAGTTGTGGGTAAAGGTAAAAAAGCACAGGAAAGAAGGAATTTTTTCAATGAAAATGAAACTAGAAAAAATATCGCAGAACTTGGAATAGGTTGTAATCCAAAAGCAGTTGTAACAGGTAATGTTCTTGAAGATGAAAAGGTATCAGGTCTTCATATTGCATATGGTCTGAGTTCTCACTTGGGTGGAACTGTTAAAAGCGATGTACATCAAGATATATGTTATCCTAAAAACGCACCAGTAGAAGCATTAACTCTTACATTAATCGGAAAAGACGGTTCAGAAATCAAGCTTATTAGAGATGCAGAACTAAGATATGATCTTTTAGAATAAACAGATTCTTTCATTAAACCAAAAAATTCAATTATTTGTGTCCTAAAGGTGAGGATTTGATAAAAGATAGTGAAATTTTAATAAAGGATTTATTAATATTTGATGCCCATTGTGATACTGCAAATGTTTTATTTGATGATTCCTCTTACTTTATAAAAAAAAACAAAAGTCAATTAACACCTGAAAAGATAAAGAAAGGTGGGCTGAAGGCCCAGATTTTTGCTGTATATGTAAATCCTGTTTATTCACCAAATAGATGTATTAAAAAAGCTCTTCTTTTGTATAATGCACTGGAGCAGAAATTATTTTCAAAAGGTTATGGTGAAAAAGTTGTATCAACAAGTGAAATGAAATCCTCAATTTCAAAAGGAAAACTTGCATGCTTTCTGTCACTTGAAGGTGGCCACATAATTGAAAACTCAATTGATATTCTTGAGTTTTTTTATTCAATTGGCTTTAGAGCAATGACACTAACTCACACAAAAAATACTGACTGGGCCGATTCATCAGGTGAAGAAGCTAGATGGGATGGCCTAAATAAACTTGGAAGAAAGATAATTGAAAAAATGAACAGGTTAAGCATGATTATTGATGTATCTCATGTTTCTGATAAGACAGTTGAAGATGTTCTGGAAATATCTTCTATGCCTGTTATGGCGTCCCATTCATCTTCAAGGGCGATTTGTGATTTAACTAGAAATATACCCGATAATCTAATTAGAGAAATTTCAGAAAAAAATGGTTTTATTGGTTTAAATTTCTTCCCGGGTTTTCTAAAACAGGAGATAAATTTACAGGTAGTGGCAAATATGGATAAATATAAAAGATGGTACCAAGAAAAAATCAAGGGAGTCGATGACCCTGATATTATCAATTCAGCAGAAATGAAATATTATAAAAAAATTGTAGAGGGAAATGATAAAGTCGACCTTAATTATCTAATTAATCATATAGTTCACATTTCTGACGTGGGTGGAATTGATTGTGTTGGGCTTGGAAGTGATTTTGATGGAATCCCTTCAACACCTTCTGATCTAACTGATGTTTCTTGTTATCCAGCTTTAGTAAATGGATTGTTTGATAGAGGATTTGGAAAAAATGAAATTGAAAAAATAATGGGTTTAAATCTTTATAATTTTTTCAAAAATTTTGATAGGTAAAATTAAAAATATTATAAATTGGTAACAATTTGGGAAAAAAATATATTAATTTGGTTTAAATTTATAATAATAAATCTTAATACTAATACCATCTATTGTGGAGCGGAAATATGATAAAAAAAATCAAGGTAATTCTTTGTATTCTAATATTATTTTCAGCAATTACTCCAATTGGAGCTTATTCAAATAGTTTAAACTATAATCATACAGATTCTTTAAATATTAAAATTACTAAAAATCATGATTTAGATTTAATTAATAACTTTTTAAAATCTTCGGAATCTTATGATGGTTTTACCATATTTAGTCCAGAGTACTCAAAAAATTCATATCTAATAAACAACAAAAAGTTTATTGTTCATAAATGGGAAAGCGAATATATCCAAAGTTTTGGTTCTTACCTTTCTGAAGACGGAATTCTTGCTCGTCTTGATTTACCATATGATAATCCAACATTCAGAGCTGGCGGAGTTGCAGGTAGAGTCGAATTATTTGATAAAGAAAGTAATCTTTTATGGGAATTTGAATATTCAAATGATGAACATTGCCTGCATCATGATATAGAACCCCTACCAAATGGTAATGTCCTTATGATTGCTTGGGAATTAAAAACACGTAAAGAAGCAATTGAGGCAGGACGAAATCCAGATAGACTAAATTCAGAATCTCTTTGGCCAGATCATGTAATTGAGGTAAAACCAATAGGTGCTAGTGGATATGAAATAGTATGGGATTGGTATATTTGGGACCATCTAATACAGGATTTTGATTCCACTAAAGACAATTATGGAGTGGTTGAGGAGCATCCTGAATTAATTGATATAAATTATGGTAATACAAATAGAGATTGGATACATACAAATTCAATAGATTACAATGAGCAATTTGATCAAATAGTTCTTAGCATACATAATTTCAATGAAATATGGGTAATTGATCATAGCACAACCACTGAAGAAGCAGCAGGACACACTGGTGGAAACAGTGGTAAAGGTGGTGACCTTCTATACCGTTGGGGAAATCCAGAGGCATATAGGGCGGGTAATCAAAACGATCAGAAATATTATGGACAGCATGGTGTTTGCTGGGTTGAAAAAGGATGTCCGGGTGAAGGAAATATACTTGCTTTTAACAATGGAGGAAGGTCTAGGGGTTATTCATCAGTTGATGAAATAGTACCACCTGTTGATATTAACGGTAGTTATTATTATACACCAGGTACAGCCTATGGTCCAGATGAGCAAATATGGATTTATACTGCAGAAGATCCTTCTGATCTTTTTTCAATGACATTATCTAATGCACAGCGACTGCCAAATGGAAATACTCTTATTTGTAGTGCAAACCAGGGTTTATTTTTGGAAGTAACTTCTGAAAAAAATATTGTTTGGCAATATCAGAATAAGCTACCAAATCCTCTTACTAATGCTGTTGCAAGAGTTTGGAGATATCCAACTAATTATTCAGGTATTCCAGAAGCAGTTAGTGTTTATAAAGCAAATAATTTCAATGGATTTTTTTATTATTTTATTAGTATATTGTATAGGGAAAATCTTAGATTTGGAAATTTTTTAAGAATAATTGAAAACAGATAATCAAATGAATTGAATTGAATTATTTTACTTCTTGGAATATCTATATCAAATGTAGTCCAATTGCCTTCAGCTCCAAATATATCAGTAAGTTTAGCTCTAATAGTGAATAATCCTTCTCCAATCCAACTATGTGAAAGGGAGAAATCCTCACCTGATTCTATATTTCCTTCACTTACTTCTCCATCTCCCCATTCAACAAGATATGTAATATCATCATTGTTTGGATCTATACAGTTTGAAAAATCATAATAATAATCTATCTCTGGATATCCACTTGTTGGACCAGTTATCTCAGGAGATTCTGGTGGTTGATTAATTGGTCTTGATGCTGTTGCAAGATAAGTTCTTCTTTTCCATTTCTCGTTTATATCATATCCTGCATTATATGCAATTATGTATCTTCCATATTCTTCATCGATGAGAAGAGTTGGTGTACGTTGAAAACCAGATGCAGGAACACCATCTGGAAATTGACCTGGGGCAATAATTGGATTATCCGGATGACCAATCCATGTATCACCCCAATCTGGAGACCAGTAGTATGCAAGATGTCCAAATCCTGCATAATTCTGATTTGATACTGTAAGTATCATATGAACACCATCTGCTCTTATATCACCAGTACAATGAGCCTGCCAAGATCCTCTAAAAGAAAAGCCTTCAGGATACGGTTGAGTCCATTGATATGCAGGATTGCTAGGGTCAGAAGGGTCAAATGTTGGTACAGGATTTTTTATCCAATTGGTTTTTCCATCTTCACTATCAGCATATGATATTCTCCAGTTCCAATAAGAACCAACTGAACCATGTAAACCTCTATAAAAAAGTCGAATCTTTCCATTAGTTCCTAAGTGAGGCACCCAAACAGGTGTTGGTTCAGAAAGACCTCCTTTTATAACACCATTTTGATTCCAACCTTGTTCCCACCAGTATTCAGCTACTAACATGTTTTCATATGATTGATTAAACGGAACGCCAATTGCTGGTGGTGTTTCACTAGTAGAGACCTGTATTGCACCCTCCCAACCAGGAATTCCTTCCCACTCGGGATGAAGATGTTTAGTACCTGGTCTGACAGTATTATAAAGTAAATGCTCACCTGTTATTGGATGCCTTATATAACCAGGTGTATCAGTATGATCCCAAGCAGGACCAGGATTAGGTCCTCCAGGTTGAGCAAGAGGTGTATATTTAATCTTAGTAACTGGATCATATCCTAATTCCCAATCGGAAAGAACATCTTCTTCAAGTGGATGATAAGTCATATAGGTTTCGTGATAACTATGATACAAAAGTTTAATCATATCATCTTGAATAAAAATAAACTCCTCACCAACAATGCCTCCCCAATCGCCATAAAGGTGTGTCTGATATTCAGGATTATCAGGATGAGGTGCTGTAATAAAACCGATAGGTGTAAAATCAGGCCATTCTCCTATTGGACCATTTGAATTATACGATTTAATAGAAATGTCCAGAATCTTGCTATTATCAATATTATTTATATTAAAACCACTAATTGTTGCAGGAATGTTTGATACTATTAATAATAGAATTATTAATATGATTATTATGGATTTTTTCATTATGTTATTTCCCTACATTTATGTAAAGCTAACAATTGAATACAACAGCAATAGAGGTAATTTCTTGTTTCAAATCTAACATCTGTATATTATCAGGTACTTCAATAAGACTTAAAATACACAAAACGACAAAAAGATAGGCCATAATAAACGTTAAACCAGGAAACCAACTATTATTTTTGAGATACATACCATATAACTTTAGAGTTAGAATAAATATTTGGAAAAAAATTCCTGGTTCCCAAGGCAAAGGAGAACCATCATCCATTACCTTAAGGTTCTTTACAAAATTTTCCTTTATTTCTTTTATTATATTTGAAGATGAAACTGTTTTACTGGCAAAAACAGATGGCAGAGAGGCCAATATTATAATAATTGAAAGTGAAATACTTACCATTACTAGCGTTTTTTTAAAACTAATAGGTCTTTTATTCATATTTTAATCCTCCCTTTAATAATAATACCTTATAGGATATTTAAATGTTACAACAACAACTAAATGATAAAAAATCAACAACAAATCGAAAGATAAGTTAAGGATGTTTATTCTAAATTTAATTTCCCTTTGCCAGTTTCATCAGATTTTCCACTTCTCTTTCCATCTTTTTATATAATTCAGTATTCTTTTTACTCTGATCATAACATGATAACAGATGCTGTATAATCATATCAAAATCATATCCTTCAAACTCATCTTCTATTATAGCTTTTAATTTATCGAATGTTAGTTTTGAAATTTCAATTTTCATTTTTCCTCCTTTCAAACCTGATAAAAAATAATCTATTTGTTAATAAAATTTTGTAAAATAAAATATTAATCTAATCAGCACAAAATATTTTTATTTCGTAATATTCATCATGATATTTTATAATATTAGTATCAAAGTATCTTAATACACCCATCAACTGTTCTATTTCTCCTGAAGGAGATGACACTTCTACTGTTTTATTTGTTAGTATCGCCTCTTTTAACAAAGGGAATATTTTAATTTGCTCTTCACCCATATTTATAAAAGTTTCTGGCGCTTTATCTAACCTCCAAATCATAATACCTGTTGTGGGTCCAATACAACCACTCAATCCATTAGTAAATAAAAAAATAACTATTCCGAGTATAATAAATTGTTTTTTCATATTTTTTTCATCCCTTCAATAAATTAATCAGGTAGTTGATATTTAAATGTTACAAAAACAAAAATATAGTAACAACAAATAGTACATTAAAACCTTTTATTTTTGGGTTAAAAGCCCTTGACAAAAAAACACTAAAAAAATGTGTTTTTACAGGAGAAAAAATAGGGTAATTAAGCCGCTGACGGGCTAACGGTGTATAAGTTAAAAGCCCTACCTTTGTATTAGGAGTGGTGATCTTTAAAATTTGAGGTTGGAAAAAACTCATAGTTTTTTAGTTAATATATACACCGACAAAACATTTTGTACGTAATTGAGAGATACCAAGAAATAGAATTTATTTGTAAAAGTAAAAAAGAAAAGAGAGAGGATTATTGGATTATTTAAATTTCAATTTTATTCATTTTCAATTTCAGCTTCAGCGTCATCAGTTGCAGTCTGACTTTCAGAATCAGTTACAGTAAGAATAACTTCATATTTTCCTTCTTCTGTGTATGCATGTGTTGGGTTTTGCTCTGTTGATGTTGCTCCATCTCCAAAGTCCCAGGACCATGTATAAGGTTCGACTCCCCCCCATGCGGTTCCTGTAAATTCTATGGTTTCGTTTACTTCTGCTTTATAGTCACCACCGGCATCAGCTTCAAATTCACCTTCTCCGCCTTCCTGAATAACTTTTATTGTTGGTCTCATAATATACTTATTAGAACCGGTTTCGTGAACAGATTTATGTACATCAAAATCCAAAATCAGTGTAAGTGTTTCGTTATCTTGTACCAACCAAGGTGTAATCAGTTTTACATTTTTTGAAGGTATTTCCAAATCATATTGTTCACCATCAATTGTGACTAGTGCGCTTTCAACGAATAATCGTATTTGTGTATACCATCCTGCGTCCAATGTTATATCTCCAAGAAACTCGGTTGCATTTTGTAACTGTATAAGATCAAATGTCTGAGATTCATTAACCACAGTGATCCATGATCCATTTGTACCATTATAGCCTTCATAATGAACTTTTACCTCAGATATAGTGACTAATGCCTCAGTTATGTTTAGTTCAGGTGGTGCATCAGTGAGCTTCAAAATCAGTTTTCCGGTACCTTCCTTTACTAATATATTCATAAATCCAGAAGCTACGATTATATATTTAAGAACTGGAAATATGTTTGGAAAACGTTCGAATAATCTCAATATAAAACTACTCATAGTTTGTTTCATTTGAGTTAAAGGTGTGTTTGATTCTTTTGGTGCAATGTCTCCTAATGCTGGGAGAGTAGCAGCTGTAATCATCAGCATAATTACTAGAATTCCAATTATTTTTTTCTTCATATTTCTACCTCCTTTTACAATAAAAAATTTACAATTGTTAATCAATATATGCTTACAGTATAAAAAGGTTTTTTATAATTATTCTTGTAAACAAGGGCAACCATCTAATTGGTTGATAATATCTTTTGTTTCTAATAAGCTGAATATTGGATTTGATATTTTATATGGAAATGGAATACAATCAATTGCTATTAATAAAATAAATACTAA
>WOR8_10001737_pt1 | contig 21918 bp, 20 predicted proteins | sample DeeMarSeWOR38_10_FD_19890 | JGI IMG/M metagenome (IMG submission 19890) | reverse complement strand
CGGAGGCCTTAAGCGCCGGATCAGTCAGCCGTGCCTGTCGGTAGACATCCAGCAGGTTGTCGGCCGCATGCACCGGGCCGTAAGCCAGCAGGCACAGGGTCGCAAGACCGATCAGCAGCGCGCCGTTGTAGCTATGTTTCATATCGGAATACCTAATAGACCGGCATCTTGGGGTCGACGTCCCGCGCCCAAGCGGCCACTCCCCCAGCCAGGTTGATCAGGTTCGTAAAACCGAATTCGGCTTCCAGAAAGCGTGCAACCTGGAAGCTGCGCACACCATGGTGGCAGATGACGACGGTTTCTGCATCGGTATCCATGTCGGGAGCTGCCTCAGGGATCTGGCGCATCGGGACCAGCCGGGATCCCGCAATACGACAGATATCGAACTCCCAGGGCTCGCGCACATCGAGCAGCAGCGGTGGTTCTGCGGTCTGGTCCAGGTATGCCTTGAGCTGCGTGGCAGTGAACTGGCGCATACCCTCAGAAGTCGAAAGCAGGCGGTTCGGGTGCATGGATCAAGGGTGGAATCGACGTTTCAAACAGGCTCTCCTGTGCCCATTGCTGCGGACCCACGCGGGTGATCAGCAGTGCTTCCATGATGGGCGGTTTACCAACAATGACAAACAAACGGCCGCTCGGGTTCAGGCTTTCGTGGAAGCCGCGGTGCAGTTCGGGTAACGAGCCGGTGACAGCAATCACATCGTAACGCTCATCCGGAGACCAGCCGGCCGCGGCATCCCTGTTTGCAAACCGCACGTTATGGATGCCCAGTCTCTCGAGTTTGGCGCTGGCGGCTTCGAGAAAGTCATCAAAGAGGTCGACACTCATAACCTGACCGCCGAGCCGTGCCAGGCACGCCGTGGTATAGGCACTCCCGGTGCCGATCTCGAGCACGGTGTCGGCAGGCTGGATGTTGAGGGTCTGCAGCATGCGACCTTCTACCTTGGGGGGCAGCATGACCTGAGCATGATCCAGGGGTATGCTGAGATCCGAAAATGCCAGTGATGAGCGATACTTTTCGGGGACAAAATCTTCCCGCGGTGTGCTGGCCAGGATGTCAAGTACACGTTGGTCGAGCACTTCCCAAGGGCGAATCTGCTGCTCGATCATGTTGAATCGGAGCTGATCAAAGTCAATCACGGATGCGGGTTGCGGCCTGCTCATTGCGATCTTCCTCTATTCGGGCCAGTAAGGGTAAGGGATTCGAGGGGGAGAATCCAGAATCCGGTGCCGGGCGTGAGCCGCCAGGAGTCGCCAGTGAGGAGTCAGGCGTTGGCTGCATGTCGCCGCTAGAGCTTCGCCGTAAGGGCAGCTTCTTTGCGTGGCCGAGGACCCTGGAAAGGAGATTCAATAATTTTCCAGGGTGTTTGCACGGCGAGTTCCAGGCGCCTGAGGAGTGCCCGTCAGACGCCGCGCCTGCCTCCATGCTGGCATCTGACATGCCGAGTTCACGGTTAGCGGATTCCGGGTGCGCGTGCCGGGGTTTTCGCTTGCAACCCGGAGCGGCTTCGGATACCGTTAACGTCCAGCTAGGGGTGCTCCGCAAGGGGCTGAGACATACCCTTTGAACCTGATCCGGTTAACACCTGCGCAGGGAAGCTATTCCGACCAGTCTTCCCCGCATTTGCCAAACCTGCTACCAGAGGGGCAGACTCATGAGCGCGATTCCAGATGAGTTCATCAGAAAGACTTCGGCGTTGTCCGAAGAAGTGACACGACCTTTTCCGGGGTCGTGCAAGGTCTATGTGGAAGGTTCGCGCCCCGACATCCGTGTCGGCATGCGCGAGATTTCCCAATCCGACACGACGGCAAGCTTCGGTGCCGAGCAGAATCCTCCCATCACGGTGTACGACACCTCGGGTCCTTACACCGATCCGGGCGCCAACATCGATCTGCGTCAGGGGCTGGCCGGTGTTCGTGCGTCCTGGATCGGTGAACGGGCGGATACGCAATGGCTGGATGCACCCTCATCAGAATACGGGCATCAAAGAGGGGCGGATCCGGGCTTGGCCAGCCTCCGGTTTGAACACATCCGCAAGCCAAGGCGGGCGCTGGCGGGCCGTAACGTCACTCAGATGCACTATGCGCGGCGTGGCATTGTGACACCCGAGATGGAGTATGTTGCGATTCGGGAAAACCTCCGGCTTGATGAACTGAGGGAAACCGCGCTGTTGCGCCAGCACAAGGGTCATGGCTTCGGTGCCTCGCTCCCGGCGCGCGTTACGCCCGAGTTTGTGCGCGAGGAAGTGGCGCGGGGGCGAGCGATCATTCCCGCCAACATCAACCACCCTGAACTCGAGCCGATGGTCATCGGCAGGAACTTCCTGGTCAAGATCAATACCAACATCGGTAACTCGGCCGTCACCTCTTCGATTGAGGAGGAAGTTGAGAAGATGGTGTGGTCTGTACGCTGGGGCGGCGATACCATCATGGATCTGTCCACGGGCAAACATATTCACGAGACGCGCGAGTGGATCCTGCGCAACTCACCGGTGCCGGTTGGCACGGTTCCGATCTATCAGGCCCTGGAAAAGGTGGACGGCAAGGCCGAGGAACTTAGCTGGGAGATTTTCCGTGACACGCTGATCGAACAGGCCGAGCAGGGGGTGGACTATTTCACCATTCATGCCGGCGTTCGCCTGCCCTATGTGCCGTTGACCGCGGATCGCGTAACCGGGATCGTATCCCGGGGTGGGTCGATCATGGCCAAATGGTGCCTTGCCCATCACCAGGAGAGTTTTCTCTACACACATTTTGAGGATATCTGCGACATCATGAAGGCCTATGATGTCTCATATTCGCTGGGCGACGGCTTGCGGCCAGGCTCGATTGCCGATGCCAATGACGCGGCGCAGTTCGCCGAACTGGAGACGCTGGGTGAGTTGACCAGGATTGCCTGGGAGCACGACGTCCAGGTCATGATCGAGGGGCCGGGGCATATTCCCATGCAGCTGATCAAGGAGAACATGGACAAGGAGCTGAAAGACTGCTTCGAGGCGCCTTTCTACACACTGGGTCCTCTGACTACCGATATTGCCCCCGGCTACGATCACATTACCTCAGCGATCGGTGCCGCGCAGATCGGCTGGTACGGTACGGCAATGCTCTGTTACGTTACGCCAAAAGAGCATTTGGGCCTGCCCGACAAGAACGATGTTCGCGAGGGCATCATCGCCTACAAGATTGCCGCTCATGCGGCGGATCTTGCCAAGGGACATCCGGGCGCGCAGGTGCGCGACAATGCACTCTCCAAGGCACGTTTCGAATTTCGCTGGGAGGATCAATTCAACCTCGGCCTCGATCCGGAACGGGCGCGCGAGTACCACGATGAAACCTTGCCCAAAGACTCGGCGAAGGTCGCGCATTTCTGCTCCATGTGCGGGCCACATTTCTGTTCCATGAAGATCACGCAGGAAGTGCGTGACTACGCAAACAGCAAGGGGTTGGGTGACATGAAGGTAGCCGTCGCAGAAGGTATGGCAGAGAAGGCAAAGGAGTTTGTCGAGCAGGGCGCGGAAATCTATCCCAAGGCTTGATTCAAATTAGGGCCGCGGAATCCACGGAACCCGGAAAAATATGTGAGTAGTCATTCCGGGTTCTTTGCTGGATTCCGTGTTATCTGTTTAAACGTCTGAGTTCGACAGGCTCCGGCGATGACCGCTCCAGCTTGCCGGCCAAGTCATAAAGTGCCGCCTGTAGCGCTTCCTCTATCGTCGGGTGATAAAACGGCATCTTAAGCAGGTCCCACACTGTCAGATCCTGTTCGATGGCCCAGCCAAGCAGATGAGCGATGTTTTCTCCCTTGGGCATCACCATGGTTGCGCCCAGGATGCGTCCATTGGATTTATTCGCATACAGGCGCAGAATCCCCCGGTTCTTGCCCATTATCAGCGCGCGCCCCACCAGTCCGATCTTGACCTCACCGATGGCAACAGCATCGTGCTCGAGTTCTGACCAGGATGCACCCACGGTTGCGATATTGGGTTCGGAGAAGACGATCGTCAGTGGTGTCCGCCGCCGGAACTCGACAGGGCTGTCCTGCACTGCATTGAACCCGGCGATACGGCCTTCTTCGGCCGCCTCGTGCAGGAGCGGCCGGTGGCCTGTCACGTCGCCCGCAATAAAGATGGGCAGCTCACCCAGCTGAAGCGTGTGGGGGTTGAACCGGGGTATGCCACGTTCATCGAGTTCTACCCCGAGTGTTTCCAGACCCAGTCGCTCCAGGTTCGGAACCCGGCCGATACTGACAAACAGGCGGTCGACGGTGGCGGCCTGCTCACCGCAGGTGACGTGGAACTTTCCGGCATGCTCTTTGACAACGGGCTCGGTTCCCAGCCAGAGCGGAAACTCTTTGCGCAGAATGTCTATGGCCTGCTCATTTGCTACCGGATCCTGAAGCCCACCGATATGGTACTGCTTGTCAATCCCGGTGACGTTAACGCCTACGCGACTCAGGGCCTGCCCCATCTCGAGACCGATGACACCAAGCCCGATCACGGCCAGGGATCCAGGAAGATCGTCCTGCTCGAAGATTTCATCTGTCGTGAAAATCCGATCGCGAAAGCCTTGCCACGCGAGGGGGATGTAAGGCCTGGATCCCGTTGCAATTATGATTTTCTTTGCGCGGATTTTTTCATCGTTGACTGCGAGCAGGTTTGGTTCGAGGAAGGCGGCGTAACCGGCGATGAGTTCATCGCCCATCTCGTCTGTGCTCGAGGACAACACCTTGTCCACGAAGACGTCACGGAGGTCCTGCACATGCTCCAGTGCGGCGGGAATATCCATGCTCAGTTTATCGGCGCCCCCAATGCCCTGGCGATCGAACAGCTTGCGCCGCTGGAAATCCTCCGCCACCTGGATGGCTGCCTTGGATGGCATGCACCCCACGCGGGCGCAGGTCGTACCGAGTTCACCACCATTGATCAATACATAGCTGTCGGTAGCCTTGCGCACTTGGGACAGCGCAAACAAGCCGGCCGTGCCCGCGCCAATGATTGCAACATCCACCTCGTTATTCACTTCACTCTGACTCCAGGGTTTCGAAATGGCCGCCGCAAGAATACACTGTCACCGCTCAACGTGTAACCACATAGCCCACCAGGAAAGGCATGATGTTGATTGACATCGGCGCGAACCTCACCCATGACTCATTTGCGCAAGACCTCGATGAGGTGATCGAACGCGCGCGCGCCAATGGTGTGGCGCGGATGGTCGTGACCGGCGCGGACCTGCCGCACAGCATGGCAGCTCACGCGCTCGCGCAGCAATATCCGGGTACGCTTTATGCCACAGCAGGCATACATCCTCACCATGCGACCAGCTATGCTGACCCTGTGCTCGCTGCCCTGGAGGCTCTGGCTGCTCATCCCGATGTTGTTGCGCTTGGCGAATGCGGCCTCGACTTCTATCGCGACTTTTCGCCGCACGATGTGCAAAAGAAAGCCTTTGAAGCCCAGCTGGAGCTGGCGGTGTCACTGAAGATGCCGGTATTTCTGCATCAACGTGACGCGCATGCATCTTTTCTGGAGATTCTTTCCCGCTACCGTCACAAGCTGCCCCGGGCCGTCGCACACTGCTTTACAGGTAACGAGGAAGAACTTGCAGCCTATATGGATCTCGACCTTCACATCGGAATTACTGGCTGGATCTGTGACGAGCGGCGCGGGCATCACCTGTGCGATCTAATCGCACGTATTCCAGAGGACCGGCTCATGATCGAAACTGATGCCCCCTATCTCTTGCCGCGAGATCTGATCCCAAAGCCCAGGGCGCGCCGCAACGAGCCCATGTACCTGGGGCATGTCTGTGAGGCAGTAGCGCGCTGCATGGGTGCGGGCCGGGAGGAGGTGGCTAGCGCGACTACCCGTACGGCAAGTTCATTCTTCAGCCTGGCAAACGACCTGCCTGGGCGGTTTGCGCTCGAAAGCGGCTGACACTCGGGTCACGGTGTGTCATTCATAGGATTGTAAGTAAACTACAGGGCTGCTTTGCCGGAGATTGCAACATGGGCGCAGAAGACAACCAGCCTGACTGGAATCGGATTGCAGAGAAATTCGATATCTGGCTGCCCCAGATCGCACCGGTTGGGGAGGCGTTGCTCAATTCACTGGATATAGTCCCCGGAGACCGTGTTCTTGACCTGGCATCCGGCACCGGCGAGCCCGCCCTGACACTGGCACGGCGAAATCGCGGGGATATCGAGATAGTCGGCATAGACAGCGCGGAAGGGATGGTCCGTGTTGCGCAGGCCAAGGTTGGAGCCGAGAACCTCTCAGGGATTCGGTTCGAGTGCATGCCTGCGGAGGATCTCCGATTTGCGGACAACTCCTTCGACCGCGTACTTTGTCGGTTTGGCGTTATGCTGTTTGAATCTCCTGCCAAAGGGCTTGCTGAGATGCGGCGAGTCCTTAAGCCAGGTGGACAGTTTGCATTGACCGTATGGGGTACCCCGGAAACTATGCCCACGCTGTACTGGGCCTATAAGGTGTTCAGGGACCGTATCGAAGCAGACCTTTATCCGCCACTGATTAAAGTTACATCATTGGGTGGTCTGGGTGTGCTTGACGAGTTGCTCGATCAGACAGGATTCTCGGAGTACGTGATCGAGAGTCAGACGTTTCAGTATCAGTTCGATTCCTTTGACGAATATTGGGATGCGGTCGAAGCATCGGAAATCCTCAAACAGCAGTTCGATGCGCTGGCTTCGTCTGAGCGGGAAGCCATTCGCGACGAGGTCGGCACTTTCGCCCGTAATTTCGTCACGGACCATGGACTGCGTATTCCCCATGATTTTCTGCTCGGGAAGGGAATAAAATAAACGCCTGGAATCGGCCGGCAACAGATCTGTGAGCCGCACGCTTGATATTTTTGTGAATGAACGCCGGATCTTCAGCTTTGAACGAAGTGTCGGTGTGCCGGGTCGTCAGCGGCAGTTTCTGAGACAGATGGACCGCGATATGGACAATGGAATTGAGTTGGATGGCGAATGGATATCCGACCCGGATGTAAAGCACAGGACCCACTTCGTCGTCGGTGAATTGCTGCGTGCGTTGGAAAGGGGGAATCAGGCGCTGGCTGCGACATTATGTACCTATCTCGTCACGCGCGTGCCGCAGCTCAAAGCCGTTTATGGCATGCATGACGGTCAGAATGTCACTGTGGAACTCGAATTTGACTGAGCCGTGCAACGCGCCGGATTGCTCACCGTCGGCCGTCGCCGTAGAGGGATGTTGGGAGCTGCAGGCCAGTTGCGGGAGATAGACGTGGGAAAGATGTCGCTGAATCTAATTATAGGGTCAGAGTTGCAGATAGAGCGGCTGGACGATGACTCCGGCCAGTTATTCAAGGCAACCCTGATTGGCTACCGGGCGGGCCATACATTGATGGTTACTGCACCAATGACGACATCGCTAGCGGAGGGAGAACGCTGTCTAGTCCGTTTCGAGTCGGGCGACAATGTGTTTGCTTTCAATACCCGCATCATTTCCGTTAACAATCATCCTTTTCCCTACCTTCATCTTGAGTACCCCGAGGGCGTGCAGGGTGTCATGGCGCGGCGCAGTCAGCGGATCTCTGTCAATGACCTGGTAATGATGCTGGTCATGGAGAACGAGGGACACAAACTCTCGGTCGCGCTGGCGGATATCAGTCCGTCCGGCGCAAGACTGGTTGCCAATCAGCGGCTGGGATCAGTGGGTGAAAAGTTTTCGATTGAGATTCCCAATCAGGTCTACCAGGCTACCGAGCGCGTAGTTCTGCCCTGCGCAATTCGTTATGTGAGGGAAGAACGCCGGGGCTCAGGTTCCGGCGGCAGCTTATATCATCACGGGGTGGAGTTTGCGGGTTTGACGCGGAAGGCCCTGGCCTTCATCGAACGCTACATCAGCGACAAGGTTGTTGAAAGCCGGCGGCAAGGGGAAGGATAAGGAAAGAAGACAGAAGACAGGGGTCAGGAGTTAGGAGTTAGGAGTTAGGAGTTAGGAGTTAGGAGTTAGGAGTTAGGAGGCAGGAGGCAGGAGGCAGGAGGCAGTGTGTAGGACGCAGCATCTGTCAGAGTCAGTAGTTCGCTGTGGCGCTGATCACTTTTCCTGAAAGGTCCTGAGCGTTTCTCGCGTGTAACAGAGGTCTGGAGGGCCAATCTCGAATTCTGGCGTCTGAATTCCTGTTCGTTACGCGCGTGCTAACAGTAGCATGGCCGTTTCGGAGAATTGCAGACCCGCCTGACCAATTATCGCTTCTTCATCAAATTTCGTTTCATCCAGACCGAGTTTGGCCCAGATGTACGAATCAATCGATGTGGGACCATGGGGTTGTTCGCAGAATGCGCCCAGTTCCGACTGGTTTGCAAGGCTATCGGCAAGATGGAGTATTGACGCCTCCACTGCCGCCTCCGACGCATAGGATGGCATGTGGTGATAGCATACCGACTCCTGCAGTATCTCGGGCAGCATCCACATGTTCATCAGTGCAGAACCCAGGTCAGCATGCGTAAAGCCAAGCTCTGAAAGTTCCGCTTGATGCAGAATGCCTTCATCGCCATCGGAGATTAACAACAGGTCACCTGCCTGCTCGGGCAAGCGATGGTAAAGCACGAGGCTGCCGATGTCGTGCATCATTCCGGCTACGAACAGCCGTTCGGGATGCAGAACACCATAATCCCTCGCCAGGGCACGCGCGATCAGCCCTGTATAGATGCCATGCCGCCAGAAGGTATCTATGTTGACCAGCTTGTTGGAGAGGCCGGTGAAGGATTTGATGGCTGAAACAGCAATAACCAGGCTGTACAGCTCCCGGATACCGACGATGGTGATGGCCCGTGATACGGTGTCGATACGCCGGGGAAAGTTGTAGAAAGAACTGTTAACGAGACGCAGCAGCCGTGCTGTCAGGCTGGGATCATGGCTGATGACCTCTCCAATGTCCTGTGCCGACGCATTGTTGGATTCAATAAGATCGAAGACCTTCACACATACGTCTGGCGGAGAGACCAGGTAGGAGACATCGTCAATAAGACTGGCCGCGAAATCTGCGGCCAGATCCCGGGTTGCGTACGGTTCCGGCTGGTTCATGCTTACTTCCGTTGATGTGCCTCGACTACGGTAGATGTCGGCAGGATTCCTTCGGGAGTTGAATTGCGCTGCAGACAGGCACAGCAATTTGCGCGGGCTATCACAACCCTGCCAAGTAAGCTGTGATATTGCTGGTAACAGTCTAAAGAACTATTAATGTCGATCCGTAAACCGTCACACAGCCGACCGGGATGGAAAGTGCCATGAATATCGTCCGCCTCAACGATTTCGACCGTAGCCAGCGGAGCCCGCTAGCGCTTGATACAAAGGAACTTTTGCGCGAATGTCGTTCGATCGCGTCCGAACATTTGGCGCGTGTACTCACGAGCATGATGAATGGTGTGGATGACGCCTTGTTCAAGCTGGCGGAGAAGGCGGAGAACAACGCGGTCCAGAGCAGTTACTTCGACGCCATGCGCGAGGTGCGTATCAAGCGCGCGACCATGGAGTCCGAATGCAATGCAGAGTTCATTCGGGGATTCAACCGCGAACTCAAACCTGGAGCCTCCAGCGGGTCGCAGGCATCTCCTTTCGAAACCAATGGTTTCGAGCTGGACCTGGTCGCCCATGAAGATCTGGAGGAATCTCTGGCTGTTAAGAGCATGATTGTTAAGATCCAGGTCAACCACAAACAGGAACTTGGTGCACTCGATCGACGTATGGGCTTCCTCCTGGGGGACCCGGACCTTGAACGCGTCAATAACCCGCTTGGACCGGAAGTCTTCTGCAATGCCTTCCGTATCGCCTGTGATCAGATTGAGTCTGGAATCAAGGTCAAGCTGATCATTCTCAAGCTGTTCGACCGTTACGTCGTCAACGAGCATATTGGAAAGATCTACCAGGAAGTCAACCGATACCTGATCTCAAAAAATGTGCTGCCCAAGATTCGACACAGTGTCCGAAATGGGCAGGGAGTCGTTTATGGTCAGCGCAGTTCCAGCGGAGTTTCCGGGGAAGCCATGCCCGATGAGGAGCAGGACGTCTTTGCGACCATGCAGGAGCTTATGGGGGGTGGTGTAGCGGGTGCGCCAGGCGGTGGCATGGGTGGCATCGCAGGCGTGCCCGGCTACTATGCCGGCGGTGTGACAACGTCGACCCTGCTAAACAATCTGACACGCATGCAGCAGGGTGATCCCGAGCTGTATGCCGATGCGACAGCCGGATTTGACATGGGCGCTGTCGCTGCCGGTAACGTGAACGTTATCCGGAGTATTCAGTCCACCGGCCTGATTTCCAAGGTGGGTGCCAATGACGGCATGGTGATCGATGTGGTTGCCATGTTATTCGACTATATCCTCGACGACGAAAACATCCCCGGTGCGATGAAGGCGCTGATTGGCCGCCTGCAGATTCCGCTGCTCAAAGTGGCCATGATGGACAGGACGTTTTTCTCCCGCAAGTCACACCCGGCACGGATGCTTTTGAATCGGCTCGCCGAGGCGGCTACCGGTTGGACACAGGCACAGGATGACGGGCTCTATGCCCAAGTGGAAAAGACAGTTCAGCGGGTCCTGGTCGAGTTCGAAGACGACGTCTCAATCTTCGAAGAGCTCGACAAGGAGCTGGACCGATTCCTCAATGCAGAGCAGCATGAAGCCGAGCAAAAAGCAAAGCAATCACTGAGATATGCGCAGGGCAAGGAACGCCTGAAACTGGCGAAGCTACGCGTGCGTGAGGAAGTGGATGAGCGTACAGCGCATCAGGCTGTGCCCAAAGGCGTGCAGCAGTTCCTGGTGACCTACTGGCAGAACCTGTTGCTGGTAACGCTTATCAAGGAGGGTGAGGACAGTATTGCCTGGAAGCGCGCACTGACGACGATGGACAATCTGATGTGGTCTGTGCAGCCAAAGAATGGTGCCGGCGAACGGGATCGCCTTGTCAAGACATTGCCGAAGCTGCTCGAGCTCCTGAGTGAGGGGATGGACGTGGTGTCAATGAGTCCAGGACATCGTGAAAACTTCCTGAGCTACTTGTCCGATCTGCACGCCCAGATCGTGCATACCCTGCCGCAGAAAGACGCAGATAGGACAGATCCGCTAGCGATTGACGCGCCACTCAGTCATTCAGTTCGGCAGGCAGCGCCTTATCCGCACCAGATCGAGGAGCCGGATCCGTTGGCGGACGATTGTGTAGAAGCCGGACCGAACGACGGGAATGAACTCGAACCTGGTGATATCGCGGAGAGTGAAGAGGTTATGACGGCAACCATTCATCGGCTGGTCGAGGAGGGCGATCTTGAAGTCGAGGAAATTACTCTTGGCAGCGATGAGGAAGTGCCGACATTGGATGAGGTTGTCGAAGACCGGTACCTGGAACAGGTGCGTGAACTCCAGGTAGGGACCTGGGTTGAGTTCCGGACGGACGACGGGGAGGTTGCACGAGCGAAGCTAACCTGGATCAGCCCAGTGAGCGGCGTTTATCTCTTTACCAACCGTCGGGGGCTAAAGGCCGCGGAACATACCCTGCAAGGCCTCGCTATCGAACTGCGTCGTGGCAGCGCGCGGATTATTGAGGATGCGCCACTCTTCGATCGGGCAGTGGGCAGTGTGATCAATGATCTCAGGAAGAAGGCGGGATAAGCACGAGAGCCAGGAGTGCCGAGGCAGGACGCGCATGGCGGGAGAGTGCATCAAGGCATACCAGTCGACCCAGGCCTTTGAAAAATCTAAACGCAAGCCTGCAAGGATTTGAGAGCCCGGCTATGATGCGTTCAACCGGTTCCAGGCGTCCAGTGCAGCTACCTTATAGGCCTCGGCAAGTGTGGGGTAGTTGAAGACGGTCTCGAGAAAATAGTCCAGGGTGCCACCCATGCTGAGGACGGCCTGGCCGATATGGATCAGTTCTGTCGCCCCTTCCCCCAGGATGTGCACGCCGAGCAGGCGACGGTCACCCAGGCTCACCAGCAGCTTCAGTACACCTTCCTGCAGTCCCATGATCTGGCCGCGCGCGGTTTCACGCAGTTGCGCAACGCCAATTTCATAAGCGACTCGCTTCTCGGTCAGCTCCTGTTCAGTGGCGCCTATCATACTCATTTCGGGAATTGAGTAGATGCCGAAAGGGAAATATTCACGTTGCTGACTAGCGGTCTGGCCCATCGCATGACAGGCTGCTAGCCGTCCCTGTTCCATCGACGTTGATGCCAGTGAGGGGAAGCCGATGACATCACCGGCCGCGTAGATATGTGGTACCTCAGTCTGGAAATTGGCGTTGACGGAAAGACGTCTCCTGCTGTCCGTCGTCAGTCCTGCCTTGTCAAGGCCGAGTGAATAGGTGCAGCCAATGCGGCCGGCTGCAAACAGGACCGTCTCCGAGGTCAATCGTTTACCACTTTCCAGCTCAGTGTGTATGTGGCCGCTATCATCCTTGAAAATTCGTGCCACCTTTTCCCGAAGACGCAACACGAGGCCACGTTTCCGTAGCTGGTGCACCAGTTCCTCGACAATCTCGCGGTCCATGAAATTCAGCAGAGTAGACCGGCTATCGATCAGGGTGACCTTGATGTCCATGGCGCTAAAGATCGAGGCATACTCTAGACCGATAACGCCGGCGCCGACTACACCCATGGAGTGCGGGAGACGTTTGATACCCAGGATGCCATCGCTGTCAACAATGGATTCATTGTCAAAGGGAATTCCTTCAGGCCGATCAGGACGGCTGCCGACGGCGATCAGGAATTTCTCAGCATGCAGCTCTTCATAACTGCCATCAGGCTTTTCTACGTGCAGCGTGTGGCTATCAGTAAAACTGGCGTTGCCGTTGACAAGCGTGACGCCATTGCGCCTCAATTGATGCTCGACAACCTCGGTTTCGTGGCGGAGCGTAATGTCCATCCGCTGCATAAGGTCTTCGATCAACAGCTTCTCCTTGAGCCGATAGCTGGGTCCATAGAGACCGCGCTGATCCCATCCGGTGAGATAGAGCACGGCCTCGCGGAGCGTCTTGCTGGGGATGGTCCCGGTGTGTAGGGAGACACCACCAATAAGCGGCTGACGTTCAACGATGGCAACATCTTTCTCCAGCTTTGCCGCCTGAATCGCTGCCCGCTGGCCGGCCGGTCCACTGCCGATTACCAGGAAATCATAGCGGTGCATTCTGTCCTCCTCGTACCACGTGCCGACTCTGGCGGTGAGCGGGTTGGCGAAGGGATGGCTGGCGCAGGGGTGGCCGGTCGAGGGGCTGGATCTTCAAATGGAGGCAAGCGTGAAGGCTAAAACTCTTGCTGCTGGTAAGCATGGCGTTTCCACTGTCCGCTCCTCACTCCTCACTCCTCACTCCTCGCTCCTCGCTTCTTCATCCCGCCGCCAGTGCCCCGATTTTCCGCCGCGTTTTTCCAGCAAACGTACCGTCTCAATAGTCATCGCCCGATCAACCGCCTTGCACATGTCATAGATCGTCAGTAAGGCGACCTGGGTTGCGGTCAGAGCCTCCATTTCTACGCCTGTTCGGCCACGGGTGGCCACGGTTGCGCGGCAGTAGACGGCTGGGGGTTCGTCTTCAGGCCAAAGGTCTATCTCGACATGGGATAGCGAGAGCGGATGGCAGAGCGGAATGAGGTCGGAAGTTTTCTTGGCGGCCATGATGCCTGCCACGCGGGCAATCCCCAGGACATCGCCTTTCTTATGATTACCCGTCCGGATATGAGCGAGAGTGGATGTCTCCATGCGGATTCGACCCTCTGCGACTGCTATCCGATCAGTTTCCGGTTTCTCGCCCACATCCACCATGTGTGCTTCTCCTGCGGCGTTAAAATGACTGAGCTCAGACATGGTTCGAGGTTCAGGGGGTAGATAAATATCGGGACATGCTAAGATAGTGCCACAGTCGCCGTTTCTTATGCCATGCCAGTATCTCTTCAGCAATGAAAGTACGTGTTCGGTTTTTTGCCAGTCTGCGCGAGCTTCTGGGTTGCTCGGAGACCTCGCTGGATGTCCCCGCTGGCGTGACCGTCGGTGACATCTGGTCTCAGGCCACAAACGGGATGGCTGTTTCCGATAACGCATTAGCTGCCATCAATATGGAATATGCCAGCTTTGACCGGCAGATTGTAGACGGGGACGAGGTGGCTTTCTTCCCGCCGGTCAGTGGAGGATGAGATGTATATCGAGGTTCGACAGGCACCTTTCGATCCCTGGCAGACACTGAGTGAATATCAGAAAGATCAGTTTGCAGGCGAAGGTGAGTATGGGGCTACAGCGATCTTTGTCGGCACGATGCGTGATGTCAACGAGGGCGATCGCGTCCGGTCCATGACACTTGAGCACTATTCGGGCATGACGGAGGCCTATCTGGAAAAGATCAGCCAGGAGGCCGCGCAACGCTGGCCGATCCTCGACAGTCTGGTCGTGCATCGGGTGGGGGACCTGGCGCCCAGCGACCCGATCGTGCTCGTTGCTGTCTGGTCGGCGCATCGCGCAGCGGCCTTCGATGCCTGCCGTTTCCTTATTGAGGAACTGAAATCGCAGGCACCTTTCTGGAAAAAGGAAACGCTGAAAAGCGGTACGGCGCGATGGGTGGAAAAGAATACCTGAGCATCGAGCCGAGAGTGAGGACTCAAACAGTCTGAGGCCTTTTCCCGGGCGATAAGCGGATCGCGCGTCCAGTGAGGGTGTTCACGCTTTGCGTGCTTCACCCTTCATGCAAGGTCTGTGGTACGCGTCGGATCTCAAACGCCATCTCTTCGAGATCTCCAAACGCATAAGTCGCTGGTGCATCAATTCCTCCCACCGTGCCCGGATTCACCAGACAGCTGACGCCATTCCTGATATTTTCGATAGAGCGGATGTCAGGCGTATGGTCGTGGCCGCAGCAGACGAGATCCCAGTCACCGGTTGTTGCCATGGCGCGTGCGTAATGGGGATAGTGGACAAGAAAAATGCGGCGGCCTGCCAGTTCAAAACCTGCATCCTGTCCGTAGTAGCGGACAACACTACCCGGTCGTTGCGAAACGCGGCCCATTGTGTATAGATCACCGGTGTTATTGCCATGAATTACATGGACGGGCAGTCGGAACCTCTGCAGCGTCGCGAGCGTGCTGGGCGCTACGACATCACCACAGTGCAGGACTGCCTCGGCACCTGATTGCACAGCATCAGCGACCGCCGCCTCGAGCAAGGCGCGGTTGTCATGGCTGTCGGAAACGATGCAGATTTTCACTCTTGAAGTGGCCGGTTCCGGCGCTAGGTTCCCTGCTGCTTGAACTCAGAAATTCGGCTTCTCCGGCGCATCCTTGTACATCTGCATACTCGCCATGATTTCCGCTTTGGCCTCGTCCACACCAGCCCAGCCTTCGACGCGCACCCACTTGCCTTCATCCAAATCCTTGTAGTGTTCAAAGAAGTGTGCGATCTGCTCGAGCGTTACCTCCGGAAGATCACGGAAATCCTGTACATTCCGGTACAGGCGCGACAGCTTGTCGGTAGGGACAGCCAGGACCTTGGCGTCGTCGCCGGACTCATCGGTCATTTTGAGGACGCCCACGGGGCGGCAGCGGATCACTGATCCACTTATGAGGGGTACGGAGGTGACGACCAGCACGTCCACGGGGTCGCCATCGGCTGACAGCGTATGGGGAACATAGCCGTAATTGCACGGGTAATGCATGGCGGTATTCATGAAACGATCGACGAACATGGCGCCGGTTTCCTTGTCCAGCTCGTACTTTACCGGGTCACTGTTGGCCGGAATCTCGATGATGACATTGATGTTGTTGGGGACATCACGTCCCGAATTAACACGGTCAAGGTTCATGGGACGCCTCACTTCGGCAAAGACCTGAGCCGCTATTATAGCGGCCCTTTCGGTCAGGTGTTGGGAACAATGGACGGAATGTGCATTGTGGGTGCAGTAGCCAGCACACTGCCAAGCCTGCACGACCAGGCCCCGCAATAATAGTCAGGCAATCCACGGGAAACTTATTTGATTTATCAGTATGTACTTCCTGCCAAGCTGTTAAATTCCGAGAGGCTGCTGCAATGAGAAAGCGCAGTTTTCGAGTAACTCAGGCCGAGCCTCCGCCGTTTGCGGCGCGAGGTAGCTTGTTCCGTATTTTTTCCGTGGATTCGATGGCTGATCTTTTCTCCTCATTCCTGACCTGGGAGTCTTTCGGACTTAGGCTGATTCTACTGCGGCGGTGGGAGAGCGGCCGAAAGCCTCCTGCTTTCTCGTTGCGTAGGGCACACTAGGCGCCTCGAAAGCGCGATGCTTTGTGCTCACTCTCCCACCTGCCTCGTTACAAACCCCTGAGTCAGACAGGCACAGAGGGGAGCAGCGGAACAATCAGCAACGCAACAATATTAATAATCTTGATCAGCGGGTTAATCGCAGGGCCTGCCGTGTCCTTGTAGGGGTCACCCACCGTGTCACCGGTGACGGCGGCCTTGTGCGCATCCGATCCCTTGCCGCCCAGGTTACCGTCTTCGATATACTTCTTGGCGTTGTCCCAGGCGCCGCCCCCGGTAGTCATGGAAATCGCGACAAAGAGCCCGGTGATGATCGTGCCGAGCAGGACGCCGCCCAATGCCTTCGGTCCCAGCAGCAGACCGATAACGACGGGTGCCAGTACGGGCAGCAGAGAAGGAATTATCATCTCCTTGATTGCCGCCTTGGTGAGCATGTCGACGGCACGCGAGTAATCCGGTTTCTGCGTGTGGTCCATGATGCCCGGCATCTCGCGGAACTGTCTGCGCACCTCGTTGACAATGCCGCCTGCCGCCCGGCCGACTGCCTCCATCGCCATGGCACCGAACAGATAGGGGATCAGGCCACCGATAAACAGGCCAATGATAACCATGTGGTCAGATAGATCGAAGCTCAGCGTGTGCCCCGCTTTCTCCAGGCCATGCGTGTAGTCCGCGAACAGCACCAGCGCGGCAAGCCCGGCAGAGCCGATCGCGTACCCCTTGGTCACGGCCTTGGTGGTATTTCCCACTGCGTCGAGGGGATCGGTGATGGCGCGGATCTTTTCATCGAGCTCGGCCATCTCGGCGATCCCTCCGGCGTTGTCCGTGATCGGACCATAGGCGTCGAGTGCGACGATGATGCCCGTCATGGAGAGCATGGAGGTCGCTGCAATGGCAATGCCGTACAGGCCGGCAAGCTCATGCGCGCCCCAGATGCTCGCGCAAACTGCAAGTACCGGCAGGGCCGTGGCCTTCATCGATACTCCGAGCCCGGCAATGACGTTGGTGCCATCGCCGGTGGTGGAGGCCTCGGCGATGTGCCGTACCGGGCTGTACTCGGTGGCAGTGTAGTACTCGGTAATCACCACCATGGCGGCGGTGAGCGCCAGGCCGATGAGGGCGGCGAAATACAGGTTCACGCTGGACAGCGACTCGCCCTCCACGACGATGGTCTCACCCATCAGCCAGAGGGTGACCGGATAGAAGGCGAGCGCCGCGAGCACCCCGGCAACGATCAGACCCCGGTACAGGGCATTCATGATCTTGCCGCCTTCACGCGCCTTGACGAAATAGGTGCCGACGATAGACGCAATGATGGAGACGCCGCCGAGAACCAGAGGATAAACGGCCGATGCCGCGCCGGCACTCTCGAGCATGAGTCCGCCGAGCAGCATGCTCGCAACGACTGTGACGGCATAGGTCTCGAACAGGTCGGCTGCCATGCCTGCGCAGTCGCCGACGTTGTCACCCACATTGTCCGCAATCACAGCCGGGTTGCGCGGGTCATCCTCCGGGATGCCGGCCTCAACCTTGCCAACAATATCGGCCCCAACGTCGGCACCCTTGGTAAAGATGCCGCCACCGAGTCGCGCGAAAATGGATATCAGCGAACCACCGAAGGCAAGACCCACCAGCGCGTGCAGGGGATCTTCGACCTGCATGGCCAGCAGGATGGCATAGTAGCCGGCAACCCCGAGCAGACCGAGTCCGACGACCAGCATGCCAGTGATGGCGCCACCGCGAAATGCGATCTGCATTGCCGCATTGAGGCCCTCGTTGGCCGCCTCCGCAGTGCGGACATTGGCACGTACCGAGATGTTCATACCGATGTAGCCGGCAAGCCCCGAGAAAACGGCGCCGATGCCAAAGCCGATTGCAGTCGCCCAGTTCAGAAAGTAGCCGATGACGACCAGCAACACGATTCCGGCTATCGAGATCGTCGAGTACTGGCGATTGAGATAGGCCTTGGCGCCCTCCTGAATAGCGCTGGCAATCTCTTGCATGCGTGGACTGCCGGCGGGTTTGCTGAGAATCCATTTGACTGATACGACACCATAGACAAGTGCGCCCGCGGCGCACAGGAGTGCAAAAATGAGCTCAACAGACATTCGGAGTCCTCCATGGTTGTGAGCCTTGCCTGTGAAAGAAACGATCGGTACGGGATTTCATGGCGCGGAAAAGTGTGTGCCTGGCTTGAATCCGAAGCCCTGTTCAAGTCCGAGGTCGCGGATCAACTGGTCCACTGCAGCCTGGCCATGTTCCTTTTGAACTTCAGCCAGAATGAGCCGGGCAGAATTGCGATTGTAACCGCTACCCAGGCCGACCTGTATCTGCAGAAGTTCTCGCGCGCGTTGTAATGTCATAGCGGGTGTTACGGAAAAGGGGCGTGTAGCCCCTTTTCCTCGCTTATATTATTTCAGAGTGAACTCGCTGAGCTTTTTCTTGACTGCCACATTCCTGAGTTGTACGTACTTCGGCATACCGTCCTTGCCATAGGGCGGGTAGTCCTCACCCTGGATAAGCGGCTCCAGGTAGTCCCGGCACTTGCTGGTAATGCCAAAGCCGTCGCGGGTGATGAAATTCTCTGGCATCATCTTTTCGACATTGGCCACACGCGAGAGCCTGGCCTCGCCCACCTTCCAGCGATAGGGTCTGGTGCTTGTGCGCACGACCGTGGGCATGACCGAGTTCTTGCCGGCGAGCGCCAGCTGTACGCCTGCCTTGCCCAGGGCATAAGCCTGTTCCACGTCTGTTTTCGATGCAATATGCCGTGCGGCGCGCTGCAGATAATCCGCAACCGCCCAGTGATACTTGTAACCGAGTTTGTCGCGGACCAGGTTGGCGATGACCGGGGCTACGCCACCCAGCTGGGCATGACCAAAGGCATCGCGGGTACCGGCATCAGCCAAGAACTTGCCACTGCGATCGCGCACACCCTCCGAGACAACGATGGATACATAGCCATATTTATTGACTTTTTCTTTTACCATGGCGAGGAACCTGGTCTGGCTGAACGTTACCTCGGGGAACAGAATAATGATCGGCAGATCGCAGTCCTCGGTTGCGGCCAGGCCTCCGGCGGCGGCAATCCAGCCCGCGTGGCGGCCCATTACCTCGAGAACAAAGACCTTGGTCGAGGTCTTGGCCATGGAGGCCACATCAAAGCTGGCCTCGCGGGTTGAGATGGCAATGTATTTGGCAACAGAGCCAAAGCCTGGACAGTTGTCCGTAATCGGCAGGTCGTTGTCGACCGTCTTCGGCACATGGATGGCCTGGATAGGGTAGCCCGTTGCCTTGGACAGCTGCGATACCTTGAGGCAGGTATCGGCCGAATCTCCGCCGCCATTGTAGAAGAAATAGCCGATGTTATGCGCCTCGAAGACCTCGATCAGGCGCTCGTATTCACGCTGGTTTTCCTCAAGGCTCTTGAGTTTGTAACGGCAGGAACCGAAGGCACCACTCGGCGTATGGCGCAGCGCCGCAATATTACGTCCTGACTCCTTGCTGGTGTCGATCAGGTCTTCGGTCAGGGCCCCGATAATGCCGTTCCGGCCCGCATAGACCTTCCCGATCCTGTCCTTGTGTTTGCGTGCCGTCTCAATCACGCCGCACGCGCTGGCATTGATGACGGCAGTTACACCGCCGGACTGGGCATAAAAGGCATTTTTCTTCCCGGTTGATTTCGCCATCGATGTGGATACTCCTGTTCTCGTTAAAGGTTGCATTCAGCATTCGGAAGAAAGCGACACACCGCGTGATACGTCCCCTCCGGAAACCGGCGCAGCCCCGGCCACTATCGGCTGAGCCCCCGTTTCTGACGCCTGCTTGCTCGGCGCTGTCTTCCGTATTCTGTTTCCCGCCGTTTCCGGCCACTATGGCCTCGGCCGATCAGGTATTCCCCTCGGGGATTATTTTTCCGCCTCCAGTGCCGCCTGATCCGCCTGCACCTGGAGCAGCGTCACGACACACTCAGTGATATCGTCATACTCTTCGATGCCGGTACTGAACATCTGATGCAGCCGATAGAAAAACTGGCTCCGGTAACGGTCTTCGCCCGTTTTTGAGATGATGAAATTGCAGTCATCCCAGTTCCAGTAGATTGCCGGGCAGCTCGTCAGTTGACTGGTGTGGGGATTGAGGCGCAACTCCGTTTCGGCGAGCTCCACTTCGACCTCCTGGCCGAACCGTTCTTTGAGTGCCGTCTTGACGGACCACAATTCAGTGTCACTGAAATCCGGAATTGCTTTCACTGGCTGTAATCCCCTGAGCTCTGCGCGGTATTGCTGCTGTTGTATTCTCTCGCTCCCAGCCGCCATGCATGATGCGGCCGGGCGGGAAGGATACCGCAAAACCCGATCCTATTCATGAACTTCGTTGACTGATGCCATGCGGAAAAGGTAGCTTAACGGCACCCCGCGACCGCGGCCATCTAAAAAATTGTATATGCGCATGGAAAAAACTTTGCGGGACTATGGGTTAAGCTCTTGGTAGAACAAGAAATAACTGAAGGGGATTAAGCAAAATGAGGATTGTACTGCTGGGCGCACCTGGCACCGGAAAGGGAACACAGGCCAAGTTGCTGGTGGAAAAGTACAAGATCCCCCAGATTTCCACCGGGGATCTGCTCCGGGATGCGGTGGTGGCGGGCACGCCGCTGGGGCGCCTCGCCAAGGCCGCCATGGATGCCGGACAACTGGTTTCGGACGAGGTCGTGCTCGGTATAATCCGCGAGCGACTCGCCACGTCGGACACGCGCAAGGGGTTCATTCTGGACGGTTTTCCCCGCAACATTCCCCAGGCTCAGGCCTTGGACCAGCTGCTTGACGAACTGGGCAGGCCAATCGAGCTGGTGGTCCTGATTGAGGTCGATTTCGACATTCTCATGCAGCGTATGACGGGCCGGCGTACCTGTCTGTCCTGCGGCTGGACCTGCAATGTCTACTCGTCGCCACCGCACGTGGACGGGCTATGCGATATGTGTGGGGCCAACCTGCGCCACCGTGCAGACGACAACGAAGAAACGATCGGCAATCGCCTGAGGATCTACGAAACGCAGACGGTTCCGGTGGTCGATTATTACCGGGAGCAGGGGAAACTCCGCACTGTGCAAGGCGTTGGCGAAAAATCGGATGTCTTCAAGACGATGTGCAAACTGGTCGACGCTGCCCTTGTGACTCGATCTGCCACATCGCGCAGGCGAAGCGGCAAGGCCGCAAGGGCAATCGCGGCACAGCGGGCGGCGGCGCAGACGGGGGGACGGCGGGCCGGCGCGAAGGATACCGGCGAGGCGGCCGCGCAGAAGAAACCCGCCACTGCGGAAGCGGCTGCCACCAAAAGTGTGCCGACCAGAAAAACAACAGCCGGCAAGCCGGCTGCGCCGAAGAAGGCGCAGACGGCTAAGAAGACGGCAAGTGCGAAAAAGATGCCGGCGAGGAAGGCCAAGGCAAAACCTGCAGCGAAGAAAAAGGTGGCCGCGAAGAAGCGACCAGCGACAAAAAAGAAGGTGATTGCGAAAAAGGTACCGGCCGCCAGAAAGAAGGTGGCCAAGAAAAAAGTGTCTGTCGCTAAGACGTCCGCCACGCGCAAGAAGACTGCGGTGAAAAAAACGCCGGTGCCGAAGAAAAAAGCGGCCGCGAAGAAGATGACGACGAAGAAGAAGGCGGCCGCGAAAA
>WOR8_10001734_pt1 | contig 21939 bp, 16 predicted proteins | sample DeeMarSeWOR38_10_FD_19890 | JGI IMG/M metagenome (IMG submission 19890) | reverse complement strand
CTAGAAATATAATTTAAATTAAGTCAAGTTTTACAAATCATTTGTAAATTTTTGACAAAATTCTTTTAATGTAAACGAATTCACACGATAAAAACTACAAACTCACCTTTTATCATTACAATGGTGTGTTGAGTGCTAATGACAACGTATAAAATATTGATGGGTGCTTTATGGACTGAATTTGATGAAGTGAGAGGTGCTGTTCCAGTTGCTTGGACACCCGAGAGTTTATCTGATGAAATTATGTTTTCTGTATCACTAAGAGGTATGTCTGTCTTTGCCAGTCGACCCACTAATATATCCTACTCGAAAATGCTAGCCACAATCCCATTTCCGGAATATGAGATGTTTTCTGTTTCAACTGTACTATACGAAATCTCAGAGAATAATCGAGGAGGTCAACTAATTAATCTAATTTCATTATTAATCCCTTCCTTTCTTATGGAAAGTGCTTGGATTGATTTAAGGCAGATCCAAGGAATCTTTCAACGATTTTTTGAAGCTTATGGAGGAGAACCAGTCTTTAATAAGCAAGGTGTACTTGGAGATATTACTGAAGCAGCAGACAAACTCCTTTTTGAGAAAATAAACGTTAATATGGCTGGTGAGAAAGTTCGTGGGGTTGTGGATAATTATCTTCAGTCTTATCATGTAAACGTACTAAGTAAGGAAGAACAAAAGCTATTGGAAGTTAGGTTGAAAACTCTAATTCTATTATTAAACAAAATTCTTGAAGCTGGGGATCATAATCGAATCCAGAAAGTTCTTTCACGTATTAATTATATTCTTGAAAACGAATTATCTGAAGAACTTGTTGGAATGTATCGTGAAACACTGACTCAATTAATTGATGCTTAATAGTGTTAGAATAAGGTATGATCATCTCTTTTTTTCCAGATTGCTAGGCCTAATCCAATAATAAGATAGGCAAATAGAGAAATTGTGAGAGAAGTCTTAGAGGAAATTCTAATTGTTCTGATATCTGAAGAATCATCAATTTCTCCTTGACTTATCACAATTAATTCATAGTCAATGTCTTTCTCTGAAACTGGAATATTGCTAGCGAAATCACCTAAACCACCATCTAGATGATTAAAAGTAAGAAGGATACGAGAAAATCCCTCTTCAGGTTGATTTAATGTAATAAAATAACCTTCGGAAATATTAGCAGGATTAAAATAAAATGGATTAATCGCAACTTGAAAAAAGGATTTAAAAGCCTTTGATGAATTTACAATTGAAAGAGAAAAATAGAGAAAGACTGCAAAAAAAAGGAAGGGGATTTAGATGGCCCTTTTGATGACACCAGGACCTTGTTCTTGATACTCCTTTCGAGATACCCACAAACGCTGGAATGTTTTCAATGAGGAAAGGATAGATCCACCGATCCAAACCGAATATCGTCGCTCAGGAGGAGCAACAATTCTTATCTCTACATTTTCTGGAACTAGCTCTGTCAACTCTTTGTGTAATCGTTCTTTTAAACCTGGGAACATTGTACTCCCACCAGAAAGAACAATATTCTGATAGAGTTCTTTTCGAAGGTCAATATCGCACAATTGGACTGATTTATAGATAGCTTCGTCCAAAGGAGTTTCTTCTTTCCCGATTGCACTGGGGTTAAAGAATGCTTCAGGGGCAAGGAAACGTTCGGGACCAATGGTAAGGGTTTCACCATCAGGAAGTGTATATTGTTTTTCCATACCAGAGACTTTTTCAGCTAATTTGAGTTCTTTTTCTGGATCTAGAGCTACGTAACATAATCGTTCTTTTATATCACGAACAATTTCTCGTTCTGCGGATGAAGTTAGAGCACGACCTCGGGTACGAAGTAATCGTCTAAGATATTCAGTGATATCTCGTCCAGCTATATCAATACGACTGATAGCATGGGAAATTGCGAATCCTTCATAAATAGGAACGATATGAATAACACCATCACCAGCATCAATAACTAATCCAGTTGTTCGACCAGATGCATAGAGAGAGAGGACAGCTTGCATTGAGACGTACATTGCGGGGACATTGAAAGTTTCAAACAAGATTTCTGCCATTTTTTCACGGTTTTTCCCTGGATTAAGAGGAGCTTCTGTTAGAAGAATTGGATGTTCACTTGGATTAACTCGTAAATCATTGTGGAATGTGTAATGCCAAATTTTTTCCATGGCATCCCAATCTGTGACGACTCCGTGTACGATGGGATAGATAAGCTTAAGTACACCTCGTAGGTTCATTGCTTCTTCGCCAACATAATATTCACGAACATAATGGTCTACATCCGACATAATTGATTGGTATTTGGGATAACCAATCAAGGTAGGGAAAACAGAACGTGGCTGATCTTCACCTGCATATCCATTTTTGCTTAGTCCAGTACCATTATCGATAACAAGGGGTTTTCCGGTAATTCCTTCTGCTACTGACATTTTTTTCTCACTTATTTGATATTTTTATTAGGCTATTTAAAATTCTGAAATATGATTATTCTTTTAAATAAACTTCAGATATCGTTTCGGTCAATTTACTGAAATAATATCTGAGAAGTTCTTAGAGCCTTATTGCAAGTAGCACATTCTTCAGTTATTTTATAAACATATCCTTTTGATTGTTAATAGTGTTTAAAGTATCCTTTTGGCAGCAAATCCCGACAAAATAGGTCTTATTGAAGTTTAATAGGCGCGTTTAAAAGCCTTAAATTAGAGAATTTTAGAATATGCTAAAGAAATATGAAGTATAGACCTGTTATAAAAATATGAATTAGTTCTTCTATTTAAACCATAATAAATTCTATCTTTCATTCATTCAGCCTGAATTTATCGAGTTGGGAGCAATTCATATAAAATTTCCAAATAATTTTTCTAGTTTCTTTTAAATTGAAATTCTTATTTAATAAAGGATGACAACGGAAAATTATTACCCTGAATAAATGAAAATTAATAATTAAAATTATAATTAAAAGATTAGAACTTACTAAATTTCAATCTAGGGTATTTTCTCTTTCTGGTATTCCTATTTTCTTTTAAGAATAACAAAATATATAAAATCAAATGATAGTTTTTAAAGAGTGTATCTTTACTATATTTGTCATTCGATAATTATTTAGAATTTAGTTAAGAAAAAATATAATGAGGTTTTTAATTGTCAACAGACAAACGTAATCGCTTTGATCTTAGTGATGGGTTCGGAAAAGAAGATATTTTTGCCATATTCGGTGGAATTTGGTCACTAATTACTTTTATCTTCAAACTTATCTTCTATCCGTATGTATGGATTTTTCGTATGTTCGGACGAAGTATCCGATTCATAAGGAGTAAGAAAGATCCAAATTTAGCTCTTGAACCTGATGAACGTAATTTCATGGAAACTATCCCTGGATTTTTCATTCTTTCTGGCTTCTTTGGAGGAATATTATTTGGGGTACTTGTCTTCCTTTCCGATCAGGAAGGTATCAGATCTTTTTTTGATAATATAGAATTAACCTCAATTATTGCACTTATTGGAGATATTTTTGGATTTTTCTTAGAGGTTATTCTTTGGATTATAGGAATTGATGCAAGGGATGCTCAAGGAAATGTAATATTAGACAGATTTGGACTTCTCGACTTATTTTTCGATGTGATATTTGCAGGAATCTCTTGGTTCATCAAACAAATTTTTGATGATCCTTTGATGCTTTTCATTGGAATAGGTATTATTGGTTTTATTTTGGCAATTATCTGGATAGTTATTTCAGAAACTGGAGTATTAGGCACAATTTTCTCAAAAATTGTGAATTCAATTAAGTATCTCATTAAAGTTCCACGCCGAATTTACAATGCAGTAAATCAAATCTATAATCGATTTAATGACTTTTTGGGTGGTCTTGTTATTGGTCATGAACGTTTAGATAGAAGAAATTTAGGTTTTCACAAAAAGGTTCTATCTATGACTCTCGGTCTGGGAGTCTGGGTATTCTTTGCAGGTATCTTTGTATTAATAACTGAAGCAGGTGATCAACTCCAAGGACCTCTTGGAATTGGGTTTATCTTTACTATTTTACTCATGTTTGGCATTGGAGTAGGATTTGTTGGCACCTTCTTTATTGTTCGAATTTTAGACCTTGTTTCAAAGAAAAAATATATTTCTGGAAAAGAACCTACCCCCTAGGCTCATTCTTTTCCATATTTTTTTTTCCTAATTTTTTCTCATATTTCATGTTTAATAGTTTGATCACTAATTAATGGTTTAAAAGTTTTGAAAATAAAAATAAATTATTCTAAAGGGTTTAATCGCACTATTCAAGCAAAGAACCAGGATCTTGGGCTAGTATATTAACCCATAAATCAGTAGCTCAATATTTCATAGATTTAAATGCATATCAGTGTTTTTTCTACCATCAAAGATGTAGTAAAAATGATCCTACAAACCTTAGTTTCAGTAGACGATACTTTCGCGTTAATAAAAATTTTAAGTATGAAATATCATGCAAAGAGTAGTATTAATTTAGTAGTTGGTTATTGAATCTTATTCAACGGTGTAAAAGATAGTGGTAAGGAGTATCGAATTTATTCTCTTAGATCTAGATTACGAAATGAACAAAGTAGATGGAATTCAAATTCCTCTTATTCGTTTATGGGGACGTTCAGCAGATCGTATTGTTGAGATTCGAGTTACAGATTTTTTTCCTTATTTTTATGTTGATGCTACGAATGAGCAAGTAGAATTAATTTTACAGAAAAATAAACAAATAACTTCTAATTGGATTTTAAAGTTAGAAAAATGCGTAAAAAAACAGTATTTTGGAGGAGTACAAAAGAATCTAACAAGAGTGATAGGTAGAGTTCCATATTTAGTACCAAAAATACGAAATTTATTTGTACAATCAAGTGTCGCTATTTATGAAGCTGATATACCATTTACTAAAAGATTCCTGATTGATCGTGGATTAAAAGCTCTTCATTTCATTAAGGCTTCTGGAACTATCATTAGAGAAACAGAAGAAGAGATAACCGTTCAAGCATCAATCAACGATATTTCTCACTTGGAACAAGTATCTAATTATCAACCCCTTGTAATGGCATTTGATATTGAAGTCGCCGAAGAAGGGGAAACAATGACAGAGCTATTAGCTACAAAAGATCGAAAAGTAACAGCTATTTCACTGGCTTGGGGGCATATTGGAACAGCTGATATCAAAACTTATGTAATGATTCTTAATTCTGATTCAGATTCAGAAGAAATAAAATTATTAACCACATTTCAACAAAAAATCTTAAAAATTCTTCCTGACGTTTTAGTCTCATTCAGTGGCACAAATTTTGATATACCATACTTACAAGCTCGATTTCAAAAATATAATTTGAATTTTGGAAAACTCGCATTATTCAGCGATCTTCAGTCTGACATTTTAAAATCAAACATTCCAGTTGATAGCTATCGTTTGAAGGGAAGAGCACTTGTAGATCTTTTGCCCAAGACTTGGGGAATTCACCCTATCAGTGGTAAAAAAACGTTAAATTCTATTGCAAAGCATGTTTTGGGAGATAGTAAAGTTGAAACAAATATGAGATTAGGAGAATTATGGCAAGAGGCTATTAAAGGAAATACTGAGAAATATCAAGTTTTTTACAATTATTCATTAATGGATGCATTACTTACTTTCCGTTTAACTTCTGAACTTGGAATTGCTGACTTAATAGAATTGTGTCGTCTTTCTGGTTACCCTCTGCCAGAAGGTCTTCTTTCAACACATCGAAATCTTGGGGAATTAGAATTAATGCGAATCTTGTACTCAAGAGACATGTTAATTCCAAATACACCTGATTCTTCCGAATTAAAACTAAGAACTGAGATGAAGAAAAAACATCCACATTTAGGAGGGTGGGTTTTAGACCCTGAAGTTGATGAGGCTCTTTGTGTTGCTATTTTCGATTTTCTATCACTTTACCCAAATATTGTAAGGCAGCATAATATTTCTGGTGAAACTCTAATTCCCAATAGCGAAAATTTATCACCCATAGAACGGTTTAATAAACTTCCTCGTTATGGAGCACTCGCTGAATTAATGGATCGTGTTTTGAAGACAAGATACAAAATTATTAAAGATATAAATCTATTGCAAAAGAATAAAGCAGAATTTAATCAGAAAGAGATCCAGTTACTACAAAAACAACAACGATCTCTTAAATTAATGGCTAATTCAGTAGTTGGAGCTGCAAACTATCCACGTGGACGGTTTTATCATCACCTGATTTCAAATAGTATTACTGCAATAGCTCGAACTCTTTTACGTGATCAACTTCAATATTGGACAACAGAATTTTCAGAAAATCACCCTTATCAGGTATATGTTCGATATGGTGATACTGATTCAATTTTTGTTGAATTTGAAGATGATAATTTAGATCCATCCTCTCTTTTCCGTGAAAATGCCAATCGAGGCAGATTCATTCAACTTCTTGAATCGGAGATTGAAGCTTATCAAACTTTCCTTTCCTCACGATTACCAGAATTTTTAGAGCTTAAACGAGAAGATATCGCCCTTCGAATCATTTTAAAGAAAGGAAGGAAGAAAGCTTATGCTTATTTGTCTTTATTGACTAATAAGGTTATCATCAGAGGATTTGAGGCTGTGAGATCTGATTGGTCTCCTTTAGCTCGAAAAACTCAGCGTATGCTACTTGAAACGCTACTCCGTGACTTTTCTGATCAGAGACTACTTAAGGCGAGACGACTTATTTTAAAAGTATGTTTTAAAATTTTAAATGCTCCTCAAGAGTATCTAATTCCAGAATTAACCATTCTTGGCCCTGTTAAAAGATCTCCTAAAAGCTATAGATCAATTACCCAAGCAACTGGTGCTTTTTTACATTATTGTAAAATTAAAAGGCTTGATCCGGAAGAAGAGTATAAAAAATGGGATGGATTCCCCTATATTATCACTGAACATTCTGAAAACATTCCACAATATCAACGAGCTTTTCATCCCGATTTTGTTAAGAGTTATAAAAAGAAAATAGATAGAAATCATTATATCAAAGAGATATTGGGTGCTAGTAATAGATTCGGAATTGATATTAGTGAAGCAGAAGTAAAAACTAATGCATTAATAATTCCATTAACCTATTTCCTATAATGCTATTTTATTAGTTAGCTGTAATTGGAAATGATACCTAGCTAATATTTCATGAAAAGGGTTATTATCATGAAAGTCTAAGAGAATTTTTTTAATAATCCTTCTTTCTTCTACTTTTTAGAACATCAAAATTCATCTGTTCTAATGCTTGGTATAATATTTACATAATGAATCATCTTTCTCAAAGTTAGATATTCGAAAGCGTGAGGAATATGAAATTAAAATTAAATTGGATAATTATTTTGGCTTTATTGTCACTTAGCTTAATTCAAACTACTGGGATTATTGGTCAATCAAAAATTTATCAAAATCAACAGGATCAAGCTGGATTGAACGACGTTTATAGCTCTACGGATTCAGAGATCCTTCCTATAAATGAAAATTCTTTAATAAAGGAATCAACTGAATATCATCTAGGTCCTATTGTTGAAAATAATTATACATCAAATTTTCTTCCAACAACTAAAGTAAATGATGAAAATGATCAATTAATTGTGAATATCGATCTTGAAAAATCGGTTGTTGCTCCAAACGATCCAGTTAATTATCTTCTGCAAACAACTCAGGGAATAACACCAGTATCAGTTAATCTTATTGTTGAGATCATTCAAGGTGAATATTGGGATTGGTATTATTCCTATTATTATGATTATGATGATTATTCCTCACGTATTATTGAAACACATTATATTACTACTAATCTTCAAGGAATATGGAGTTCTACTTTTATTTCATCTCAGACTGGACGTTTTACAATTGTTGTCCGAACCCAATCTAATTCATTTTTAACATCTCGCGCCTTTTCTGTTTCTAGTATTGGAATTTTCTGGAGATCTCCTTACCAATTTGTTGAGGGAGAAATGTATTATTCAGTTGCATATATATTAAACATTGCAGACTTTTCCCCTCTACCTGGGGTTGAAGTGGAATTAACAGGTAATCGATATTTCTATAATCCAAACACTTCAAAATATGAATATGTGGTAGAAAAAGTTTTTTCTGGAATTACTGACGATCGTGGGATTATAGAACCTAGATTTATCCCTTCATCATTCTTGTCTCAGAATTATTGGATGATGTTGAACTTTTCTGCACGCTATCAAGGGGAAACAACGTTTATCTCACGTGATATTTATCGAGGAGGTTATATGTGGACATGGGATGGATATTGGGAGTATCAGCCTTATGAGTTCGTTATAACTACTGATAAGCCTATTTATTTCCCTGGTGAATCCATTAAAGCAAGATTTTTAATCTGGAAAAACGATTTTTACAAAGTAACTAAAGATCCTCTTGAAACTGAATTTGAAATTGAAATTGCTTCACCTAGTCAACATATTTTGCTCCATAAAAAAGTTTCTTCAAATAAATATGGTATAACTACACTATCTTTTACGCTTGATGTTGAGAGTGAATTAGGTCAATATACCTTAATTGCTAAAAAAGATAAATCAGTCGGTTCTTTACAAATTCGTGTTGATAAATATGAAAAGCCTTCTTTTAGAGTTTCTATAGGACTAGACAAAGAATATATAGTCCCAGGTCAAACTATTACAGGGAATATTTCTGCCCAATATTACTTCGGACGACCCGTGTCAGGTGGGGTAATTAGTCTTGCGATTGGAAATCTAGTGGTTTTACAAGGGACAACAAATACAGAAGGATATTGGAAGTTTAAATATACAATATCAAAAAGCATAGATCCTGAATTAAAATCAATTCCTATCAATGTCACCGTTACAGATACAGTAGGAAGGAAAGTATTAGGAACTGCAGCAATAATAGTAACCAACCAGGTGTATACTTGGGCTTATGTTAATCCTTGGTTCCCAAGAATTAATGAAAACATTAGTGTTTATCTAGGTGCTTATCAATATACTTCGTATGATTATTATTGGGCTAGCTGGACTCCCCTTGCTGATGCATCTATTAAAATGATTCTTTTTGGGATTTTATCTGATGATCAAAATGTTTCAGTTATGACTTTAACAGGTCGTACTGATAGTTCAGGACAAGGAAAAATTATTTTCCAAATTCCACAAAGTATAGCGCAAGTTTTTACACGTTATGCAGGATTAATCGAAGTCGATGCTGGAGATGGACGAAAAGGAACGACAACTATTTATTTCACGCTTGATCGTAATATTGTGGTCACTTCATTAAACTCTAATAATTTTGATCCAGGTGAAATTGTTGAATTATCTCTTAAAGTAATAAATGGAGTTGATCAAGGAGCAATTAGTGGAAATGTCAAAATCCGAATTTACGATGCGGATTATGAATTAATAGGGATGACAACAAGGTCAATTTCAAAGAGCGGAGAAATAATTAACATAAAATTATCTTCATATGCCCCATCAGGAAAATATAATATTCGGATTTATCTAGAAACAAAATTCGATTCATATAGGGGCTTTTGGCAATATCATCGTTATGTAAAAACAGTGGACTTCACAGTAGGTCCCATCTATAGTTTAAGTCTCACAACGGATAAAACAAATTATTCATTGGGTGATAAAATGACTTTAACTGGAGAATTGAGTCAAACTCTCTCAACTCCATTAATGATTCAATTTGTAAAACGGGGTATTGTCAATACTTATTTCATCTCATTAGATGGAGTTCTAACATTTAATGTTTATATATCTGATCTTGGTCCACTTGCTCCGAAATTTTGGGTAGATGCATTTGGAATTAGTACAAATGGATTACTTATAACATCTAATTTAGAGGTAAAGGTCGATTCCAATCTAATTATAAATATAAAGTCTTCAAAACAGATTTATGAACCTGGGGACTCTGCCCAAATTTCTATTTCAGTTAAAGACTCTGTGGGGAATCCTATAGCTAGTATATTAGCAGTATCTTTTGTAGATAGTTCTGTTTATGGTGTAGAAGCAGATCCAGAAAGTGAACTTACACATTTTGAGGATGAAGAATATTGGCCTGCTGTTTGGACTGTCGTCTCTTGGAAGAATCTCCAGCAAAATTGGTGGTTCTGGTGGTATGAGGATTATAATAATATACTCGGAATTCGAGGTGGGTATTGGTATGGTGGGGTTGAAACCGGTAATATTGATTATATGATGCCTCCAACAAGTCCTGATGAAAAAACTCAGGATCAAGGCACTCCAAAAACACGTAAAGAAATTCGTGATAATTTACCTGAAAATGCATACTGGAAACCTCAGATAGTTTTAATTAGTGGTCAATGGTCGGAAACAATTTTTCTCCCCGATAATATTGGAGAATGGACAGTTCGAGTCGTAGCTACAACACAATCTGGAAACGGTCAATTAGAGAAATATACATTTAATACATTTCTGCCATTTTTTGTAGAAATTGATAAAGATCCATATGTCCTTCAGGATGAAATTTTCGTTATTAGAGGAATAGTCTATAATTATTTAGATCAGCTTCTTGATATTAATCTCCAAATAGAGGTGGGAGAAGGAATAATTATTTTAAGTAAGGATAGACAACTTATTCGGCTTCCTGGGGGATTTCTCGGGTCCATTGGATGGGCATGTCTTGCAAATAAACCAGGTTATCATAATGTCACTATATCAGCTGAAACAACAACTTTGGATGGTACAGCACATTTTGATGCTATACGAAAGTCCCATGAAGTTACACCAAATGGAGTTGAAGAGATTGTCCAGCTAAGTGGATTTATTTCTTCTTCTCCTGTCTTTTCATATTCAAAATTTGAAGAAGCGATTTCCTCAAACGAATTCCTGCAACTCGATCTTGGGCTTGGGTCCATTGCTCTTTCTTCATGGGAGAGGTTGATTGGTTATCCTTATGGATGTACGGAGCAAACTATTTCACGATTAATACCTAATGCACTCATATTACAATATTTGAGAGAAACTGGAATATTAACAAATGATACTGAAGAACTGATTAGTGATATGATTTTATCTGGAATTTCTCGTCTCTATAGCCAACAACATTTTGATGGCGGATGGGGTTGGTGGCATGATGATACCTCACGAGTTTACATGACTAGTATCGTCCTTTATGGCTTAGGAGTCGTAAATAACTCTGAATTTCATCTAGATTTAACTGTTATTAAAGCTGCACTTGAATTTCTAAAAATTCAACAAAATTTCGACGGAAGCTGGACTGTAGATTCTTGGAGAAATATTGATAAGGCATCTTATACAGCTTTCGTTCTTCGTGCATTTACTTATTGGAAAGCAGTTGCTGATTATTCCACTATCATTGAAAATGGGGTTGGTTTTATTCAAAACACTTGGAATCAAGGACAAATGCAATCAAATTATCTGGCTGGTCTGTACTTAACAAATATAGCGTCCAAAGGTTATAGTACTGTAGGATTTGATACTCAACTAATTACTTACCTTACGAACCATGTAAAAATATCGAACGAAGGTTATTATTGGACATACGCTACAGAAGAAAATTATTGGTGGAAAGCTTTGGGTGGTGATGTAGAAGTAACTTCCCTAGCTCTCGAAGCACTAGTCAAATTGGATCCATCTGCATCAGTTTCAATTATCCGTGGTGCCTTGGGATGGATTCTTCAACGTCAAAATTGGTATGGATGGGGAAATACTGCTGATACTTCAGCTGCGATTTCATGTATCCTCTCAATTGCATCGAGTGGTATAAGCTCCAATGAAGATGCTACAGTTACTTTAGTTATAAATGGCGATGAAATTCAAAATATTGACCTTTCGATAGGAAATCAACCGAATTACTACCTTCGACTTGATGATTTATTCCAGAATGGTAACAATACTATCCAGTTAATAAAAAGTGGAATGGGAAATGTTACATATTATTTCCAAGGTGTACAAATTCTTCGAAAATTACCTATTATTACAGTTCTTGAAAAAATAACAGCCCAATCAGGTCAAAATGTTGCATTACCAATTTCTCTTACTCCACGCTCTGAAAAAATCTTCTGTGTGGATCTAAAGGTTGTACCAGTGGTTGGGGATATAGTTCCTGTTCCTAATTTACCACAAACGATTTCATTTCTTGCTCATCCTACGATTATATACTTTAATTATATTGTTCCTACTTTTCCAGGTTTATACTCTATACCTGGATTTGATGTCTCATATAGATTATCTAATCAGGATCAGGAAATATTTTCTCCTGCAATAATCTCCCGGAGATATGGCCCAGTTTTATTAGAAGTCAAAGAGTTTACTGAAGGTGTGTTATCATCAAATAAGGTTTCAACACCAAAAGACTTTCCCCAGGCTTTACTCAGCTCAAAAACAGTTGACGATACTAATGGATTGTCTGTAAAGAGAGATTATTCTCAGATATCGTCCTATCATAAGGGAAATATGGTTCTGGTCACTATAACAATTGAAAATACTCTGGATGTGCAGAATTACCTTATGCTTGAAGACTTTCTCCCATCTGGATTCCAAGTCGAACCTACAACTGTTCAATCTAGCCATGGAATATTTAAACAAACTTCATTAGGTGTAGTATTTTTCTTCCCTGAATTAAATAAAGGAAAGACATTAGTTCAATATGGAATTGCGGCATACAATGTTAGACAGTCATTAGTTAGACCTGCTCGTCTTTCTAGCATGTATGATAGCTGGGAAGTCTTGAGTACTCCTACAATTTTAGGAGACAGTCGCCTACAATTGGATCCATCTACTGGAGACATCCAAAAAGATCTTCAAAATCCAACTCTTGGAGATGTAACGATCTCTGAGGAATTAAAAGAGAATATTCCCGTACTTTCAATTTCGATTGAAGCATTCGACAATTGGGGTATTTCAAGTGCTCGTATCTTTATTAAACAGGATAAATGGACTGTTTCTGAATGTAATTTCCAGAATACTAAGTGGGAAGCTATCATTTACTCTCTAAATGAAGGAGAAAGTGAGATATACATTGAACTAATAGATAATAGTGGAAATGTATTCGTTAGTGATGAAATTACTAGATATCTTGAATTGAAGGATCTTTACATCCCTACTTTGTCAATATTGATATTATTAGCCGTTTCAGCTATTATTGCAGTTTCTGTCTCTTTAATCATTCAAAAAAATAAGAAATATTGAATATTTGAATATATTTTTTTGGGTTGGGAGGTAAATTTTTTGTAAATAGTACAAAAAAGACAATAGACTTTTACGAACCGATTTAAATATATAATCTGATATTAGATCACGATATTGACGAATTTGAGAGAATGAACATTACTAGTGGTTAAGATTGGGTCTCATGATTTGAACTAAGCTCTCAATGCTGCTCTGTTTCTGATACAACAGAACGAATTTTCTTTAGTTCGGTCAACATTTGCTTTCTTAAGATTGCTATTCCTGTAGCTCTATCTTCCTCACGTCGTCCTAATGTTCCAAGGGGACTTGAGGTTGGTTTTCCACTACTCGTACTAGGAAAAGAAATTTTTGGAATTGAAGGAATCTCAGGTTTCACAGGTGATAATGACGTTGGTTCTGAAGGAGTAAGATCAGTAGTTTTGGACTTCTCAGGTGCTGTAGGAAATGAGAAGCTTATTTTCGGTGGAGTGCTGGGTTCAGGGCTTATGTTTGGAATAACTGGTGTTGGTTTAGAAACAGGTACCTGAGGTTTCTCCTTTGGCATATCTGGAATCTTTTCTTCTATCTTTTTAGTTACTATTTTAGGAATAGGCTCTGTTTGACGAGCAAGTTTAGCAGCTGAGCTTTCTCCAAATACCTTCTCTATTGTGGGAGTTTCTGGTACTTTAAGGTCTCTTATTTCATATAAATTTAGACCTTGGGATATTTTTTCTAATGTTGTTGAAGTAATATAACTTTCTAGAAGAGATTCTTTTAACATTCTCTCAAAACGGAGCATTGCAACTTGGAAAGCATAAGTGACGTGAGCATATTCTTCCACAGGTAAATCTTTAAGTTTTAGTGAAGCTTCAAACTTGAAAGAACGTGTTGTTTCATCTGTTTTCTTTTTAAAAAGTCTGACCACTTGGGGTGTCCTTCCTCATAGTATTTGATAAACCATGAACAGGCTTCTACTTGAAGTTTTGCTTCTAATATTATTAAGCTATTCTAACAAAGTACTCCGAATATCATTTAAAAACTTACTAAAAATAGTTCCTAATTCCTGATATATTCTTTTTCATCTAATTAGCATTAAATTATCTTTAAAATAAATGTTTTGTTTTTATTTTCATTATTGAAGTATCTATAATCATTTAGAATTGATATTTCAATGAATCTTAATCTTAAAATCTCTAAGCAGGATTAAAAAGTAAGCTGAAAAAGTTCTTAATCACTTCCAAATTCGCTTTTTTCTATAGGGAATTGTATTATATAATTAGGATGTAAAAAATATGACGAAAGCAAGAGTTATATTGGTTGGTGTTGGAAATGCCACTTCCTCCCTTGTTCAGTCCTTAAAATATTACTCTGAACATGATACAACTGGATTGAAATATGAACAGATCGGTGGAATGAGAATTAATGACATTGAAGTCGTGGCTGCATTTGATGTGGTTGAGGGGAAGGTAGGGAAAGATCTTTCAGAGGCAATTTTCGCTGAACCTAATGTAGCTCCTCGTCTTGTTGATTTTAAGATGAAACTTGGTGTTAAAGTACTAAAAGGACCTGTTCTTGATGGGATCTCTAATCTTCTAGCGGAAACTGTTCAAATTTCTTCGATTCCTGAAGCGAATCTTACGAAAGAAATTAAAGAACTTGATGCAGATATGATGGTATCTCTATTACCTTCAGGAGCAAATGAGGCAACTTTTGCATATGCTAACGCTGCCATTAAATCAGACCTAGCCTTTATTGAAGCTGCTCCCACTAGAATATGTTCTGATGATCAATGGATAAGAAAGTTTAAAAAAGCAAATTTACCCGTAGTAGGTGATGATTTACAGTCTCAGCTCGGTGGGACACGAATTCATAAAGGATTATTGGAAATGTTAAATTCATTTGGGGCAAAAATTCGCAATACGTATCAACTTGATGTGTCCGGCGGTAGTGAAGGAATGAATACACTTCACGACGATCGTCGAATGGAAAAACGACGAATCAAAACAGATAGCATTAAAAGAACACTACCTTACCTAACAGATAATGATATTGCTTCAGGTACCACCGATTATCTTGATTTTCTTAAAAATGAAAGAACAGGATATTTTTGGATATATGGAAGTTACTTTTTGGGTCATCCTTTTAAAATTGATTTAACTATTAAAACAACTGATGGGCCTAACGCTGCAGGGACATTAGTTAACGTAATTCGAGCAACGAAAATTGCGTTAAATCGTGGAATTGATGGTCCATTGCTATCTGTTTCTGCTTATGGATTTAAATATCCCCCTGTATATATAGGTGAACAGGAAGCAGTTAAAAGATTCGAAGAATTTATCACAGGTGACAGGGCAGATTAATTAAAGATCTTTAATTGTATTTGGAGCTAAGGTCAATGAAAAAAGTCAAGATTTTAGTTTCAGGTAGAGTCCATGGGGTTTTTTTTAGAGTGTATACACGTGATTTTGTTCGAAAACTTTCTGATATAACAGGGTATGTAAAAAACTTACATGATGGTCGTGTTGAGATTTATGCTGAGGGTCCAGAAGAATCACTTCAGAAATTAGCTCATTGGGCAAAGGAAGAAGGGTCACCCGCGTCTCAAATTTCTGGGATAGAAGAAATCTGGGGGAATACAATTAATAAAAGGGAATACAAGGATTTTAAAATTACTTTTTGAAAGAAATTATCATTGGTCTGAATCGTTATCAATTTCAGGAATCACAGTACGAGCAATTCGGTCGAAGAAATCTAATTCGTTGAAGTATTCTGTGATAAAGATAATTCTATCATTTATTTCCAGAAAGATCTTTTGATTTTTAAAGATATTTTCCTCAAGTACAATGAGTGTTTCATTATCCTCAAAAGAAGGTTGATATTTTTTTAATATGTCAATGAAAAGTAGAGGTTCCTCATCTAATATAACAAAACTCTCTTCTTCGATGATTTCAAACCCTAATAGAAGATCCTGCATAGTCCATAACGGAATGCTATAATTTTTATTATTCCAATGCCCAATCAGAGCTAGATCAGCTTGGGAGACTAAATTGTCCTTTTCCGAGTCAATTGGCCGTAAAATGAAAGCAATCGCTGTATTTTGTAAGAATTCTTGTAAAAATGTCCATAAATATTCAATAGCTTTTTGTTGAAATATAGTAGATGGAATCTCTAATAGCTGGGGGAGTGATGATTGAAAATCTGTCGCATCAAACTCCACAATCCATATTTTATGATTTAAGTCTAAAAATTCTTGAATTGAATCTTGAGTATCATTCATGCTTATTCCTTCAAAAGTTCAATTTCATTCAAGACTCTCACTCTCTCCTTATAAGCACCTTAAAAATGATTGATTTCAGGTATAAAATAGTTCTGGAATAACTCTAGACATTAACTTCTAAACCACTAAATTTTTCAATTAAGATATATTCATTAATATAAAGTTTAGTTTGCTTGAACTCAGCGATAGTAATCAAAGTAAAAATTCCTAGGGATTTCTTATGAGTATTTCGACACAAAGGGGCGTTCGAGTGGTCTGTGATGGTCCATGTCATTTATGTAAGAGTAAAATCCGTGAGAAAAACGTATTAACTCAAGGATTAGATATTTTATACTACTGTAGGACTTGTCAACAGAAATATCTCTGCAAAGACGTACTAGGTCGTATTAAAGGTGAGTATTCCTGTCCTTCATGCGGTTCGGTTATATCAGAAATGACTGTTGAACGAGCAAATCAATTGGGATTGGCTTTTGGTTATCAATTAAGTCGAACATCCGTTGATAAGAGACCAGTTGAGCAAATCAAGAGAACATGGTTTTATTCAATAGGAGAAGTGATCTTAAAAAAAGATTTTGTGAATGACCTTATCGAATTAGAAGAATTAACTGTGATGAAGTTGGTAGACCTTTTATATCACGCAGATGTTGCCTATCGACCTTCAGAAGCGATTCTGGACAAAAAGCGATTATTATGGGATCTTTTTGCTAGAAAACCTGCAATAATCAGATCAATCCATAATTCCCTAATAACTCGAGCAGAGAATAGAAGAGTTGATCTTATCCTTAGGGCTCTCATTGATCATGAAGCTTTTGGATGCACTTTTTTAAGTACAATCATTTCTTCCCCTATTGCAGGGACCATTGATCTTGTAGGAATTGATGAAAAAACTGGGGAATTAGTCTGGTTTATTGTTCAAGAGGATCGAATCGATGAAAGAGTAGTTAATTCTCTATTAAATGAGTTACTCTCACTACCTCCTTTAGAATTCATGGGTGTAGCACGTATTATCTTGCTTACTAAAAAATGGATATGGATGGGAGCAGAGATTGCACGGAAACAGGGAAAGATTCAAACTCGATGGACTCAGCTTTCATTAGAATTATGGGAAGAGGATCCACTTTTTGTACATAAACAAATCTAATCTCTGACAAGAAGGGCAACCTAAAGAATAGTCTACAATAAAATATTAATGGAACATTTGATAAATTTAAATTAGACAAAGTCATTCCTTCAGTAATGGATGGTAAACATTTATTAGACATAATTCTTACAATAAAGATTAATAACATTTATTAGTACTAATTCATTATCAGTTAATAACACGGCAAGAACGACCGAAATTCTAATATATAAAGGAATAAAAACAAAATCATATGAAAAAGCAATGAGGTTGTATCATGAGTTTCCTTATGAAAATTGTCCTTGCAGGCGATGGGGCAGTAGGTAAAACGGCATTAAGAGAACGTTATTTGGGCAAAGGATTTAGTAGTAACTACATGATGACCATAGGCGCTGATTTCGCCTTGAAAGAAGCCCAAATTAGAGAAAAGAACATTAAATTTCAAATCTGGGATCTGGCAGGTCAACCACGATTTGGTACCGTTAGGAGTGTTTATTATTACGGATGTTTGGGTGCTTTATTAATTTTTGATGTCACTCGTCCTGATACATTTACCAATTTAGAAAATTGGCTTGATGAAATCTTTAAACACAATGGAAAAGGGCTGATACCAGTCGTTCTGCTTGGGAATAAGGTTGATCTACGTGAACAATTCCCCAATCATGTCACTGATAGTCAAGCTGAAGAGTTTGCTGCAAACTTGTCAAATAAGACAGAAGCACAGGGTTTTCCCGTCCGATATATGCCTACTTCAGCAAAAACTGGCCTAAATGTATCTGCAGCCTTCGATATGCTTGGAAATGTCTACTTAGATTATGTTGAAGCTCAACAAGCACGCTAATAGTCTATTTCCCTCTATTCTTTACTCTTTAGGATGAATACAGAATTCTTTTTTATATCTTAAAATTTAATATTATCAATCGAATGAATAATTCGTGCGCCTTCTAAGGTGGGGAATGTTGCTTGTCCCATTAAAAGAATTATATATCGATCTTTAGCATATTTTGCATAACCCTTGGTAATAAAGGCAATTGTGTCTACTTCGGATTCATCCATTGCGAACCAAATAGCTATTCGATTCTTTTTTAACAAGCCACCTTTTTCTGCCATAATATCAACAGGAGAGGCCTCGGTTTCAATAGCTTTGATGTTCTCTTTTATTTTATATCCTGCTTGTCGTAAGCGTTTAGCTAATTCATGCTTTAAAATTCCAGACTTTGTTTCTCCAGCTTTTCTCATATATTTTTCAGCTTCAAATTGTTGGCCAATACGATTAAAGGCATCAGATAATTTCCTAAATACCCTAAAGAGTTGTTCATTAGGAGCAATACCTGCTTGAGATTCATAAGTTTCTAATTGGGTCATAGCCATTAATAAATGGCTTAAAGCTTCTTGATCTTTCCCCGTTGCAGATTTTGTATCTCCTAAAGCCTCTTGTATTTCACCCTCAATTAATAGTAACTCATTTTGAGATAAATCAGAAGGAGGTTCTGTTTTAAGAGCATTTAATGCGTTATTAAGTATATCTGTTGCTCTTTCAACTTTTTTTTCCACTATTAATGTTTTTGCTTCCTTTATTGCATGAGCGATATCCATTACTATTCCTCATTGCTTTTAATCAAACTAAGAAGATAAATATATCTTGGAGATAAAGAATATTATCTAATTTGATAATTACGGTCAATAAACTCCAAATATCTAAATATACTTCGTTAAAGAAAATAGCTCTAATTACTCCTTACGTTCAACTATTCGTGCAATTGTGGTAAGGTAGGACTCAATACTCAGTTTTGGGGTCAAAGAAACCATTAAAATTCTTTCACTGTCCAAACAATACAATAACATTAAGTGGTTCTTTCCTGTTACTGCTATACTATGTGCTTCTTGGCCTAACATGCGTGTTGGTAAACTAATAGCCGAAGAAACAGCAGCTAGCTGTGCTGAGTCAATATCCAAACTCGATAAAGAACTTAAAGGTACTCCTGCAGTTGATAGAAGAAGAATTGAGGTAGCTTCTGGGATTGCTCGTTGAATCCTTTCTATCATTGTATCCTCAATATCAAGAGTTTTTACGATAGCATCGAGTTTTGCAGTTATTTCTCTAAGTCTTTCAATAATTATATCAATAGTAGGCCGTTTTTCAAAGGAAGATCGGGGTGGATTGATAGTTGTTATTAGAACTACATCAGATGCTTTAGTGGCTACAATAATACAATCCTTTTGAAAAACTACATATTCTTTTACATTATCATTGAGACTTGTTTCTAGAAAATTATTTGAGATAGCAAGCGCACTAGTTATAGCAGCTGGAATCATATGCAACTCTTCTTTAATCTCTTTTCCTCCTCTTTTTAATCCATAAATAGGTGACCCATCTATTGTAGAAACGATACATTGCCCAATGCTTTCATCTTCAAGAAGTTCTGAAATTAGCTTTTTTACTTCAGGAATATCTCTCAATAAAAACTCATCCTGTCAAATTATTCATAATAATATGTAAAATTAAACTTCAAGATTATTAAAAGATGACGAAATTAAAGAAGTTCACTCTTTCCAAGAAAAGTCTAAATTTCTAAAATTGAAAATAGAAGGTTAAAATCAGTTTCCTGAAATTAGAGGTCGAAAGAAAAGAATAAAAAAAATTTAGAAGGGGAAATTAGGTTTAATTATCTCCCTCTTCAATTATTGGGACTGGATCTCCATAATCCTCTCCACCATATAAAGTTCCTGAATAAGATCCCTCTTTATAAATATTCAAAGCTTTATCAGTGGTTTCTACACATTTCATGGCATTAGTTTCCATCTTTAGCATCGCTCGGATACAATCAACATTTTCAGGTATAGGAATACTCTCCATATGCACATCATATATCATGTATACATTGTTATGAGAATCGATTGTTAATGTTTCTTCCCAGATAAAAACCTCTGGACGATCATATCTTGGACGACCTAAGTCTCTAAAATATTCCACAAGTTGTGCAGAATCAAATAATCCATTTTTACCTTCTTCAATCAAAATTCGGGGTGTTTTTTTGAATAAGTTGATGAGATTTTCCCGTGATGCCTCTTTTTCAAGGGTTACCTTCAACATATGAACATGAGACAAAGTCCAACTACCTGCAATTGCAAGTGAGTGGATACGGTCGTTCATTTTCGGCATTACAGTAATTAAATCAGGGCCGTGATGAGAAACTCCAAGTACAGGTGTTATTGCATTGATGGGTCCACGATTTGTTCTAGAAGGATCTCCCGCTCTTCTAGCTAAAGCCACAAACGAATCTGATACCCCATAAGCCTGCGCTAATGTGGAGACGATTCGTGTCAAAGCAGTAGTATTACAGGACACTAAACGAGTCAGATTAATCCCTAAATGTGATTTATAATTTCCAAAAGTGCTGAAACTCCTTCCAGTGAGAGAATGTTTTTCCCCACCTTGAACAATACATTTTACCTTTGCTTTATTATACACTGGAAGATTTTTTGCAGGAACACCAGAAGGAGTACAGTCAACTACAAGGTCAACTTCTTGTAGTAAGTCATCAAGATAACCAACTACTTCAAATCCTGCGTCTTTCATTTTTGGTTCGAAATCAGGAACACTACAATAAATAGGATAATTGCGTTTCTGAGCAATTCGTAATCGAACATCAGAAATTATATCTGCGACCCCAACAAGCTTCATGTCAGGTTGGGCCGCTACAGCATCAGCAACTCTCTTACCAATAATTCCATATCCAATGATACCAATTTTTGCATTTTTGGCCATCATTTTTCTTCTCCTTTTGACAACTCCCTATAGGATTTTTCTCCTTCCTCTGTTAAATAAAACATTCTTACTATTGATTGACCAGCAACCTCAATATTAGTTTGTCCCAAATAATCTAATGTTCTCCGTACAACAGCCATATCATGCGCAACTAATCCGCATGCTTCTAACCATCCTAAACTTAGTAATGTTTTTTCGAGGGTTAATTCCGATTTTTCCATAATCTTTTCATAGGGAACTCCTCTAATGGCCTCTACTGAATGATGTCCCTTGAAAAACTCTTTTGGATTACCTAGTGCTAAAATAACTCGTTGTTGATCACGATTGAGTTTGTTCATAATTTCACCAACTCTTCATAATTAATAATAGAATTTAAGTCAAGTATTAGCTCATTTTTTTCATTAATTTATTGATTCTTTCCAAGAATTTTAATTAATTATAGATAAAAAAATATTGGTATGGGTTTCTCGTACGGGTTTATGGAAAATGGTGAAATCTTTTCCTAGAAAATTCTTTGAAGAAGAGAGAAGGATAAGAGATTAATTAGAATGGAGGAAAAAATTAAAAATTGTTATAAAGGTTAGATAAAATTAAAAAAAACTATTATTCCTTTTTAAG
>WOR8_10001732_pt1 | contig 21945 bp, 25 predicted proteins | sample DeeMarSeWOR38_10_FD_19890 | JGI IMG/M metagenome (IMG submission 19890) | reverse complement strand
CCGGGTGGTTGTTTGAATACCGATCGGGCGCTGCGCACCCGATCACAAACACAATGATTGCGAACTAACGTTCGCTTGTTTTTCCTTCCTACGGGCGGAAAACCAAAGCATCCCTCTCACAGAGAGGTATGGTCATTGATACGCACCCGGTTCCACCCGCAACGATTGGGGCACTTCGCGCCTGTCTTTTACCGCCGATGGCGGTAAAATCCAAGCCACCCGCTTTGCGGGTGGTCGTTGACTCAGATTGCTGGTATAGAGCTTAGAGAAAATTCGCTCGTAAGTCAATTTTGCAATGACATCTATTATAATGCTAAAGGCGCCACTGGCAATACTCACACAGAAGATCCGATTTTTATGCTGGAACTGAAGGAAATTGAAACACAAGTTGGTGTTTATTAAGTTTCGGCCATCAGCCGATAGATTCCTGGTATTTTACCTTGACATGTTCAATTCTATTAAATATAGTCTTTTTCAATTTTTTATACTGTGAAATACAAGATGAGTCAATGAAACCAACCTCGACCCATCAATCGCTCAAGAGAGGCCTGCAAATCGTTGAAATGGTGGCCGAAATGGCCGAACCTCCAACTCTGTCGGCGATTGCCCGCAAAAGCAAATTAAATCTGAGTACAACGCACCATATCCTCAAGGCGCTGGTAGAGTTCGGTTATCTGGTCCAGGCACCCAAGACGCATATCTACTCGCTGTCATCCAAGCTTTTTCGGCTTACCCGGCGGACCTGGACTATCGAACAACTGGCCGAGATAGCCGCTCCGTTTCTCGAGCAATTGGGCAATCTGACGGGAGAAGGCACAAGTCTGGCGGTTTTCCGAAACAGCCATGTGATTATTGCTGCAAAGCAGGAGCAGGATGGTCCACTGCGCGTGGTTCAACGGATCGGAGAATCGAGGCCGGTTTACTGCACGGCCGTAGGTAAAGTTTTGGCAGCAGGGCTGTCTGAACAGGATCTTGAGGAACTCATCGAACGAACCGACTTCCAAAGAAAGACGCCAAAAACGATTACCTCGCCGGTCGCCTTTCGCAAGGAGATGGCCCGGATTAGAAAGAAAGGCCTTGCCTTCGATGATGAGGAGCATATAAAAGGCGTGCGTTGTCTCGCGGCTCCTGTAAGAGATTATTCTGGTGAGACCCGGGCGGCCCTGTGTGTCGTCGGCCCCAAAGACAATTTATCACCTAAACGGATGTTCAAGGTACAGGACCATTTGCTTAGCACAGCAGCCGCCCTGTCGGCGAGGCTGGGATTCAAGCCTCAAAAAATGGGGAGCTGACATTCAAAACGTTCAGCTTCACCTGGGCATTTCAGAAAAACAGTGAAGCACCAGCCGGAAAGGAGGATGGCGGTGCCGGGACGGAGGGTCAGTGTTAAATTATCTTCAATCGTTTTAATACGCATGGAAGGAGGACTTATGATGATGAAGACTCGAAAAATTATCGTAGTGGCCACAGTTGTGGCCCTGTCTTTACTGCTTGTCTACTCACCGGCAATGGCCAAAGCCAAATATACCCTGAAATTTAACCACGTGCTGTCTCCGAAGGACCCGTTCCATGCTGGTTTTAAAAAGTGGGCCAAAGCGGTGGAGACGAGAACGAAAGGCGATCTGCAGGTGCAGGTCTTCCACAGCGCCCAGCTGGGGGTAGAGGAGGACATCATTGAACAGATCAGAGCCGGCGCCAACATAGGCCAGAATACCGACTCGGCCAGAATGGGCAACTACGTGCCCGAAATAGCCGTCATGAATGGCCCCTATTTCGTCAGCGATTATAATGACGTGTTCAAGTTGGGCAACCTGCCGGTCGTCAAGGCCTGGAAAGCCAGGCTGGAAAATGAGTTCGGTATTAAAATTCTATCATTTTATTGGGTTCAGGGATTTCGCAGCATGGTCACCAACAAGCCCATTAGGACACCGGAAGATTTAAACGGCCTTCGCATCCGGACTCCCGGTGCCCCGATTTGGCAGGAGTCAATCCGTTCCATAGGCGCGACCCCTGTGGCCATGGCTTTTGGCGAAATTTATCCGGCCATGCAGCAAAAAGTGATCGACGGCTGTGACAACGTTCCCAATGCCACTTATGCCGGCAAACTTTACGAGGTCGCCAAATACTTCAGCGAAACGAAACACATTCTGCTGATCAACTTTGAAATTGTCAGCGCCAAATGGTTCAACAGCCTGCCGCCCGAATACCAGACAATTTTGGAAGAGGAAATGGAAAAAGCGGCCATTGAGACATCAAGACTGGTCATGGACGTCAAATCCGCCGATTCCCTAAAGAATTTGAAAAAAAACGGTATGACCATCATTGAGGACGTCGATATGGATGCTTTCAAGAAAGCCGGCATGAAAGCGTATGAGGTTCTGGGCATTTCCGACGCCCTCAAACAGGTGCATACGGAACTGGGCAAATAGCCCTTGTCGGTGTGCGATGATCCAAAACACTGGCGGAAATCGCATCGTTTGAACAGTTGCCCTCCCGGATTGAGCTGATGCTCGGTCTGGGAGGCTGCAACCTGGCAGGGCGGTTTATCCTCGCGGCACGAGTAGTGCCGGGCCCGGAAGCGGGGCCGGTCAGCGGGTCGGCAACTTTGGAGGTTTGATGAAAAAACTTTATGGCTATGTCTGCCTGGGCGAATTGTTTATCGTAAAAGTGGCGTTTGTTTCTCTGGTGCTGCTGGTCTTCATTGCGGCCTTTACACGCTATATCGGATATCCGATCAACTGGTCGGTGGACATGGCCCAGTGCCTGTTTGCCTGGTGCACCTTTTTGGCCGCCGACATCGCAATGCGTAACAATAAACTCATGAAAGTTGACTTCTTTGTCAAAAAGTTGCCGGAACGGCATAGAAGCAAAGTGGAGTTGTTGAATCTGATCATTATTTTAATATTTCTGATGGCTCTCATCGGTTATGGTTCCTGGCTTAGCTACACGACCCGTTTCAGAACGTTTCAAGGCATCCCCGGTTTCAGCTACACCTGGGTGACTCTCTGTGTACCGGTGGGCGGCCTGCTCATGTCCATCACCACTGCGTTGAAAATCAGGGAGATCCTTGAGGAAATCAGAACCGTGACGGCGATATGAGATTGCATGGTCACAGGGGTGCGCCTGTGCGGGGAAAGGAGTAAAAGTGCTGCTGGTCGTTATCCTGTTCGTTGTTTTCCTAATCATGGGCATGCCGATCGCCTTTGCCATCGGGATTTCAGGAGCGGCCTTTTTTCTGCAATACGCGGACTCCCTGCCATTTACAATGACCGTCCAGCTGGCCATTTCCCAGACCCAGAACTTTCCGCTTCTGGCCATTCCGCTGTTCATCTTTTCGGCCAACCTCATGAATGAAACCGGACTGACCCAGCGACTGATAAACCTGGCATCGGTTTTGACGGGACACATGCGCGGCGGCCTGGCTCAGGTAAGTGTCGTTCTCAGCGCGATGATGGGCGGGGTATCCGGTTCAGCCATCGCCGACGCCGCCATGGAAGCGAGAATACTGGGGCCGGACATGATCAACGACGGTTATTCGAAAGGGTATGCCGCCTTGATTTTAACCATACCGTCCAATATCACGGCCATCATACCGCCGAGTATCGGACTCATCCTCTATGGAACCATCGGGGAGGTTTCCATCGGGCGACTGTTTGCGGCCGGTTTGCCGGTGGGCTTGTTGATGGTGTTCGCCCTTATGATCGCGGTATCGGTTTCATCCAAACAAAAAGGCTATCTGCCCAAAAGGAAGCGGGCAACGTTAAAAGAAATCAGCTTTGCTTTCATCGACAGTATCTGGGCCTTTTTGTTCCCCGTCCTTCTGATCGGCGGCATCCGGTTTGGCTTTTTTACCCCGGCGGAAGCCGGTGCCTTCGCTGCCGTCTATGCCATTTCAATAGGCGTGTTGTTTTATCGGGAGCTGACTTGGGAGAAGTTTAAAAAAACGCTGGTTTTTACCATTCTGGATATCGGCGCGATCATGTTCATCATTTCGATGTCCGGCATTTTCGGCTATGGCCTGGCCTACGAGCAGATGGGTGATATATTCGCGGAGCTGATGCTCGGCATTACCGAAAACCCGCATGTGGTGCTGCTGCTGATACTCGTTGCTTTGCTCGTGCTCGGCATGTTCATCGAGAGCGTGGTCATTATTCTTTTGTTCACCTCGGTTTTACTCCCAATGATCGACCAGGTCGGGGTTGATCCGGTTCATTTCGGACTGGTCATGATGCTCATGGTCACCCTGGGTTTGGTCACACCGCCGGTTGGGGTATCGATGTACACGGTCTGTTCAATCATTGAATGCCCGTTAGAGAAGTACATCACGGCCAGCATTCCCTTTATTGTCACCATTATTTTAGTTGATATCCTCATCATTTTTTTCCCGGATATCTGCCTCTTTCTGCCGAATATTATATTCGGCAAGTGATCGTCGTGCGATAGACAAAGTCAGGTTCGGTATTAATCCGGATTAGCGGAAATTTCTTATTTGGGACTTTTCGACTAACATCCTTAAAGGCTAGGAAACGTCATGGAATTTGAAGATCGTGTCGTGTTGGTCACCGGCGCTCACAGGGGAATCGGTCGTGCCATTGCCGCGGCGTTTGCCCGGGAAGGTGCCCTGGTGATCGTCAATGATATTAGCGCGGAAGCGTCACTTGTCGGGATGCTTCAAGCTCCGCCTTTCAACAACGGGCGGACCCGGACCACCCGGGCCGATATAGGAGATTGGGGCGAGGTCAAACGAATGTTCGAAGAAATTGAATTAGAACACGGCCGCCTTGATATACTGGTGAATAATGCCGGTATCATTCGCAGGGGCTCTATCGAAACGGTCACTGAAGACCAATGGGACCAGGTCATCCAGGTGAATTTAAAAGGCACGTTTAGCTGTTGCAAAGCCGCGGCAGACATGATGATAAAACAGCGATCGGGCAAGATCATCAATGTTTCCTCCATAGCCGGTAAAACCGGAGATATCACCTCCGCGCCCGGATATGGTCCTTCAAAAGCTGCCGTGGACGCTTTGACCAAGACGCTGGCGCGGCAACTGGCCGCCCACGGCATCAACGTCAATGGCGTTGCGCCGCATGCGATTGAAACGGACATGAGCGCCGAGTGGTCGGAGGAAAAGAGACGGGCGATCGTGGAGGCCATTCCGCTAAAAAGACTCGGGCAGCCGGAAGATGTGGCCGAGGCCGTTCTTTTTTTGGCATCGGACAGGGCCGGTTTCATTACAGGTGAAATTCTGGATGTAAACGGTGGGTTTTTGATGGATTAAAAGCAAAATTCTTGGACTTCTGCTAAACGTCATTCTGAATGAAGGTGTAATCATGCAGAGCGGGAGCTCCGAAAGACGACCCGGGCTGGAAAACGACACGTCACAGGCAAATGCGGTACGCCTGATTCATCGTCATTTGTGTGCAAGAATCACCTCCGATGGGAACAAACACTGCTGGTGGTATTCGCGCAGCTTTACATCAAGCCCATGTTCTTTCAGTTTTTCGGAGAGCCTGATTCCGCGGCAGCCGCCCATTAATCTTGGTGAAACCCGATAAATTCGATCATAAATGCCGCTTCCAAATTTTTCTCCCAGGGTCATATTGACCAGAACCAATTTTGCCCCCTTTTTAAGGACGCGTTTAAATTCCGCCAACACTGCATCCATCTGGTTGAAAGGAATCAAATCAAACATGTAGTTATTGATGAGCACATCAAATTGCGCATCATCTGCTTCAAGATCAAAGGCGCTGGCTTTTTTTAACGCATAGTGCGCCCCTGATAACCGGCTGAGCCGTCTCCCGGCTTTTTTTAACATACCTGCGGATATATCGATGCCGATATTGATTCCGTCCGGGTTTCTTTTTACGGTTTCAAAAAAAGCCAGGCCCGTACCGACGGCGACTTCAAGGATATGTTGGCCGTTTTTAATTTCCGCCAGTTCTAATGCCCGGTTTCTGGCTTTAGATTCTGTCAGATTGCCCCAGATATCATATACGTTTGCCAGTGAATTATAAATTCCGGCAATCTGAGCCTGAGATACGCGGGCGTCCAATTTTTTTTGCTGACCCCAACCAGATTTAGCTCCCTGTGATGAAACAGTCTGTGCCATTTTTCATCTCCCAATAGCCTTATGGTTTAAATCCGAGTCGGAAAAGCAAAGATTTCATTTATCACCTTCGCCGCGGAAAGCACTGCAACGGCAGCCTTTGAGAAGCTGCTGGAAAGCCTCATTTTCCGGAGCGAGCAGATTGGCCAGTTCTTCCATAGCTTCAACTACTGAAACCCGGCGGTTCTGCGGAATCAGATCCAGCAACTCAGAGATCATTTGCGAGCTTTGCGCCTCTAATAATGCGTGCACCTGTTTGCCAGCGTTTGTAATCTGAACCTCAACGCTGCGCTGATTATTTTCTTTGCGCCTGCGGACCAGCAGATTTTGTTTTTCCAATTTCTCAACAATCCGGGTCAGAGTGCTCTGATGAAGGGCCACTTCCGCCGCCAGGGCGCTCATGGATTTAGGGCCGTCGATCAAGGCTTCCAGGGTGTAGCACTGCTGTACGGTGACCGGGCCGCAAAACAGCTGCTCGCGCATGAGCTGATTGATGAATCGGGCCAGGCGGGTAAAAGATTGCATTGATCTTTCAACAAGTTGTTTGCGTTCCATTCAAGGCTCCCCGCACGCGTATTATATTTGCTATTAGCAATAATTGCTAATAACATAACATGCTAATAGCAAATGTCAAGCGAAATCTTCTGCCGGTTTATAAGCCTGATCGCTTGGGAATTGCAAAACGCTATTTTGACCGGGTGCATCCGCAATTAAGGCGGCGAGGCCATTGTTTAAATTTGTGTAATGTCAGATCCATTTTGAGCGACAAATATAATCTAAGTTATATGAAAGGAGTGACATAATATGGCCATTGATGTCATGATTAAAAGAAGGGTCAAACCCGGTCGTCAGGCCAAAGAACTCGTTCCGCTTATCTTGCATCTTAGAGCCCTGGCGACCTATCAGCCCGGTTATATCTCGGGGACGACGCTATGCAATCTGGAGCACCCGGACGAATGCCTGGTGGTCAGCAGATGGGAGTCGATTGAGGACTGGAACAGATGGCGAAGCAACAAGCAAAGAACCGCCATTGAAGAAAAAATAGAAATGCTGATTGGCGAAAAAGCCGAATACACGCTGTATGCACCCATGTTTGCGGACCGCGGCCAGGGAGACCAGTTCCTAAAAAAATTCGGGCAGTTAAATGATGTCTGGGACGTTTAGAACCGGTAAGCGGCCTGAATATCAAAATCTACTTTGCGGGTGGCTGCGACAAAAGTCGTTGACAAAATTTTATTTGGTTGGGTAATATGACACCGCGTAGCAGCCTTGATCCCTATATGGAGGAGCAGATTGGAAAAAGATTCTCAGCCGACCGTTCAACCCCCCCCCTCTGAAGAGAACCCTTCCAAAACCTCACGCCCCAGGCGGTTGCCTGTTACTTTTATCCTTTCGTTTCTGATTCTGTTCATATTATGGATCGTGTTTTCCGGCAGATTCGATGGATTTCACATTACCCTGGGCCTGATATCCAGCGCTATGGTTGCTGCGATTTCAGGTGATCTGATGTTTACCTCATCCCGACCCCGGGGGCTATTTTCGCTGTGGCTCCGGATGTTCGCTTACGTTCCCTGGTTGCTTTATCAAATATTTCTGGCGAATGTGCACGTTATGTATCTGGTGTTCCATCCTAAAATGATAGAACTCATCAATCCGAAGATAATTGAATTTGAAAGCCGGCTGAAAAGCGATTACGCCAGGACGGCTTTTGCCAATTCCATCACGCTCACTCCCGGCACGATTACCGTGAATTTGACCGTGTTGGGCCGATTTTCGGTCCATTGCATTGACGACCAATCCGGTTTATCCCTTCCCGGTGGTATGGAAGAGAGGGTCGTGAAGGTTTTCAGAGAATAATTAAAAAATGGACAGCGTATTCCTTTACAGCGGATTCTATTTGACGCTAATCATGTTGCTCCCCCTTTACCGGGCGATTTTCGGACCGACCGTTCTGGATCGACTCGTCGGCGTTAATGCAATCGGGAGTAAAACGACTGTTATGCTCATACTGGTCGGCCTGATCTACGGCCGGGTGGACATGTTCGTCGACATTGCGCTGGCTTACGCGCTTTTAAACTTTATCGCCGTGCTGGCGGCTTCACGTTATTTCCAGAAGAAAAAGGGCTTGTATGAAGAATAGCCTTCAGATTGATCTTCGGGCAAGGAGATGTATTCGATGAATTATTTAATAACACTTCTTTTGATAAGTGGGCTGGTTTTTTTTACAGGAGGCTCTATCGGTATTCTGCGGTTACCTGATTTCTACACCCGGCTGCATCCCGCAGGAAAGCTGGACACCGCCGGCCAGTTCTTTACCATGTCGGCCATTGCCCTGTTTATTCTTCAAGATTTCGCTTTGGCTAATTTTTTGACAGCAGCCAAAATCGTTTTAATCGTCATTTTCGTTTATATTACAAGCCCGACAGCCACGCATGCCATTGTCGATGCCGGGGTGCGCGCAGGTCTCAAACCCTGGACAAAAGAAGGACAAATATGATCTGGCAGATTGAACTCATCGTTTTACTGATTGTCTTGATTTGCGGTATTGGCGCTCTGGCGGTTAAAGACCTTCTGGGAGCCGCCATACTTTTCGGCGCTTATAGTTTCATGATGTGCCTTTTGTGGGCCATAATGGGAGCGGTCGATGTCGCATTTACCGAGGCCTCTGTCGGTGCCGGCATCAGCACCGTACTTTTCGTTGCCGCGGTTTTTCGCACCTCAAGGAAGACGAAGGATTGAAAATTTTAAAAATAGTCATTGTTCTGCTGTTCGGGAGCATACTTATTTATTGTACGCTGGACTTTCCGCCATGGGGTGATCCTCGAGCCCCCGCCAGTCTGCATGTATCGCCCCGTTATATCGAACATACAATGGAGGAAACCTCTGTTCCCAATATTGTCACGGCGGTACTGGCGGATTACCGTGGATACGATACGATGTTTGAAACCATCGTTATCTTTACCGCCGCGATAGCCTGTATCTTTTTGTTGCGGGTTTTAAGACGGCGCGAACCCGAACGTCTGATGTATCGCCACATCCCCACCGGCCTTACCCTGCGGATTGAAAGAGGATTTGGGCCCCCGCCGGATTCCAAAGATTTTGAAAGAATCGATCTGATGTGGGTACCTTATGATTTGATTATAAAGACCGGCAGTCGACTCATCGTACCATGTAGCCAGATATTTGCGCTGTATGTCATCGCCCACGGTCATCACAGCCCGGGCGGAGGATTTCAGGGGGGTGTCATCCTCGGCGCCTCGATAATTTTGTTTGCCATATCTACTAACCTGCGATCCAGTTTTACGCGAATGAGTGAAAAACTTGCCGTGTTGCTCTGCGGTTTGGGTGTGTTCATCTACGCCGGCACCGGCGCACTCTGTATTTTTTTGGGGTCGAACTATTTAGATTACAGCGCCCTATCACTGGTTCTGGGCGTCGACACGGTTACGGCTAGATCCCACGGGATCTTAATGGTGGAAACCGGGGTGGGTATCAGCGTGATGGCAGTGATGGTACTTCTTTATTATAACCTGGCTTCGGCCGGCCGGCATGACGAGGGCTTATAAAGTTGAACGAGCTGATCTCCTTTGTCATATCCAAATTAAATTACTGGGTGTACATCGCGTTGATGATGATCGGTCTGTATGCCATGATTGCCAAAAACAATCTGGTTAAAAAGATCATCGGAATGAACATCCTTCAAACCGCTGTGATTTTGTTTTTTATTTCCATTGGGGCCAAAACAGATGCCACCATACCGATTATCATGCATGGACATGCAGGCGAACGTCATGCCGTCCATGCTGCTGACTTTATTAATCCCCTGCCGCATGTGCTGATGCTCACAGCCATCGTTGTTGCCGTTGCAACCCTGGGTGTCGCGCTGGCCCTGGTGATTAAACTATACCAACAATACCAAACACTTGAGGAAGATGAAATTTTGGATCAGTTACGGAATGAATAAATTCCTGAATTTTGCATGAAAATTAATGAGAATATGAAAGCCGCCGACTCGTGCAAAATTCAGGTATTAATCGAGGAGAATGGTGTGCCAACAAGAGAAGATTTAAACCAAATCGTCATGATCGCCCACCTGACGGAGCCGATGCAGGATAAGCTATCCCAGATTATCGACGTTTTAAAATTCGATAAGGATGAAATCCTCTTCAAAGAAGGCGAACGCGCCGAGCGTTTTTACATGTTGAGATCGGGCAATGTGTTGCTGGAGCAAAGCATTTCAGACAAGGTTACGGCGTGCGTTGGATCCGTTAAGCCCGGATTTTCATTTGGCTGGTCGGCAATGGTCGAAAACGGTATTTATACCAACCAAGCCGTCTGTACCGAGCCATCCGAAATTTACTCTTTTAAAAGAGAAAAGATTAACAGGCTTTTGGAGCAGGATCCGGAGATGGGATTCCGTATGTACCAGCGGCTTCTGGAGATCATTAAAAAGCGACTCGATTACCGCACAGTGCAGTTTCGGCAAGCTATCAAGAATCATCCGGATTTGCAGAATTTATTCCGTATGTGATGTCGGTATGGTAAAGACATGAGCCATCAATTTCCAGCCATTATTGTTGTTCTGCCGCTGGTGGTGTCTTTTTTCATTTTTTTCTCGGGCTGGTGGGTGAAGCGGGCCGGTTTCTTTCTGGCGGTCGGTGCGCTGAGCTGCTGCACCCTGCTCTCCATCGGGATCCTAAAGGCGGTGCTCAGCGACGGCACGATCCAATACTGGCTGGGTGGATGGGACCCCCCGTGGGGGATCGAGTATCGGGTCGATCATTTCAATGCCATCATGCTGGTTTTAATCTCAGGGCTCAGCCTGGTGGTGGCCGTTTATTCCAAAAAACCTGTGGAGCGCGAATTGCCCGGAAAATCCGCCCTGTTTTGGAGCCTTTTCATATTACTGACCACCGGTTTATTGGGCATATGTATAACAGGGGACCTGTTTAACCTTTTTGTATTGCTTGAAGTGGCTTCCCTGTCAGGTTATGCTCTGGTGGCCATCGGAAAAGGCCAAGCTACGGTCGCCAGTTTCCGTTATTTAATCATAGGCACGATCGGCGCCTCTTTTTACCTCTTGGGCGTCGGATACCTGTACATCAGCACGGGGTCCCTGAATATGGAAGACCTACGGATGCTGCTCCCTTCTCTGTATGCCTCCCGGGTGGTTCAGGCGGCCTTTGTGTTCATTTTCATTGGATTTGCCATCAAAATCGCTCTGTTTCCGCTTCATGCCTGGCAACCGGATGCGTACACTTATGCTCCCTCGGCGGTGAGTGTGCTTATCTCCACCGCAGCGGCGAAGACTTTTATTTACGCTCTGATTCGCATTGTTTTTTCAGTGTTTACCCTGAATTTCATAAAAGGTTTTCTGCCCGTTTTCGAGATTATCAGTTGGATTGCCGCCGTAGCCATGGTGACCGGTTCGATCTATGCAATTGTGCAGAATAACCTCAAGCGCATGCTGGCTTATTCCAGTGTTGCTAATGTGGGCTATATCGTACTCGCAATCGGTTTAGCGCCCTCGACATCACTGGGATTAACCCCGGCCATCATGCACATAATCAACCATGCGGTGATAAAAGGATGCATGTTCATGGCCGCTTGTGGCTTTATATATAAGTTGGACCTGGGGGATATTAGAGACTTCGTCGGGCTTGGCAGACAGATGCCTTATTCGTGCCTGATGCTGATTCTGGCTGCACTTGCCATGATCGGGATGCCTCCCGGTGCAGGATTTATTACCAAATGGTATCTGATTCTGGCCGCATTGGATGCTGGCAGGTACATATTTGTGGCAGTGATTTTTTTCAGCACCTTGCTGATGATCATTTATTTTTGGCGCGTGATTGAAATCATGTACATCAAAACCCCCAAAGAGGCTGATGGTGTCGTTGCTCCCGCGTTAAACGAGATGCCGCTCAGCATGCTTATGCCCTGTCTTTTCCTCGGGATTTTATCCTTTGTTATCGGCATTGCATGGATCTCAGGGACCTTCTCACCACTTCTCAAGGCAGTTAATGCGGGTTTTGGGCTGGAGGGGGCGCCATGAATGAGGTTACCGAATCCATCAGACCGCTTTTAGCGCTGGCATTTCCCATGATCTGCGCCCTGTTGATCTTTGTATTTCGAAAGCGGCCCAACATCAGGGAAAGTTGCACGATTGTCGCTGCCTGCCTCCAATTCATCGTTATTATCTCAATGGCCCCCATGATTCTGCAAGGCAGCATCATCCGCAGCCATTTGATCACCATAGCCCCCGGCATCGAACTGAGCTACCGGGTGGATGCATTCGGTCTTCTCTTTGCCATCACATCTTCGTTCCTCTGGATTCTGGTCTCGCTTTACTCCATTGGCTATATGCGGGCGTTGAATGAACATGCCCAAACCCGATACTATTTTATGTTTGCCCTGGCGATTTTTTCAGCCGTAAGCATCGCCCTGTCCGAAAACCTGGTCACCTTTTATATATTCTACGAGGCGTTGACGCTATCCACCTACTGGCTGGTCGCTCATCATGAAGATGAGGAAGCATTTGCCGCCACGCGTAAATACCTGGCCTATTTGCTTATCTCCGGATGGTTCCTTTTTGCCGCTGTGGTGCTGACCTATTCTCTGACGGGCATGACTGCATTTGCCGAAGGAGGGATCCTAACAACCGATTCCGCCCCGAAAAGCACCCTGATTCTGCTGTTTGTTCTGTTTGCCTTGGGCTCCATGAAAGCTGCCTGGATGCCTTTTCACTCCTGGCTGCCCAGCGCTATGGTGGCGCCCACACCGGTAAGCTCCCTGTTGCATGCCGTGGCTGTTGTCAAGGCCGGTGTTTTCGGGTTTGTGAGAATTGTCTGTTACGTGTTCGGTATCGATCTGGTCAAAGCCCTCGGTCTCGGGATAATGCTTGGTGTTGTGGCCTCATTTACAATGATCGTAGCTTCTTTTTTTGCTATCGCTGAAGACAACCTCAAGCGACGGCTGGCCTATTCGACCATCAGCCAGCTGTCCTATATTCTCTTTGGGATAGCTCTCTTAAGCCCTTACGGCATTAAAGGTGCGATGGTCCATATTCCCTTTCACGGTTTCATGAAGATTACGCTGTTTTTATGCGCCGGAGCGGTAATGGTGGTTACGGGAAAAAAAGAGATCAGCCAAATGGCAGGAGTCGGAAAGCAAATGCCGGTAACGATGACTGCTTTTACCATCGGGGCGATCGGCATGTGCGGCGCTCCACCTGTAGCCGGGTTTATCAGCAAGTGGTTCCTTAGCTTGGGAACCATCCAGGCCGGCTTACTGGTATTTTTGAGTGTTATTTTAACGAGTTCTATTTTGGATGTGATCTATTTTTTTCCGGTTGTTAAAACCGCCTTCTTTGAAAAACCGCCAAAAGAGGCTGCTGAGGGTGTAATAGATCTTGTCAACAAGGAAAAAGGAAGCCCGCTTATTCTCTTCATGGTGATACCTCTGGCGATTACCGCGGTTTTTTCAATATTTTTTTTCTTTTTTCCGGCAACATTCTACATTCTTGACCTTGCAGAACTGGCGGTCAATAACCTATTCCGCTGACGAGGTTCACAAAAAAGATAATTGGTACCGATTGGTAGATTAAATGGGAAGAATCGTAAAACAGGACAATGAGCTCGTTTATCAACTATCCTCTAGAAGGACGGCGTGATGAAACCTAAGAAAGAGTTGACTTTTCTGGATTCACCGGAAAACCAGGTAAAAGTGCGTAAATATTTTTACATCTTCCTTTGCATCCTTTTAATCATTGATTTCTTAATTCCCAAACACGGCCATTTTTCATGGGAATTCGCGCCTGAATTTTATGCTGTTTACGGGTTTGTTGCCTGTTTTTGCCTGATTTATATATCCAAAGTCCTGCGACTGCTTGTCAAGCGAAAGGAAGATTACTATGATTAGAGCGCTTCCTCCGGCAGCCGTATTCATAATCGGGGCTTTTTTAATCCCCTTTCTCAAAGGCAGGCTAAAATTCTGTTACCTGTTGGCCTTGCCGGCGGTCGCCTATTTGAACCTCCTCTATCTGCCTGTGGGACAGTCATGGAAGATAAGGTTTCTTGATTATTTGCTCGTTTTCTGCAGGGTTGACCGGCTTAGCCTGGTCTTTGGGTATGTCTTCGTTCTTGTCACCTTCATCGGTATTGTTTATGCACTGCAGGTTAAGGACGATGCCCAACATATGGCTGCTTTCTGCTATGCGGGCGGTGCTCTGGGGGTTACTTTTGCCGGGGATCTTTTTTCGCTGTATCTTTTCTGGGAAATCATGGCCCTTGCATCGGTTTTTTTGATCCTGGCACAAAGAACAGAAAAGGCCCGATCTGCCGCCTTTCGATATTTTATGTGGCATTTCTTTGGCGGAGTCTGTCTTCTGGCGGGGATAATTCTCTATGTATCCACCCGGGGGACTATCGAATTTGCCTATATCGGTCTGAGTGACCCGGCCACCTATCTGATATTCGTGGGCTTTTGTCTGAATGCCACGATTTTCCCCTTCCATGCCTGGTTGCCGGATGCCTATCCTAGGGCAACCTTTACGGGTGCGGTCTTCATGAGCGCCTTGACCACCAAAAGTGCAGTCTATATTCTGGCGAGAACCTTTCCAGGAGCCCCTATTTTGATTTGGGCCGGGGCCTTCATGACCTGCTTTCCGATCTTCTACGCCGTGATTTCAAATGATATGCGGCGCGTGCTGTCCTACAGCTTAATCAACCAGATCGGATTTATGGTTTGCGGCATCGGCATCGGCACCCAACTGGCTATAAACGGGGCTGTCGCCCATGCTGTCTGCCACGTCATTTACAAGGCACTGCTTTTTATGTCGACGGGCGCCGTTCTCCACGTGACAGGTAAAATAAGGGCCACCGATCTCGGCGGGCTCCATAAAACCATGCCGTTTACCGCCCTTTGCTGTATGATCGGTGCCGCTTCGATTTCAGCTCTCCCGATTTTCAGTGGTTTTATCAGTAAATCAATGATCTTGTCAGCGGTAGCCGAAAAGCATCAGGTCATCGTGTGGTTCATGCTGCTTTTTGCTTCAGCAGGCGTTTTTCACTATGTTGGCATCAGGGTTCCTTATTTTGTATTTTTCGGACACGATTCGGGTATTCGGGCCCAAGAACCGCCGGTCAACATGCGTATTGCCATGGGGATTGCAGCTTTTATTTGCATTTTTCTGGGTGTTTACCCGGCTCCGCTGTACAATATCCTTCCTTACCCGGTCGATTATGAACCCTATACTGCCTTTCATGTTGTCGGCATGCTCCAGCTTCTGATGTTCGGCGCCCTAGCATTTATTATCCTGATTCGCTCCGGCAATTACCCGGCTGAACTCAGAGCCATCAATTTGGACACTGACTGGTTTTTCCGCATCCCCGGTCAGGCATTTATAAGATTTTGTGAACATCCTTTTAAGGCCTTAGGGAGGGTGATGGATTCGTTTATATTAAGCATAACTGCCTGGCTTCGGTCGACTCCAACGGTGAGCGTCCAAATCGAAAACCGGGTCGATAAATTTTTCCATGGCGCACTGACAGCGCTTCCCAACCTGATTTTCAATTGGATAAGACCTTTTAAATCCGAGATCAATCAACTGTCTTGGAACTTAGTCTATATATTAGTACCATTTATTATTTTACTGTTTACTTTACTGATTATATCAATCTGAGCGGGAAACCAGGATGATGCCGTCTCTCTTGTTACAAACTGTGGTTGCACCGCTAGGCGCGGCCGCGATCATGTTCCTGCCCCGGTCCGGAAATAGGCGCACCGCCGGGTGGATTGCCATCGGGACGCTGGCCTATACGACCACACTTTTATGTATAGCTGGAGTTCGAGTCTATTACCACGGCCCTATTTTCGAGAGATATCCGATCGGACCGGAAGTGAGCTTAAATCTGCTTGCTGACGGTTTAAGCCTGCCCGTAGGACTGATTATCAATCTTATATCCCTGGCCCTTGCTTTTTACTCTTTACATTATGTCGATCACCGCATCGAATTGATTTATCAGACCACCGATCGTCAGACCGCGGCACTATACCAAAAGCGTTTTTTCTTCCTATATCTTTTCTTTCCCACCGGCTTTATGGGGGTGGCCTTCAGCACCAATCTTATTTCCATATATTTATTCCTTGAACTGCTGACCATCATCCCCCTTTACTTCATCATGGCGCAGTTCGGGTATTCCGACTATATCACCCGTTATAAGGTGGCCTTGATGTGCCTTTACTGGGGTGTTGCCGGTGCAACCCTTTTTCTGATCGGTATTTTGCTGAGCTACACCCAAATCGGCAGCTTTGAAATCGCTGAATTGGCGCGACTGTCCGGAAATCCGAAAACATTCTGGATCATACTGCTGATTCTGACGGGTCTGGCCGTCAAGCTGGCCATTATTCCCCTGCATGTCTGGATGCCGTGGGTACATGCCGAACATCCGACCTGCATCGCCGGGTTGCTTGCCGTTTATGCCAATATCGCAGCGTATGTGGCTGTAAGAGTTCTGATTCTGCCGCTTCGGAGAGATATGCTGCCATTTTCCATCCCCATTATGATCATGGCCCTGATAACCATGATCTACGGTGCTTTTCTCACTCTGGCGCAGTCTGACGCTAAACGCTTTTGTGCCTGTTCGACTATCAGCCAAATATCTTACTCCGTTTTTGGTATCGGCGCGATGACCGTTTTAGGGCTTGAAGGAGGAATCTTCTACTTTCTGAGCCACATTCTGGGCAAGGCCATTTTGTTCTCAACGGCAGGAATACTGGTTTTTACGCTGGAGACCAGAGATTTAAAAAGAATGGGCGGGCTTTGGGCGAAGATGCCACTGACGGCTGTCCTCTGGATTGCCGCGGCACTTATCCTTTCGGCGCTTCCACCGACCAGTGGTTTTGTAGGTAAGTGGCTTCTATTTACAGGAGCATTTCATAGCGTACAGGCCCATCCGGTAGGGCTCATTCTGGTTGTCGTCGGTATCCTTTCGACGATTTTGACACTGGTGTATACTTTTTTGGTGGGAATCAGGATCTTTTTCGGTCCCCTCAAAACGGGATTGGCCGAACGGAATATCAAGGATCCGCCTTTGACTATGAGCCTACCGCTTGTGGCTCTGGCCTTAGTCGCGCTTGTCCTGGGATTGTATCCGCAACCGATTTTAACATTGCTTCACGCTGTAATCAGTCCATAGTCTTTTGTCATATTAGGCGACGCGGTCATAGGCACTTTTGCATGCTTATATTTTTATTGACACTTTTTTGTGAAATATAAATAATAAGATTCTGCAGACGAACAACGTGGGCAAACTTATAGCGAGGAGGACTGAGCGATGCCGGTTAAATTCAATCAGTATTGGTCCGTTGACTTTGAAAAATTCAAAGATTATGAAAAGTTTATCATCCGTAAATTCATCCCCGGAATGAATAAGGTTGGAATTCATATTGTCGCCGGCTGGACGGTACTGGTTGGCGCTTACAGTGATATATTCTTAGAAGGCATCAGCAATGATCTGGAGCATCTTGAAAAAGCGCTTCGACACAAAAAATACAGGGAACTGAACGACGATCTGCAAAACTACATTCGGAATTACAAAACCAAAGTTCTGGTGGGTACCGGTAAAAAAGATGATTATTCGAAGGACGTTAAGGCCAATACGGTTAAATTTAACCAGGCGTGGGATATTATCAGTAAAACCAAAGACCAATACGAAGAATACGTCCTCCAGACCTTTTATCCATGTTTAGAAGAACTGGGCGTTAAAGTGGCCAGCGAATGGGAAGTCTTTATCGGAGATGGACCGCGGATTTTGTGCGAGGGCCGGGCGCAGGATATTGATACCACGACCCTGATCAGCAATCTCAGGAGTCAGAAATTTCAAAAAGCCAAACACGGTTTGAGGCAATTTGTTGAAAATTACGAAAGCCGCATTCTCGTCTTTCACATTATAAAGAAAATGGGCTACAAATCAGCGAGCTATGAGTTGATCGTGCTTTAAAAAAGCGGATGAAAAGCCGCCGTGTTAAATAATAAAGCCAATGATAGAAAGTCATAATGTTAAACCATTGGCTTTTTAAATTTATTCTATTCAGTCAGGCGATAAGAACCCGGCTAAACCCAGCCGTCTCCTTATTGCCCCGCTTCATAGCGCTGCTCAATGACCAGGGCCGGTTTGATCAGAAAGGTGACGAAAGCCATGCCGATGGCCAGGATGCCCAGCGCGATACTGACCTCCACCCAGCTGGGAGCATAATCAACTACTTCGCCTAAAGGGGAAGGGACCAGTCCCGGCACAATCAATCCCATGCCTTTTTCAATCCAGATACCTACAAAAAGCAGAACACAGGCCGGCAGGAGCACGTTAGCGTTATTCTTGCCGGGATTCCATACAAGCGTCAGGGTTCCGATGAGGTTCATACCGATCCCTGTCCAGATCCATGGGACCAGGGCATTGTGACCCTTGAGGCCGAAATAGAGATAGATGGCCGGCAGACTGTGATGGGTGGGAAGGTAGAATTCCTTGAAAATCTCGGAAAAAAGCATGATGAGATTAATGATTGCAGAAACGACAATGATTATCCTCAGCTTGTTAATGGTCTGGTCCTCGATTTTATATGTGGTGGTACTGCGAATAATTAGCAGTACCACGGTTATCAAAGCCGGCCCGGCCGCAAAAGCCGACGCTAAAAACCTGGGGCCCATCAACGGATTGTTCCAGAACGCTCTGGCAGGCAGCCCCTGATAAAGAAAAGCCGTCACCAAGTGAATTGAAAAGGCCCAGAAGATGGATAGAAAAACAAATGGACGGTATTTTTTTTCATCGGGTTTGCGATTGTTATATTGACAAAAAAGGATATAGGCAGGTACCAGTATGTTCAAGGCCAGATAACCGTTTAGTACAATGATATCCCAGGTAAGCAGCGATGACGGCCAATTAAAGATGCCGATACCCGGTATCAGGTGCCACAGCTTCGCGGGACCGCCGGTATCCACAATGATAAACAGCAGGCACATCACCAGCGCGCCATTGGCAACGCCTTCACCGATGATCACCACCTGATGGAGATCCTTGTCCTTGAAAATATATGCCGGTAGAATTAACATAACGGCCGCTGCCGCTACACCCACCAGAAAGGTAAAATTGCCAATATAGAACCCCCAGCTGACGATATCGGACATGTTGGTGGCAGCAAGACCTAAGTTCGTCTGAACGGAATAGGCGTAGATACCCAGCATCACCAAAGCGGCCAAACAGCAAAGATATATCTGATAGATGATGCCGCCGGATAGATTCCACAAAATGCCATCCCAAACAAACGATATAATTCCTCTATTTGAAGACTTAACCATCATAATTTTTTCTTGGGTCGTTTCCATAAGGCCTCTGCTGGTTTAATCAATAAAATACCAGAATTTTGGATCGGTTCCCAGATCTTCTTTCCATCTGAAAACCTTCTTGTGTTTGAGGACAAATCTGATTTCACTATCCGGGTCCAGAAGATTTCCGAAAACTCTGGCACCGGTGGGACAGGCCTCGACACAGGCGGGCAGTCTGCCTTCTCTGCTTCTTTGCACGCAAAAGGTACATTTTTCCATCTGTCCCTTTTTGCGCATCCGGTTTCCGAGATAGTGCTGCTTTTTGGTCATTTCCTTCAAGGGAACCTGCGGTGCGTTCCAATTGAATCGACGTCCATAATAGGGGCACGCCGCCATACAATACCGACAGCCGATGCACCAGTCATAATCCACCACGACGATTCCGTCGGGCTCTTTCCAGGTGGCTCTTGTGGGGCAGGCCTTGGTGCAGGGGGCATTTTCACAATGGAAACACTGAACCCCCATATAGAAATGATCCTCAACCGGCACCTGATGGAAGTATTTGGCATTGCCGACTTCCGGGCTCATTTGACCGTGTTCCATCTCAAAAATACGGATATATTGCGTATGGGATTCACGGTCGAGGTTGTTCTCCTTTACGCAGGCGGCCACACATTCCATGTAACCTTCACAACGGGTTACATTGAAGGCATAGCCGAATAAGACGCCGTCGATGGGGGCCGTGGAGTTCATCTGGATATTGACACCGTTTTTGATTTTGGCCAGGCGCTCAAGGCGTCGGATCGTCGCATCCCTTTCCGCCTGTGTCATCAGACGGTAATTCTTTTTGAAGTACTCCTTCCAGCGCAACGACAGCTCCTCGCTGGAGCCCAGCACGCCGCCGCCGCATCCGGAGAGCATTGCCGCACCGCCTAAAGCGGCGGCCCGGGCTGCACCTTTGAGAAATTCCCGCCTGCCGCACTGTTTGGCCTGCCGGCTGTCGCTTTTTTCTGGTTTTTTCGTCATCTTATTTTTTCGGGGGTCCATGCTATTGCCCTATTTGCTCTTGCTTAAAGGAGGTGAGTATGTTTTCGGCCAGCGCTTTTCGAAGCGCGGAGAATGGGGATCGTGACAGGCAGTACAGTTTTTAACCACCCGCCGGCCGGCCCAATAGGAAATGCGCTTGCCGTGGGCGCCGCCCGCCCAATCTTTTTTCTGTCTGAAATGGCACTGGCCGCACATCTGGTAGACGTGATCCATATCCACTTTCATGCCCTGTTCGGTCACCAAAAAATCGCGGTCATCTTTGCTGTGACAGGTATAACAGGATAAGGGCCGCGTTTCGCTGCCGTGAACCAGCACAATTTCACCATGGGCGATTTCAGCGGCCTGTGTGACGCTGACCGGTTCGTTATTATGACATTGACTGCAACTAAAGCGCTGGATCTTGTCTTTGCGGGTCTCGGTCCAGAAATCCCCGCCCTGGTATTTTTCCGCAACCCTGACGGACTTTATAGAAAGCGACAGGTCGGCATTGACCTGCCTTTCATTATCAAAGGGGGCCGTCGCATTTTTATAAGTTTGAACAACGCCATGGTCTGTTGAATAGGCAAGGCCTGCCAGTAAAATCAACAGAAATGCCGGCAAAATCCCCCGGAGACAGTTTTTTAATGTTGGTGTCTTCATATCGACTCTAATGGCTCAGGATTTAGGTGTTCTTTCAAAAAGCGGTGCGTTTGATTCCGGCACATGACACTGTCTGCAATTGCCCCGTGACGGATGCTCCACCCGTATGGCGGCAACAGTTCCCGGTCCCACATGACATGCGATGCAGTTGCCTCGCATCTGCAGTTCGTGCGGTATGGGCGGCGGTGCTCCGGGTAGCGCGGCACGTCCCAGACGGGGAGGCATGATGCTCATCCACTCGCTTTCGACAAACAGCTTGGCCTCGGTCACGGTAACATGACATTGCCGGCAGGCCTCTTGCTCCGGGTGGGGTGTTATGGGCGTATGTTTTTTGAGCTCTTCCGTCCAGCCGCCCCGGGCGTGACAGGCCAGACATTCAACCCGGGCCAGATCCGGCTCTTCGACCTTATGAGGTATAAACGGCGGCGATCCGGGATACTGTCTGCGGGAGTAGTATTCACTGAGTGTGCGTGCGGTGGATGTGCCTTCCAGATAGTCTTTTGATATCTGGTCATAGTTTACAAATATGGCCTGGCCGTTCTCATCAAAGTCCATGGTTTGGGTTTGCGCATCGGTGGTTCCCATTTCCATCTCCCGGGGCTCGGATGAAAAGGCTGAAAACACGATCAACGGTAACGCCACGATGCAGATTCCGGCAAAAACCAGAAAAACTTTTCCCACCTTTTGCTCCACTTTATGCTTTGGCTTTTCCATTATACTTTCTCCAGTTTTACAGCGCATTTTTTATAATCCGGCTGTTTGGATATGGGGCAAAACGCATCCAAAGTGGCCTCGTTGATTAAATAGCTTTCGTCAAAGAAAGGCACAA
>WOR8_10006144_pt1 | contig 21950 bp, 22 predicted proteins | sample DeeMarSeWOR38_10_FD_19890 | JGI IMG/M metagenome (IMG submission 19890) | reverse complement strand
TTTGGGGGGGGCCATTTCTGATACAAGTCTACGCCCTCAGCAAAACCAAGGCAGGACACATCCTTTCCATGTCAGCCATTGGCATGATCGTGGGTAGTCCAATTTTGAGCTATGTTTCCAACAATATTTTCAAAGCCCGAAAACCGGTTCTGATTCTGTCGAGTATCTTAACGTTGATCATCACCGGCATGCTCTATATTTTCACCCAGCGTATTCCAATTCCACTGATCTACTTACTTTGCTTAGGAATTCGGTATATTTTTAGGAGCCGTCACCACCATCGGATTCACCACGAACAAAGAGCTGTTTCCAGTTTCCATTGCCGGCACAGCCACAGGGTTGGTGAACATTTTCCCTTTTCTCGGTGGAGCAGTATTTCAGATCATATTGGGCGCTGTTCTGGACAGTCAGGGATTGACCGCATCAGGAGGTTTTTCCTTTCAGGGATTCAAATATTCATTTCTGATACTCTTTCTCTGTGGACTGGTAGCCTGCATATCCAGTTTCCTCATTAAAGAGACCATGAAGCAAAGATAGATGGAGCGCAGCAAAGAGGGCCATCATACTGAAGACTGGCAAACCGAATCCAAAATGATTTTAGCCGGCTTTCCATCTAACCTTTTTAAAAATTCACCTTCCGTTCGCTGATCACAAATTTTTCAAATTCGCTGGTATCTCGAATCGATGAAGTCATCGTGTTTTATAAATGACTTGCGGGACAGAGCACTAGATATTATAGTAAAGGTCATTTGAGCTTAAAACAGAGGGATCCGCATGCGCGCAGGAGGTAGCAAAATAGCATGCCGTCATCGAAGCCTAGCAGGCGTGGCAGTGTTCCTGGTGTTTATGACCTGTGGGATGATTCCGGGACCCGTTGCTGCAGACCCGGTTGAGCCGATTCTTCAACTGACACCGGATATCGAGCGCTATTTCCTTGGTCCCTATTTGGCATATATTGAGGACCCGCAAAAAAAGCTGACCATAGGTGATGTGTCTTCTCCGCAGATGTCGGAGCGTTTTGTCCGACATACAGGCAAGATTCTCAATTTAGGCTTAAATTCTTCAGCCTATTGGATTCGTTTCACCGTAGATGCATTCAAAGATCAAATTTCCCAGAAAAAGTGGCTGCTGTACTTCGACTGGCCGAACAGGATAGATTATGCTTCCCTCTACATACCCAAATTCCCAGATGCCGGTTGGTTTGCCAAGGAGGTGGGGCGCATTTTGCCAACCGGGTCAGACCCCCAACCCAGCACGCCAGCCGCTTTCCTGCCCCCTGAAAGTTTTATTCAACCCGTAACCTTTTATCTGCGGGTGGAGAGCTCAGAAGCCAAGCTCATTCCTTTGCAAATCTTAACCGATGAGGTCTACCAGGGCGTGTCGCGCGCGCGGTCGCTATGGTTCGGTGTCTATTACGGCATCATGCTGGCCATGTTTTTATATAATCTCATTTTGCTAATTTCGCTGCGCGAACTCAATCGGTTTTATTACCTGATGTATTTAATATTTATTGGCCTGTTGTTCTTAGAAGCCAATGGACTGCTGTGGGAGCATTTTCAGATTGGGATTCATCTGGGTCAGGTTCTGGTATTGATCTTTATTTCCCTCGCTTTTTTCTGGGGCAATTTATTCGCCAAATCCTTTTTAATCACAAAAGAAAACGCACCATTTTTTGATAAATTATTATCCGGCGCCGCGATTTTGGCACTTGTCCTGGCGGCAATGGTTCCTTTGCTGAATCTATCCTGGATGACAGCGGCCATCAGCCTGCAGTCAATACTGGTCCCGCCGATATTCTTGCTCGCCGCTCTCATTTGCTGGCGAAGTGGGTTCAGGCCGGCGCGTTTCTTCCTGCTCGCATTTGCATTATTGGCGTTGAGCACGATGTATGAGGCTTTGGCAATTTTCGGCGTGTTGCCGTATTTCACACCGTACAGCGGACAATTCGGTTCAGCAATCGAGGTCATTCTTCTCCAGCTGGCCCTGGCAGACCGTTTCAGAACCTTGAGCCTGGAACACGACATGATCAAACAGTCGCTCGATTTGGCCCGCGAAGTCCAGCAAAACCTTTTGCCCAATAAAAATCCTCAGATGGAGAGATTGGATATCGCCGGTCGAAGTATTTATTGTGATGAAACCGGCGGCGATTTTTATGATTTTATTACCCGTGATACGGGTGAAAACGGTCAACTCACCATCGCCATCGGCGATGTATCCGGACATGGCATTTCCTCTGCCTTGCTGATGGCCACAGTGCGCTCGTCTTTGCGGCAGCGCTTATCCCTACCGGGAGATGCAGGAGGCATTATCTCCGATGTCAACCGCCAGCTGGTTCAAGATGTGGAGGATTCGGGCCAATTTATGACCCTGTTTTACTTGAATATTGATGCGACGAAAATGCACGCTCAGTGGGTTCGAGCCGGGCATGATCCCGCCATTTTTTATGATCCCGCTAAAGACGCGTTTGAAGAACTGGGCGGATCCGGAATCGCTCTGGGGATAGAAGAAGATTGGAGATATAAGGAGTATTTAAAAACAGATCTGGATAAAGGACAAATAATTTTTCTAAGCACAGACGGAATCTGGGAAGCGCTCAACCCGAAAGGAGACATGTTCGGTAAAGAGCGAATCTACGATATCATTCGGAAAAATTTGTCATTAAGTGCGAATGAAATCATCAATACTATCTTAGCGTCTTTAAAACGTTTTCAACAAGGTGCTCAAATAGAAGATGATATAACCCTTGTGGTTATTAAAATTACGTAAAAAAACCATGCTCAATAACCTGCTCAATTTATTTGATATCTGTAAAATTCCTAAAATCGCCATTTTTTGACTTTTTCGACAGTCTCTGAACAAACCACAGGTTGATGCCATTATGAAATCCTGGCAGATTTGTGTTAATGTAAATTTTGTGATTACCTGCGACTCTGCAGTTTGCTCAGAGTTGGATTAAATCTGCATCTCATTGGTGGGAGTGCGGGAAAGCCTTTTATAGGCTTTCCGCGCATAATAAGCAATAAAACCAATACAAACCATAAAACAAGGGTAATTATCGGAGATAATTATGGCTGCTGTCAAAGCTGTGGTCATGGAAAAGAAGGGTAATGCCATTGGGCTGACGGTAAAGGAATTTCCGGAACCCGTGCTGGAACCGGGGGCTGTGCTGCTCAAAACGCTGTATAGCGAGGTCTGCGGAACCGATGTCCACCTGCTCAAGGGGCAGCTGGCCGGCGTGCCGTATCCGATCATTCCGGGGCATATCAACGTCGGTTCGATCGAAAAAATAAACGGAACGGTTTGCGACCTCGAAGGCCGTTCTTTTCAAATCGGGGACGAAGTGGTTTTTTTAGATGTGCACGAAACTTGCCATAGCTGCTGGTATTGCTTGGTGGCCAAGGCCAGCACCCGCTGCCCCAGCCGCAAGGTATACGGAGTTACCTATTCGGCCGATGAAGGGCTTCTGGGAGGCTGGAGCGAAAAGATTTATCTCAAACCGGGTGTCAAGATTCTGCGGCTGCCAGCTGATCTTCCGGCCAAGGATTTCATCGCCGGAGGTTGCGGTGCACCTACTGCCCTTCATGCGGTAGAACGCGCCACAATAAGGCTCAACGATTCGGTGGTGATTCAAGGCAGCGGTCCAGTCGGCCTTTTTGCAGCTGTATTTGCGATGCTGAGCGGAGCCGGTCAAGTGTTTGTTATCGATCCGTCACCGGTCCGGCTCGCCACAGCAAAAAATGTCGGGGTGGACCAGACGATTGCCGAAGAGACTTCCGCCGGACGTATAGACGCTGTCTTTTCGCTCACCGGAGGCAGGGGCGCCGATGTCACTATCGAAGCCTCCGGTAATCCGAAAGCTGTGCCGGAAGGACTCGCGATGACCCGAGACAGCGGTACATATTGCATCGTCGGGCAGTATACAGACGCGGGTGATGTCAACATCAATCCCCATCTGCATATCAATAAAAAGCACCTGGACATTCGAGGGGTCTGGGGCATCGATTACAGCCATTTTTACAAAAGCGTCCAGTTGATGGCCAGGCACAAAAAGCGGTTCAATTGGCACCGGCTGATTTCGAGGTTTTATCCACTCGAAGACGTCGCTGCAGCCATCGAAGATGTCGAGGCCTTGCAAGTGTTCAAGGCGGCAATTGCTCCCGGCGGTTAATTTTTTTTGATCATCGTTTGAAGACATTCTTAAAAACAAAAGGATCTTTGTATTGAGCTTGTGGCTGCGCTTCCGATTGCTACCATACTTGCTGGCTTCGGAATACACGCACGTGTCCGGAAATACAGATGCTGTAAACGTAAATCCAAAATTGTGAGAAATTGTACCTTTCGCCAGCGCATCCAACAAATCTTCAGTCTTTCTCAATTTCATCATCACGCTTTGCGCAATTTATGCCGCTTTTCATAATTTTATACTGAATTAAGGAAACGCGGCATAAGCGGTTGTAGAAAAAAACGTTCGAATACCGGAACGTTTTTTTGACAATCACGATAATCTCCTTCTAAATTTATTGGAATTCCATAATTCCTTTTTTTCTCTTGACAAGGTGGGCACAAATTTTTAAGTGTTATAAATAGAGTAATTATGTTACTATAATAGTAATCTTTATTTGATCATGAGAAAAGACTCAAATAAGTCTGCTAAACAGTACTATTCCACTTCCCTGGAAAGGGGCATGAGCATCCTGAGACTTTTCACCCAGGATCGCAGCACCTGGACGCTTACCCAAATTTCCAAAAACCTGGATATCAATAAAACATCGACGTTTCGCTTTGTGAATACGTTGGTCCAACTCGGTTACCTCAGAAAAGATCCCAACACCAAATTGATCAGTTTGGGCGCGCAGGTCATGACGTTGGGGGCAAGTTTTTACCGAACCGACGATATATACGAAGTCGGAAAGCCTTTGATTGAGGAGGCTTTTGAGACCTATAATGTGAATACCGAATTGGCTTTGTATAATGAAGATATGATCGTCGTGGTCTATCGCAGAGAGGCCAGGGAATCTTTTGTCCCTCGATTTCCCATATCTCGCCGAAAAGAGCAATTTTATTGCTCTTCCTTGGGAAAAGCCATCCTGTCCGCTCTTCCACAGAATGAAATGTTAAAAATCGTAGAGGGCCTGCCCAGCGAAAAAAAGACGGCCAACACGTTTGCCAATAAGGCGGATCTTATTGCGGATTTGGAAAAATCCAGAGAAAGGGGCTATGCGCTGAATAATGAGGAATGGGTTCCGGGCTTGATCGCCATCGCCGCTCCGTTGATCAATCTGCATACCAATGAGGTCAAAGGCGCCGTTTGCTTTGATTTTTCCACCATTCGACACTCCATAAAAAAGGTCGAGAAGCAATATGCCAAAGTCATCATTAAATTGGCAAGCGATATATCCCAGTTGTTGAGTACCATTCGATAATACCTGAATCGTGCAAGATTTAGGTAATGAACCCCAGAATTTTTGGATCTTTTGATAAAATGACAAATGACAGAGCAGGAGATCGAGGGACAAATGAGCTCACCAAAAAGTTATGTCTTCGGGCGCGCCAAAGAAGGTGCGCTTCCCAAGGTTCACAAAGCAGAAGGCCTGTGGATAGAAGATGACCGGGGAAATCGCTATCTGAATGCCAGCGGCGGCGCCGCCGTAACGAACGTGGGTCATGGTCGTCGCGAAATAGCTGAAGCACTCCATCAACAGGTTCTTCAGCATGACTATATTCACCCGACCGCTTTTGTCTCGCCGGTGGTCGAGGAGCTGGCTGCTGCATTGGCACGCCGCGCTCCGGCGGGAATCGCACGTTTTTATTTTCTTTCGGGTGGCGGCGAAGCGGTTGAGGCGTCCATTAAGATGGCCCGTCAGATCCATCTTGCAAATGGGCGGCCGCAGAGAATCCGGCTCATTTCTCGCTGGAAATCATATCATGGCATGAGCCTGGGCGCCCTGTCGGCCATGGGTCGCACCGCCTTCCGCGAGCCGTTTACACCCCTTCTGGGCGATGTCGTTCATATTCCACCGCCTTATTGCCTGCGCTGTTCCTACGGCCAGACCTATCCCGGGTGTGAGCTGCGATGTGCGTTGGCACTGGATGAAACCATTCAGAATATCGGGCCCAATGTCGTATCCGCTTTTATCGGCGAAACCGTCAGCGGCGCAACACTGGGGGTCTATGCGCCCCCTGCGGGTTACTGGAAAGTCATCCGCCAGATATGTGATCAGTACAATGTATTGTTGATTCATGATGAAGTCATGTGCGGATTGGGCCGCACCGGTCGGTGGTTCGCCAGTGAACATTACGACATCCGCCCGGACATCGTCGTCTTAGGTAAAGGTTTAGGGGGCGGCGCCATTGCGCTTTCGGCTGCCGGGCTGCAGGCAGCACACTTCGAAGCCCTACAGTCGGCCGGCGGATTCGTGCATGGCGGCACTTACTCGCATCACCCGGTCGCCGCGGCTGTCGGCCTGGCAACCATAAAAATTTTAGAACAGGAAAATTTGATCGAGCGCGCTGACCGTATCGGTAAGGTGCTCGGTGATAAATTAAAGAATAAATTATCCGGTTACCCGCATGTCGCTGATGTTCGCGGCCTGGGGATGTTCTGGGGAGTGGAGCTGGTCAAAGACAAAGACGCGCTTCAGCCGTTCCCGCGTGAAGCGCAAATCGTAGAGCGTATCTGGCAAAGCGTATTCGACAAAGGGGTCATCGTTTACAAGGCCTCTGGCTTAGCCGGCAGTGATGGTGATGCCATCATCATTGCACCGGCCTTTACGATCACAGACAAAGAAATCGATTTTTTGGTCGATTCCCTGGCCCAGGGCATAGCGGAAACCATCGAATGAATAGGGGCGGGGCACGGTTTTGGCTTTGAGGGCAAAATACCGAAACCCGCAAAAGCGATCTTTAGCGAGGTGCATGAGATCATCACCTCGCCGTTTAACGATTTAAAAAAAGGAGGCTATGTGATGACCGGTTGGATGGGAAAAATTCTCAGGGTTAATTTGAGCAATGGTAAAATCAATCAAGAAACACTGGATCCGCAAGTGGCCAGAGATTTTGTCGGCGGCCGAGGTTTGGCCATCTATTACATGCTCAAAGAAGTGGATCCCAACTGTGATGCGTTGGGAAACGAAAACAAATTGATCATGACCGCCGGCCCCCTGACGGGTACCAAGGCTCCGACCGGTGGACGCTATATGGTCACCACCAAGTCCCCTTTGACAGGGGCCATCACCTGTTCGAATTCCGGGGGGAACTTTCCCGCTGAACTCAAAAAATCCGGATTTGATGCCATCATTGTCGAGGGCAGGGCAGCGGACCCGGTTTATCTTTGGATCAATGATGGCACGGCAGAACTAAAACCGGCCGGGCACCTGTGGGGCAAGGATACGCACGAGACCGACGATGCCATTCGGGCCCAGACCGACAACAAGGCCAAAACCGCCGTGATCGGGCCGGCCGGCGAAAAACGCGTACTTTTCGCCTCCATTATGAACGATCGGGATCGAGCCGCCGGACGCGCCGGCGTCGGAGCCGTCATGGGCGCCAAAAAGCTCAAAGGGGTTGCGGTTCGAGGAACCCAAAAGGTTTCGATGGCCAATGAAGAGCGATTCAATGAAATGAATCAGAAATACAGGGGGCGGTTTAAAGAAGTGAAAAAGGCCGGGCCTTACCCGCTGACAACCCACGGCACGGCAATTACGGTCGTGGCGACGCAGGCCCACGGTGTCTTCCCCACGCGGAATTTCCAGACCGGCCAGTTCGAAGAATGGGAGGCTATTTACGGCGAAGCCCTGACTGAAAAATATCTGATTAAGGCAAAACCTTGCTTTAGTTGCCCGATTGCATGCGGCCGGATAACCAAGGTTCCCGACGGTCCCTATCAAGGCCAAGGCGAAGGGCCTGAATATGAAACGGTTTACTCTTTGGGGTCCGATGTCGGCGTCGGTGATCTGGCGGCGCTCACCAAAGCGAATTACCTGTGCAATGAGCTGGGTCTGGACACGATCAGCATGGGTTCTGCCATTGCCTGTGCCATGGAGCTTTATGAAAAGGGGCATCTCAGCGAATCCGATATCGGCTTTCCCCTAAAATGGGGGGATGGAGAAGCCCTGGTGAAATTAACCCGGCAGACCGGTATGCGTGAAGGTTTCGGCGATATTCTGGCCGAAGGCAGCCTACGGATGGCAACGCGCTATGGACATCCGGAGCTTGCCATGGTTTCCAAAGGCCTTGATCTCCCCGGTTATGATCCTCGTGGTACACAGGGGTTAGGCTTAAATTATGCCACTTCTCCCATCGGGGCTTCGCACATGAGAGGCGATTTGCCCTATTGTGAACTTCTGGGGGTGCCGGTCAAAATCGACGGGCTGACCTGGGCGGATAAGCCGCCGATAGTGGTCAAATGGCAAAATGTTTTTTCCCTGATAGACGCCGCGGGCTTGTGTGTTTTTTTCAGTATCCGATATCTGTGTGATCCGACGCTGGAGATTCGTCCGGAAGGCATTATGGATCTTCTCAATGCGGCCACCGGAGCAGACTACGCTTTAGACGAATTGGAAAAAATCGGTGACCGAATTTTAAATGCCGAACGATTGTTCCTGCTGCGAGCCGGTTTCGATCGTCGTCAGGACAGCTTGCCGGAACGTTTTACGACGACACCCATGCCCGATGGGCCTGCCAAGGGTGTGGTCTGTCATCTGGATGAAATGCTTGAACAATACTATCAGATTCGCGGTTGGTCTCAGGACGGCCTGCCGACCGAGGAGAAACTTAACGATTTAGGCCTTGCCGGGATGTGAGATGTAACAGAATGAAAGTGCATGTGGACTTATATGTCAATTTAAAAAAATACGCGCCCGCAAATGCCAGTTCATTTGAAATTCGACTCGAATCCGGTGCCACCGTTAAAACGGTTTTAGAAGTTCTCAAAATCCCTGCTAATGAGAAGGCGATTGTACTGGTCAATGGGCGTAATGCGGATGAATCCAATCCTTTGACGGAAAAAGATACCATAACGCTGTATTCTCCGATATCAGGGGGATAAGGTTTCATGGGTTGGAAATCAAGCAGTTGAATACGGGAACGGAAGCATATGTCCAGGGGTGAAAGCAGAGTTTATCACGGTGTCGCAAGAGGGCGGCCGTTTGAAATAGAGGTGGATGGGGAAAAGATCGTGGCATACGAGGGCGAGACCATCGGGGCAGCGCTGCTGGCTGCCGGTCGCAGAACGCTTCGCCATACCAATAAGTTCGAACAGCCCAGAGGCCTTTATTGCGGTATCGGATTGTGCCAGGAGTGTCGCATGACGATAAACGGCATCCCCAATACCCAGGCCTGCCAGACCCTTGCGACTCCTGGATGCCGGATAGAAACCCAGAAAAGTTTTAAAAAACGGGAATCTTGAAAATTGAACCAATCCGATTTTGTCATTATCGGCGGCGGGCCCGGCGGAATATCCGCCGCCATTAAAGCCGCCCAGGCCGGGGTCAACGTAACGCTGCTGGATGAAAACGAGCGGCTGGGGGGCCAGGTCTTCCGACAGCTCGAAAAAGGCTTCGAGGTGACCGATCCCGACGCCCTGGGCCCGGATTTTAAGGAAGGGAAGGAATTGCTGCATCAATTCAATTCGATGCAAGATAAAATCCGGTATCTGAACAATACGCTGGTGTGGGGAATATTCAATGACAGCTCCCTTGCCCTGGCGCGTTACGGAACCTCATCCAGTTTGCGCTTCAAGCACCTTCTTGTGGCAACGGGCGCCTATGATCGACCGGTTCCCTTTCCCGGATGGACGCTCCCCGGGGTTTTCACCGCCGGCGGAGCTCAAAAACTTGTCAAGTCGGAGCGGGTGCTTCCCGGGCAAAACATCCTTCTTGCGGGCACGGGTCCGTTACAACTGGTTCTGGCAGACCAGATTCTCAAGGCCGGTGGTAAGATCGAAGCCATTTTGGAAGCCGGGAATTTCACTAAAAACTGGCTCCAGGGACTTAAGGGGATATGGGGCAATTGGGATTTCCTGGTGGAAGGCGTGAGGTACTTGCGCAGCATTCTAAAAGCCGGTGTTCCGCTTCTGCAAAGCCATATTTTACTTGAAGCTCGCGGGGATGGGCAAGTCGAAGAGGCGGTGATTGCAAAGGTGGATAAAAACTGGAGACCCAGGCTCAGCTCTGCGCGAAGCGTTAAAGTGGACAGCATCTGTTTGGGATACGGCCTGGTGTCTTCCACCGAACTGACGATGCTGGCAGAATGTGAACATCAATATGACCTAAGACAAGGCGGCTACATTCCCCTGCGCAAGGCAAACATGGAAACGAGCGTGCCGGGCATTTTTGCCGTTGGCGATGGGGCCGGCGTGGCCGGCAAAAAAGTCGCCATCGAAGAAGGCTGTATTGCCGGAATAGCTGTAGCGAGCGCCTTGGGTTACATTTCGCCTGCAAAAGCCAGTCAGCAAATAAGATCTTGCCATAAAAGGTTAAGCAAAATTAATCGATTCCGAAAAGTACTTGATGACATCAGCTTACCACGTCCGGGCCTTTGCGAACTGGCAACCGATGACACGGTCATATGCCGCTGTGAAGACGTAACCCTGAAGCAATTAAAAGCAGCGCTGGCCGATGACACGATTCAGATTAAAGACTTTAAACGCCTGACGCGCATGGGCATGGGGCCCTGTGAGGGGCGCATGTGCGGGCCTTCTGCGATTGAGATGATGCGCCACCAGCTAAATGCATCCGCTGAAGATGTCGGGTGTTTGAAACCCCGGCCATCGATCAAACCGGTTGCCCTCGGCGTGCTGGCGGCAAACAACACAATGCCTGTGGTGTCAGGAAGATACGGGGGACCGAGCACAGAAAACAAATAAAAGAAGACCAAAGGCATACGGTTTTTGTTTTAAGTCGTCTATTGTCTGTCACCTGACACCCGATACTTTCTTATTTCTGACACCTAAAATCTGAATAGATTTAATTATCCATGTGACGCAATAAACAGAGGATACTACATGGTTCCCCAAGAAGCTGAAGTCGTCGTCATCGGCGGCGGTGTGGTGGGCTCATCTGTTGCTTATTTTTTAGCCCGGGCCGGAAAAGATGTTGTCCTGGTCGAGAAAGGGTGCAAAGCAGGGGAAGCATCCGCAGCCAATGCCGCTTTTGTCTGGTCGATAACGAGAAAGCCCGGGATTGATATCAGACTGGCCATGCACAGTTTTAATATACACCGGCAGCTCAAAGCAGAGCTGGAAATGGCATTTGAGTATGTGCAGGGCGGCGGGTTGATGATTATAGAAGATGAAACGCAACTTCCTTTTGTAGAATCGTATCTTCAGAAAAGATCAGAGGATGGATACCCGCTGGAAATGATCGATGCCAAACAGGCACTCGAACTGGAGCCGCACCTGGCAAAGGAAAGGGTCTTCGGTGCGGTCTATAGCCCGATCGATGGCAAAACCAATCCTATTTTCCTGGTCATTGCCTTAAACCTGGAAGCGCAGAAGCTGGGGGCACAGCTTTTTCATTATACGGAGGTCAAGGGAATTGAGGTCGCAGGCGGGAAAATCAAAGGGGTGGTTACCGATAAAGGCACGATCAGAACAAACACGGTGGTAAATGCCGCCGGAAGCTGGGCGAGTTTCATTGGTGACATGGTTGGAATTAAAGCCGCCGACCGTTTCGCATGCCATTATGGGTGCTTCTTATATGGTTGAAGAAGATACCGGTAAAGAGGGAGGATTAGGCTGTGGCCTTGTCATGAGTCAGCAGGCCGCCGGCAATCTTCTGATTGGTGCGAGCTGGCGCAAGACGGGATACGATAAAAGAACCATCCAGGAGGAGATCGAACTCATGGCAAGGGTAAATGTCAGAGCGATGCCGATGCTCAAAACCGTCCGTATTATTCGCTCCTACGCCAATTTTTTCCCCAATACCGCGGACGACCTGCCGATTCTGGGTAAGGTTGATGGCGTCGAAGGATTTATTATGGCATCGGGTCATTGCGGGCATGGGATCGGTATGGGGCCTGGTTCGGGCAAACTGATTCAGGAACTGATTTGCGATGATAAAACCACTATCCCGCTCGATGAATTGAACCTTTCTCGATTTAATTAGAGAATATCAGCAGAACAAAGAATTCAGTGGCTGTGGAGTTTCTAACTTCACGCTTGTCATTCCCGCAAAGGAGGATGGGTCGTAATTCAAAAAAGCGCTTAAATTATGCCTGTCATGCCGGACTTGATCCGGCATCCAGCACTGCAACACTTTGAAAAAGCGCTGGATTCCGGGTAAAGCCCGGAATGACAAAAAGGCTCATTTTCCTTGTTTGAAGATTACGACCCAGTCTGGAAGGCGGGAATCCAGAAATGTGTTGCGGGAAAACCCGGATGCCCGCCTGCGCGGGCATGACGGTAAAATTCCCCGACCCCGTAAACAATTAAAGGAGAATGCGGCGATGGCTACGGAAGCTCAAGAACTGGGTCTTCAGCAAAAGGCAAAGGAGGCAATTATTACCTTAAATAAGGCTGCGGCCATTCAGATTGCCGAGCAAGCATCTTCTGAAATGGATGCTTCTAAATTGGTCGACTTAATCGAGGGCGGCTTTAAGGCGGGTATTATGGTTGTGGGTGATCGGTTCGCTAAGGGAGACATGTTTTTGCCGGAACTGGTGGCGGCAGCCGAAATAATGAAAAGTTCGCTGGCGATTCTGGAGCCCAAACTGCGTGAAAACCAGGTTGTCCAGGAGCCGGTGGGGAAGATTGTGATTGCAACCGTTAAAGGTGATTTGCATGATATCGGAAAGACGATGGTGTCCAGTTTGCTGATGGCCAACGGGTTTGAAGTGATTGACCTCGGAATCGATGTGGCCACGCTGAATATCATTGATGCTGCCAGAGAGAATCAGGCTGATATGATATGTCTTTCGGCTTTGCTGACGACGACAATTATGGCGCAAAAGGAAGTCGTAGACGCCTTAAAGGAGATGGGTCATAGAGAAGACTTCAAGGTGATGATCGGTGGCGCCGCTTCTTCCAAAAATTGGGCGGAGGAAATCGGCGCGGATGCATACGGCGCCGATGCCCAGGAAGCAACCGAAATCGCTATTGATCTATTAACAAAATAAAGGAGGCTCGATCATGCTAACCGCAGTACCCAAAATGGACTTACTGGACACAGCAGCGAAAGAGCGCATCCATGAGGCCTCGCTTTCGATTCTGGAAGAAACCGGTATTCAAATCGATTCGGAAATGGTTGCCAACACCTTGCAGGAGCACGGCATTGCATGTGAAGTTACCGGCAAGCAAGGCGACCGGACCCTGTGGCGTGTCAGGTTTGCCGGGGACACCATTACGCAATCGCTGAAGACCGCCCCCAAAACCATTACCCTTGGCGGCAGAGATACGAAGCATGATCTTTATCTGGACGGAAAAGGATCGCCGGACTCCGTTTATTACGGCACGCTGGGCAGTGCCCCGGTGGTGCACGACATTGAAACGGGTGAGAGAAGACTCGGAACCTTAAAGGACCTGATTCAGTTTGCGCGTTTAACCCAGCAACTGGAACATCTGGATTTTTTCCACGTATCCGTAATGCCTTCGGATGTTCCGAATTCCGTCGTGGAATTGTACCGCTGGAAGGCAACCTTTGAAAACACCGCCAAACACTCCATAACTGCGGCATCCTACGACGCGAGGAATTTGCCATACCTGCTGGAGATGGCCGCCGTGGTGCAGGGCGGGGAAGATGAACTGCGACGTCGCCCGATCTTTTCCGCTACCGAATGCCCGATTGCGCCCCTGTTTTTTGCCGAGCGCTCGGCTGAGAACATGGTTGGCTTGGCTCGCGCCGGCCTGCCGGTTATCATATATTCTGAGCCTTTTGCCGGTGCTTCTTCACCGGTCACCTTGGCCGGAACCTTGCTGGTAACCAACGCCGAGCAACTGGCCGGGATCGCACTGACCCAGATTGCGAATCCGGGGGCGCCGGTCATTTACGGTGGAGTTTCAACGACCATGGATATTCGAAGCGGGAACATTTCTTTCGGCTCACCCGAGACGGGGCTGCTGAATGTGGCCACCACCGAAATGGCAAGATTTTATGAAATGCCGAAAGAAGGCAGTGGCGGCAGAACCGATTCAAAGCTGGTGGATTGTCAGGCCGGCTTTGAAAAACAGGGTAATCTCTTGCTGGCGGTCCTGGCGGGTGCGAATCTGAACAATTGCGCCGGAACCCTGGAGAGCAATTATGCGGTCAGCCTGGCCCAATTGGTTATCGATGACGATATCGCCAAGCGCACTAAACGAATCCTGGCGGGTATTGCGCTGGATGAAGAAACGCTTGCCGCCGATCTGATTAAAGAGATCGGGCCGGGAGGGCAGTATTTAGGTAACCAGCACACCTTGGCTCACATGCGCCAGGAGCTGTGCCTCTCGGATTTATGCAGTAAGGGAACCTACGAAGATTGGGCCAAGAAAGGAAGTTTAAGCCTCGAGCAAATGGCACAGAAGAAGGCGCTTGATCTTTTAAACGTTTCAGAACCATCGAGTTTAGAACCGGTTGTGATCAAGGAGCTGGAGAAAATATTGAAAAGTGCGGAGAAAGCGCATGGCCTAACGTGATTAACTGCTAAACGCCGATCGCCTTCGGTCTGAATTTATTTCATATGCGAAAACACGTTTTACCGAGATGCTGAAAGGATAATATCAAATATGAAAAAACTGATTATAACGGTCGCACCCACAGGATCCATTCCCAAAAAGAAGGATACGCCGCACGTCCCCGTAACGATTGACGAGATCGTAACCTGTGCGCTCCGCTGTGAGGACGAAGGGGCCTCGATCGCTCACATCCACATTCGGGATGAAGACGAAAATCCTTCGGATGACCCCCGGATTTTTCATGAGATCGTCAATCGGATTCGAGAGCGGTCCAATCTGATTGTCCAGGTTTCAACCGGGGGCAGGGCAGGTACCGACTTGGAAAGCCGCATTCAACGTCTGCAAATGCGTCCCGAGATGGCAAGTTTGACAACAGGTTCGGTAAATTTTCCAAATTCAGCCTATGTCAATCCGCCGGACTTGATCGAGGCGCTGGCCAAAGAAATGCATCGTCTAGAGATCAAACCGGAAATGGAAATATTTGACTTGAGCATGATAAACAATGCGACCGTATTGGCAGATCGGAGCCTGGCGGTTCGACCGCTACACTTTAACTTTGTGATGGGCCTCAAGGGAGCGATGCCGGCAAAAATAGAACATTTGGTTCACCTGTCAACCGGCTTGCCTGCCGGAAGTACATGGACGGTCTCGGGCATTGCGGCTGCCCAGCTAAAAATGGGCATTCACGCGGTACTGATGGGGGGACATGTCAGAGTGGGTTTGGAGGATAATATCTACTATAAGAAAGGGGAATTGGCGACCAACGAAAGGCTTGTCGAAAGGATCGTCCGTTTGAGCAAGGAGCTGGGGAGGGAAGTGGCCACACCGGATGAGGCCCGCAAAATCCTGAGCTTAGTGCCGCGGCAAAATGATAAGGCCGATGGCTGATGAAACGGTTGGCGCTTGTCTCTATTATTTGTCAAAAATATGTTCCGATTGACTTAGCGAATCCTGCAAAAGTCATTGCGAGCGAAGCGAAGCAATCTCTCCGGTTTTCCAAAAGATTACTTCGTCGCCAAGCTCCTCGCAATCACAGATTATGGGAACAAATTCTTGACACCCGCTATAAAGGCCACGCGATGTATTCGAATCGCCCAAAAGGAGGATGATATTATGGGACATAATATCGGCTTAGATAATCGGTGTGATGTGGTTATCGTTGGCGGCGGCATTATTGGATGCACCGCTGCCTATTATCTGGCGAAGAAGGGATTTGATGTTATTTTGCTTGAATGCGGCGACCTGGCCAGTGGGGCCACCGGTCATAACATCGGGTATATCTTCATGCATACGAGAATTCCAGGACCCCAATTGGATTTGGCCAACGCCACCCACCAGATCGCCCCGAATTTACCCGATGAACTCGATTATGATTTTGAACTGCGACAAAACGGCGGCATGATCTATTTCGACAGAGAGGCGCAGCTGCCCATCATGAAGGAGTTTGTCGAACAGCGCAATAAAGACGGTGTTACCATGCAATTGCTGGATAAAAAGGAGGCGCTGGAAATGGCTCCGGTATTACCGGAGAGCACCATCGGGGCCACCTTTTGCCCATTGGATTGCCTCGTGAATCCGACGCTTTATGTCCGCGCCTTTGCGAACGCCGCCCGAAGACATGGGGCCCTGATTCGAACCGGCATCGAGGTCCTATCCGTCAATACGGCCCAGTCCAAGGTCACCGGCGTCAAAACCGCTGAAGGGGATATTGAATCCAAGTATGTGGTGCTGGCAGCCGGGGGTCGGACGACTCAGCTGACCGAGAAACTCGGGCTCAATTTGGGGATATTCGCCATGCGGCTTCAATTAATGACCACCGCGCCTTTAGAGGAAAAACTGCTGGATAAATGTCTGTATGGTCCGGAAAGCGCCAAACAATACAAATTGTTCCAGGATCTGCCGAGCTATGATGATGAGGCCTTCCGCGTTGACTATGAATGGCGGTATGAGACCTTATTTCTGCAAGCTGCCAACCAGATGAAAGCGGGCAATATGCTCTTTGGCATTCCGATGGATTACCCCGCGTCGGTCGAAATCGCCAACACGGCTGATACGCGGGGTGTGGGGGTCATGGTGGAGTCAATGTACACTAATTTCCCCGCCCTTAAAAACGCTGTTTTTGACAGGGCCTGGGGCCGTGTCGTGCCCTTTACCTCCGACAGTTTGCCGGTCATTGATTTTGTTCCCGAGTTCGAGGGGCTGCTGATCAATTCAGGGCACACCTTTGGCAATGCAACCGGACCGATTTCCGGAATTTTGACCGCGGAGATGATTGCAGGCGAAAAAACATCGCTGGATATCTCACCATTCAGCCTGAAACGCCCGGCATTAGAGACCATGGCGAAAGCATGGTAATATCTATATTTTGTATGAAAATAGATGAGAAATTATTATGGAGATGGAAGTGGGCGGTGAGGGTGCCATTGGTGCATCCCCGGAAGAAATATGGAATGTTATTTTTGATCCGGCTTTTATGTCGCAGGTGATCCCGGGCTGTAAAGACATCGTCCAGCCGGCTGAAGATGAATACCGGATCAAGATGGTTCTGGGGATCCCTGCGGTTCAGGGGCACTATTCCGGGATCCTCAGAATATTGGAGAAGAATCCTTTTGATATGATAAAGGGTTCGATTGAAGGGCAGGGGGGGCTTGGGAAAATCGACGGAGCCTGGGAAATGCAATTTCAAAAAAGCGGTGATCAAGAAAGCAAAGTGATCTACGCGGTCAATGTCGATATCAGCGGTCCCATGGCCAGCATGGTGGGGGGGTTTATGGAACAGGTTGCTGATTGCCTGGTCAAACAAGGACTTGACAGCTTTAATAAGGCCATCACGGGGGCCAAAGCGGCTGTTGCCCCCGGGACGCCCCTAAAAACGGATACGCTGCCCAGGCCGAGCCTCATAAAAATGATATTCAGGTCGTTTTGGGACGTCCTGATCAAAAGAAAGGGTAGTTGATTTTAAAGTTAGCGCACCCTACTTAGCCAGATACCAGTCTTTGTCGTACCATACCGTTTCAAACAGGGTGCAGCCGAGTTCCGTGCCGAAGGGGCCATGGACTGTCCCGGGGGGGCGCAGCGCATAAAATCCTTTTGTATAGAGCGTATTGGTACCATAATCCATCATATGGCCTTCTAAAAGAAGCAATTCCTCCCAGAACGGATGCTCTAAGGCGTTATCAAATTTAAAACCGGGTTCGAAAATAACAATCCGCGTATAGGCACCGGTTTCAGGATCAACCGCCAAAAGCTTTTCCCGAATTCCTTTGATCGGACCGCCTCTTACCTCGCCGACTTCTTTCCATTCGTAATCGAATGTCGTACTTCTCATATCCGCATTCGTAGCGGGCGCTTTACCCATTTTTCCATCTCCTGTCATGCATTATCTTTAACAATAGGCAGTCGGGGATTCTAATCCTCCTGAGGCGGGCGTTTGCATTTTCCGGTAAGGTGCTCGATCTCGATACACCACACGGTGCAGGCCGCCACGACCTTGTCCGGATACTGCCAGGAATCGTTCTTGGGATAATACTGCACCATGACGGCCTCCAGGGCTGCCAGCTTTTCGACTGGATCATCAACCATGCGGACCCGGCCAAAACCCACAACACTGGAATAGGCTACCGAGCAGTCCTGGGGATTATCGGCCGGCACAAGCTGAACACCTGTGATGACGTTGAAAGATACCTTCGGGTTTTGCGCCAGGACATCCAGCTTAAAGCCCTTTGTGGCAGAGTGAATGTAAATCAACCCGTTCAAAAAACCGTAGTTGAACGGCAGCACATAAGGCTGGTCGCCTTGACACATGGCTACGCTGATGACTTCACCTTGTTTGAGAATTTTTTCAATTTCAGATGGATCGGTGATCTCGCGATCTTTCTTACGCATCGGCACTTTCATAATACTCCTCCTTGGTAGCATCTGCATTGTATAGAAGTATCAACATTTTAAAGCACATTTATCGTTAACGGTTGACGATTTAATCCTCAGCATCCATCATAGCAGGTGTTTTACTTTGGCCCACCATTACAATCAGCGCTACGCCGGTAATAACAACCGCTCCTCCGATCAAGATCCGAATACTGGGGCGCTCACCTAAAAATAGCACCGCACCCAGGATCGAAGTTACGGGGAGCAGTAAAAGAAATGGTACCACCTGGTTAACATCATATTTTTTAAGAAGATGATACCAGATCCCATAACCCAGCGCCGTCATCACAATCCCCATGTAAATAACCGATCCCCATCCGATCAGGGTTGCATTTTTCAGCAAACTGAGGTGGCCGTTTTCCAGTACCAGCGATGCGGCAAGCATCTGCGGGCCCGCAAAAACGGAAACCCAGGCGATGAGTTGAAAGCCGGTGATCGTAACCATTTTTTTAATCATTACCTGGCCGATGGCCCAGGTAAATACACCGGCGATAACCAGAAAAGCCGGAAACAATTGATTCCTCACACTCGGCGCCCCGGCAATCAGCACAACACCGAAAAAGGCCACGATCATTCCGCAAACACGCTTCCAGCCGAGTTTGTCATTTAAAAAAATTGCAGCACAAGCTGCCGTAAACGGGACTTCCAGTTGCATAAATAAAACAGCCGAAGAGGCATCCAATCCGGCTAAACCATAAAATGTCAGGCCATATTGAATGGTGGCGCTAACCAGCGCAATAAGGAAAATCGCTCGAAGCTGTCCAATCGGAGGCGGGAAAAACCAGACCAACACCACGGCGGATACGATGAAACGCATACTCATCAAAAAAAGCGGTGGGAACTCGTCTAATCCGGCTTTTGCAAAGACAATTCCCATTCCCCAGATGATCGGTACCGACAGTGCCAATCCGATGTCTCTTAAAGTAATCCGCATCCTTTAAAATCCGACTCCCATTCCAGTCTCACACGACCCCGCCCGCAGGGTTTATCTTTGCCGTATCCGGTTCATCCCATCGACATGCCGCCATTGACCCGCAAGACTTGCCCCGTGATATAAGCGGCGTCGTCCGAGGCCAGGAAGGCCATCGCGGCTGCAATCTCTTCCGGTTTTCCATAACGCCGCATCGGAATAATTTTGAGTGCTTCTTCCAGGCCTTGCGCATCAATTTCATCAAACATCTCGGTTGCGATATAACCGGGAGAAACGGCATTCACCGTAATGCCCTGGGGGGCCAGCTCGGCTGCCATCGGCCGCAGCATCATAACGATCCCGCCCTTGGAGGCCGTGCAGACGCTATACTGATTTCCACCAAAATCGGCAATCTCGGTGATGCAGGATCCGGTTGCAATAATCCGGCCGTATTTGCGTTCCAACATATGGGGCAGGACGGCGCGGGAGACATTAAAAAAGCCCCTGAGGTTCGTATTTATAGCGCGCTCCCAATCTTCGTCCTGACTCTCGACAAAGGGTTTGTCGATGATGATGCCGGCATTGCTTACCAGAATATCAACTTGGCCGAAAGCTTTAATTGTTTCTGCGATAAGCCGCTCCGCCTGCTCACGTTGGGATACATCCGCCATTACGACTGTGGCCTCCCCACCGGCCTTTCGTATTTCTGCTGCCACGGCCTCACCCTTGTCTTTGTTCGTCACCCCGTTTATTGCAACTCTGGCGCCCTCACGGGCAAAACGATGCGCGATGCCCTTGCCGATACCCCTCGTGCTTCCCGTTACAATGGCGACTTTGCTTTTTAAGTCCATAATCCCTCCTTTACAGACTGCTGTTGATTATTTCCGTATTGTTAAGTTTCTTATGCCGCTATGGTCGATCTTGCAACGGCAAACCAAAAAACAGAAACGATATTTTTAGATGAGGATTTTCAAGTGGGCCAGGATGGAATTTTATTTGCGGCGCCGTTTTTATTTATAGGAATTAGCAGGTGGAAATCAACATTTAATTAAATTTCTGAGAGGAAAGTTTCAATCCTGATAAGATGAAGGTCAAGTGCATCTGCCCGAAGGGCGGCCAGAAACACACAATGAGCATTTACCGGAGGTCTGTGATGCACCCTAATCTAAAAAAAATCAGATGCGAATCCCGCTTGCGGGGCAACGCAGCCATTGGGCCTTAGATGGGGTTTTGAAACCACTTCTAATAAAAACGGGGAGCCAGATCATTTAAAACCCATAAAAATGATTCTTGCCTCCCCGTTTTTGATTGGTAAGAGGGTAAATATTGACTGCTACTTTTTTTTCTTAGCAGGTTTTTTCTTGGCAGTTTTTTTTGCAGCCGTCTTCTTCTTAGCAGGTTTCTTCGCAGCCGTCTTCTTCGCAGCCGTCTTCTTCTTAGCAGGTTTCTTCGCAGCCGTCTTCTTCACAGCCGTCTTTTTCTTAGCAGGTTTCTTCGCAGCCGTCTTCTTCACAGCCGTCTTCTTCTTAGCAGGTTTCTTCGCAGCAGTTTTTTTGGTAGTTGTTTTTTTCTTTGCAGGTGCCATGGCATCCTCTCTTTGATGGGTTATTGATTCCTGACAATACATTGCCTACTTACAAGAATTGTACTTTCCTAAAAAGGTCATGTTTTTTATTATAAGGAATTATAGAATGTAATATAAAACATGTCAATTTATTTAGCACTGATAATATCTAGCGAAACCTTTTCCTCAACGCTCACCACCATGGCCCTTGACCACAGCAGCTTGAGGTGTTTTTGAAGCCTGCTCCCGCAAGCCAGCTCCGAGTCCCGCCCCGGCGGGATCATCTTCTGTGTAACCTCGTGTCGCGCTATCTCCGTATATCACGGGTCTGCAAGGTTCAACGATTATTGTGATATCGTTTTTATATCTCATCCATAAAATTTCGCCATCGACGTTACTGCCTGAGATTGTATATTGGGTTGCCAAAAATCGAAGATTTGAATATCCATTATGCAAGCCGCGCATAGCTTGCTGTGGTTTTATAGTGTATGATCGCTATATTATCTATTTAAAGGGGGAGTGGCCAATGTACGTATACATAAATGGAAGCTTTGTGGGTGAAGCGGAGGCCAGGATTTCGGTCTTTGATCATGGATTCTTATACGGGGACGGTGTTTTTGAGGGTATCAGAGCCTACAATGGAAGAATCTTTTGTATCGATGAGCATATCGATCGTTTATATGAATCAGCTGAATCCATCATGATTAAGATACCGCTCAGCCGCAAAGAGATGAAAGATGCGATTATTGAGACCGTCAGGCGAAACGATTTGAAAGATGCTTACATACGGCCGGTTGTCAGCCGAGGAAAAGGGGCACTGGGACTTGATCCGAGAGTATGCGCAGAGCCCACGATTGTCATCATTGTGGACGCTGAAACCCGTCACCCGGAAGATATGCGTG
>WOR8_10001728_pt1 | contig 21961 bp, 23 predicted proteins | sample DeeMarSeWOR38_10_FD_19890 | JGI IMG/M metagenome (IMG submission 19890) | reverse complement strand
ACTTGACGATGTCCGCATCTACAAGTATGCTCTTTCAGATGGAGAGATAGCGTACCTAGCTACTGACGGCGGAGCGGGGATACATTTCCCGATCAATTCGCCGGCAGATCTGTATAAGGGTGAATCGCCCGGCAATCAGTGGATTAACTTCAAGGACTACTGTCTCATTGCAGATCAATACCTTGAAAAACTGCTGTGGCCGACACAATAATCGGTGTTAGCATAAGTTAGCCCTTTGGCTTTGTATCAGTTCTGGGCCTATACTGATTGATTCGGTATAGGCCCCGATTGTTTTTGAGCAGGAAGGTTGGTATCAATTTTGAAATTCAGGCAACAACAGATTGAGAATTTGATGATTAGACAGCAGATGCAGGTGTAGTTTTCGTTACGTAAACCGGACTTGTTTTGTTCCGGCAGATATGAAGGCCTTATGGCTGTTATTGCTTGTCGATACCGGAAGCGGCTTTGTGAAATATGTGATAATTACGAAATGAGATTAACTTTCTAATTTATGCCTTTTAGCTCCTGTATTATGTCGAAGTCTTTCTCTGTCCTCACACAACAGGGGCTTTTTTTCTATCAAATCCGCTCTGACTATCGAAAAACACCGCAGTAATTGGGTATTATCGGGCCAATCCTGAAATTAGACCTGTTCGGCCGCTTTGGTCAGCCTAAAACGTTTTGTATACTTTATAAAGTAGGTCAGATTTAGAATTAAGATATTGATTGGGAGAGATTCATTATGAGGTCAAAAAGATTATTTCTATGCGCGGTTGTTTTGGCTTGTATCGTGCTCTTTTCGGCATCGTGTTCAACCAGAGTTTACCACAGATCGGGCAGGAAAATCGCAAGAAGAAATGGTCCACCGCCGCACGCTCCTGCACATGGTTATCGCCATAAGCACGCAGACGGAGTGGAACTGGTTTACGATTCGGGTCGCGGCGTGTACGTAGTCGTTGGCCTGCCGGGCCATTACTACTGCGACGGTCATTATTTCCGCATTCGCGGGGACCAATGGGAGATGAGCCTAAATACTCACTATGGCTGGAAGCCAGTATATGAAGATTCGATTCCACACGGACTTCGGGTCAAAGGCAAGAACAAGGGTAAGGGTAAGTGGAAAAAGTCATCCTACTCCCGGTTAGATTAGTCACAAAAATAAGCAGTTGCGTTCGGCTTTATGTGTTTAGGCCTGCGGATACTATCCAAGCCGACAATTTGCCCGCCCATCTTATTGACTAAACCAATTCACTTTGGTATATTATATAAGTTGCGGCAGGCAGTCAGGAGCTTAAAACATGGAAGTAAACCAAATAGAATCGGCTGAGATTTCCGTACCAGTAAGCTGCGAAAAAGAAAAGCAAAAGTGGATAGAAGAACATGCGCGTCGTTTACAGCAACTGTTCGAGCAGTGGCAAAAGCCATTATGTATAAATGGTGAGGAATATCGCAAATACCTGACCGAAGAGTTGCCCAGCTATTGCGATGAGCCACTCCTGAAGTCTCTGATAGAGTCAATTACGTGATTGGAACTTCTATCCTCTTTACTTTTAATCTTATGTGTAGCAATTTTACGGACACAATCCGATAAAAAACCCCTGCCTTCGCAGGGGTAATGCTAATTACGGCCATCCATGACCATTAAATAATCAACCTACTACTTCCTTATTCAGCAAGGAAGAGAGTAATAAAATAAGCTCTTCCTTCTTACATATCGAAGATCCAATCCTTTTTTCTTTAGTTAAGGTATATTGTTTTGCTTGCTCTTTTTGCCGGTATCCATTTTCAATACTGATAACCGCACGATGCCCTCACAAAATTTTTCGGAGCATGTCTTTGAGGAGCCTTTCTGTCTGGAATTGCCAAACCCGTCCTTCATATTTTTAGTTGGAATCACTTTTTCTGCCGCTGAGATTCTTTCGAAATCGGGGTGATGAATTTGGCCGTAATAGAATTCGATCCTTGACGATCGGAGAATGATTTTGATATAGCAAGACAAAGATAGAGGCGAAGGAAAAAGAAGAACTTGTGGTAACTGAAGTCGGCTAATTCAATTTTTGGTGTCAACAACCAAACATTAAAACAATATAAGATATATTTAGACGTTATCGGCCCCACCGCGTCCATCCTTATAACTTCTGCCGCCCTCGTGCAAGGGCATATTGTACACCCATAGAATGACCGATCTCCTGCAGAATGGTAATAACGGTTGTGAGGGTTGAAGCGCCCTGGATATAATCATAAGAGAAAATCCGGGGTTTAAGCCGCACGAATTACGATTTTCGCTTGATTTAATTCATTGATTTTACTATAATAAGAAAAAATCAGGGGGAAATGGAATTACCCACATTTATTTACATTTTTTTCGGTTGGTGGATACGAGAAGAACTTAGTTTAAGTTCCATTGCCCGAAAACTCTGAGAACAAGATAGTTTTTGAGAAAGAAACGTAATGAAATGACAAAAAGTCTGTTTGCATTCTTTTTAAGTCTGTCCATTTGCGGGCCGGCCTTTGCCACACTATGTTATGTCGAATTTGAACCGGCCACGTGGTCATACGACAGTGGCGTTTTTGACTTTGAGCAAGACATAGCAATTCAGTCTGCTCAAGGTCTTGAAGATTTGATTGGCTATACAGTCAACCTACCATCATTGACTTTGGTTGACCATACTGTCTATCCGGAGGGGAACTTAGAGCTTTTCGATAATTACGACACTAAGCTGGCCACAGCTTACTTCGATACAGGCACATATGTTGACGGCCTTAGAACAAACATCATTTTTTACGATCTTGATACGACCGAACCCGATACCACCTATATCATTAACGATATTGAACTGGTGATGTACACGACGGGAAGCAAAGCGAACACCTTCGAGGGCAACATGACACTGACATATATTCCCGAACCAGCCACGCTTTTACTGCTTGGCTTAGGTGCGGTGGTATTGCGCAAAAGGCACTTCAAATCATGATCAGTTTTTCGTTTTTCGTTTTGTGTACCGAGCTATTAGTTTAGCTCCGTGGTTTAGTCGTAGCTATCAGTTTCTTTCTGTGGTTCTTCTATCGCAGCCCCCTTTTAACGATTGCACGTATTTTCAATTAAATCGCTGCTCGGTGTAATGTGTTTACAGTTACCTCTTCAAGTAGTAGATTAGCCACATAATAAGCGTCAATATTAGAGAAATTAAGATGCAGCTTGTAACAGGAATATAAACTTTCCAGTTTTTACCGCCAAATTCCAAATCCCCAGGCAGCTTAAAGAAACCAAGCTTTCCGAAAAGAATCAGCACAGCGCCGGTAATCGAAATTATAATTCCTGCCAGGAGAAGCCATTTACCTAACTGTCGCGGCCCCATTGTCATTTTTCTCTCAATTCCTCATCGGCCTTATTTCCTGAATAGACTATGTAGGAAATAGAAACAGCCCAATATGCAAAAACCTATTGAGCAAACGTGCTGTAGAGTTGCAAAATCTTTATCAAAGGGCGGATTGGTTTCTATCTGCCATATAGCTCCGAGAACAAGTGCAAGGACCAAGAATGGGATAATAAATTGCGTAGCCTTCAACATGCCCGGCGAGATGAATCCAAGTCCTGAAAGCCAATCTGAAGGTGATCCCGGAATGTACAGTGCAAAATCAATGTTTTCCTTGCTCATATCCTGTTGTTTAAATTGCTGAAGCAACAGCTTGCGTAATTTGCTCAAGCGTGCGTACCTTAAGGCGAAGATAAGGTATATTATCGAAACAAAGATCGGGTATCCACGAACAAAAGATTCTATTTTCAGCGGCGGGAACCACTTCAAAGGTAATGGAAATGGTGTATCAAATTGCTCTGTGGCTTTGCCTATATTGCCTTGCAATTTCTGTATTTTGTTCTGCAGTTCACTTCTTTTGGTTTCCAAATTCTTAACGCTGTTTTTTAATGCATCAACAGAGGTAACTAATGCCTTCCGGGCTTTCTCGACTGGCGCCTGAGCAGTTTTAATGTGATTTTTTATTTTGTTGGTTTCTTCTTCCAGTGTTTTTCTTTTCCCTTCTACGGTGTTGAACAGCTCCATTTTTGGTTGGTCGATTGTATTAAAGCTCACAATGATGTCATTCGTATCTGGTAAGTTTACTTTGAACTTTTTTGCATTTGACGCTAGATCCTTTAGTTTGCCTCTTACGCAGATTTGTAGATTTGCAAAACCAGTTTTCACTCGTGAATTTAATTTTTGGTAGACACATTTTATTTCATTCTGGAAAACCTCTCTCGCGATCTCGCTTACTTCCTTCGATTCTGGTATTTCTTCATGGCTTTCTTTTGGAGATGTGATTATTGAAATGTTCTCTTTTGTTAAGCTATATACTTTCTCAAGAATTTCGTTTGGTCCAGGCGGTGTATCTGATTGTATTGTGAATTGGTTTGTGAAGGAACGAGGAAAGGATTCACGGAACTCAGAATCAGGCTTCCAGAACTCTAAACTGATGCCCTTTCCTGCTCTGGCTTTTTTGACTGAATCTACAAAACCTCTCACTCGCCATACAAGATGCGCCGAAAGTGCGTTTACATCTTTTGCAATAGATTCTTTTTCTTTGTCGAACTCTTTTTCAATAGCCAAAACTTCGTTGAGGAACGGCCCTATATCATCAAGTTCCTCTTTCTTAGATTCCAGTGCCTTAGAAAACTGCGGTTTTTCTTCGGACCAGCGAAGGTAAGGCAAAACGATAAAAATCCAGGCCGTTACGATAACAAATACAGCTATTAATAAGTCGCGTCCCCAGCGCTTGACGCTTAAGTGGTATGCATCCAGAATTTTACCAAGATACGGATTTTCTGTTTTCTTGTTATTCATGGCACTTCTCCTTATCCACGTTACAGAAAACGCCATCCAGATTCACTCATTGTTTCCCTCGTCTTTTGGCTTTGCGTCTTCCTCTTTTTTTGCCTCTGACTTTACACCTTCAAGTTCAATCTCAAAGTTCTGTATAACCTCACCCAGTTTTTCGAGGTATGTCCATTGAACAACACAGGGCTTCCATTTTGGCTTACCATCCCTTATTGTCCAGATTGCTTTTTCAGCTAATTCTTTGTAGATTTGATATTGTAGCAATGGTGTTAGTTTTTTCTGGGTAAGCCTGGCAATAGTCTCCAGACCACTGTGTCGTTCACCTCCAATTCTCCATTGCCACTTATCCCCACCAACATCAGGCCAAGCCTTAAACAGCAAGTCTTCGTAACCTTTGGCTGTAGGAGAGAGACTATCAATGGTCCATGTGCATGTCTTTCCTATGGACGAAACGAAATGGCAGTGACAAACCTGCCCCATCCACTGTAAAGTCAAATCGCCTGTGACGTCCTGCAACTCTTTGGGTGTATTCAACACACCTGCCTGCGACAAACGTATTTTGCCCTGAACCGGAACCGCCCGCAGAAATTTCCTGCGAAATTCAATTAGCGCCTTTGTTGCTTCTTCAAGCATAATATTTACCGTGTCTTTTTTGTTTTTTTCCATTCCTTTTGCCCTTTACTTTTGCACCTCTCTTTTTGTTGCTAAAGGATTATCGATTTTGCGAAGCCATTCCTCTATAACTGCCAACCACCACTCCTTAATTTACGTTGAATCTTTTTGTTTCGAGTAGAAAACTGCGAGAAATAGAATGATGCTTCCGTTAAAAATTATAGAACTAAGCGTCCAAAATGCCGAGAGTATGTATGGTGAAAAACGAAAGAAATAACCGATGAGACCGAAACGGCCGACAAGAACCATAACAAAATGGATACATATGCCTATTAGGGCAATTAGTGTTGCAGTTTTTAAATTCATGGAGATTCCTTTCTTTTTGAGTTGTCCCGATTCACTCTTTGTATTGCTCGTCTTTTTTGCTTTTCGTCTTTTAGGGCATAAGCCAAACTAACGGTTAGGGCGACAGTTATCCCGGCTTCGACATATAAACGAACCTTATTTATCCGATAAATTCCATAATTGCTGCTTCTTTTGTCCAAGATGAATCCCCGCCAATGATACGAATATTTTCCCGTGGAATAGTCTTTGTAGATCCAGTGAGGGTATATTGTGACAATCACAAGTATAAACGCGCCTACCCAAAGACAGATTTTTTGCTTCCTGTTCATCATCTAAGGCTCCCTATCACTTTACCATTCTACAAACCGCCCGTCTTGTGTCCACAGTTAACCTATATTTTCCATACATAAGATCAATATTTCTAACCTTCATTTTCCTATGTTTTAAAGGCTTATAATGGACGTGAGGGGCCTTCCCGGATTTGTCGCAGAGTTAACTTTATTACGTTGATTCGAAGCAAAATATAGCCTAATTATCGGGATCAATGCAAATAATTTGTGGTTGAAAAAACATCGCGCTGCTCCAAGAGTTCCTCCCGCAATGGTGGAAGTTGTACTTTAATCGCCGATCTTGTCTTGAAGGGTATCAGAGAAACTCTGATTAAGAACTAATCCATTACCTGACTCGTATAAATAATAGAAGGTTTTTGTTATGTTTTACGCCCCTGCCCCTCTCTCTTCCTGTCCCTCTTCGGCAGGGGCTTTGGAAATCGGCCGGCACCGGCCTGTAAATCTCTAAGAACATGTTACAGCAGTAGCCCCGGTTTTGAATATGGGGGTAAGGTTTGCAAGTATCCGTATCTTGCTAAGAATATATTATAATCCTGAATTTCCCATATTACCCTGTACATTTTTTCTGAAGCCGTTGTTCATAAGTCTTAAATACCTTTCCGGTGAATGTTAACCTTAACGACGGTAGGTTGTCAGTAAAAGTGTTGGGAAAAATCGAGTCATACATTACTAACGCACAGAAATGAGAGCATGGACTGAAGCCGTTTGGCCCGAGTATCCATTCCAGGCTAATATTTTGTCCCATCCAAAATCCTTTACGGTGAGATATATCAAGGACCTTGCGGTAAATCTTTCTCTCATATTCTTTTTAGTTAATCAGGGAATTTATAACTGACGTTGCTCAACTACTATTATTTTAAAAAAATTTCACAGGAATAATTCAAAACGAGCGTTAAATATATAAATGATACAAGTAGAACAACTTGAGATTACTGAGTATCAAAATAAAGAGGAATCTTATTTATATTAAAGGAGTTCAATATGTTAAGAGCCATTTGCAGCAGAAGAGTATTGGTTGTATTTTACCTGGTCGTGACAGCGTTTGGAATGTGCGTGGCGGAAACAGTCAATATAAATCCATACAAGATCATATTGAATGCACAAGGCGCATCCGATGATATACAGGCCAACGTACATATCATTCTGCCGGGTGCGTGGGTCGTGGATTATGATGTGACATTATCATTCGACGGTACGGTAGTTGCCGAGGCGGAGTCGGCCTTCTACTGCGTGGTGGATGATATTCTTATCGTTGGCTTTGATCGTACAAGCCTCCAGAACAATCCCGAAGTACAAGCCCTGGCGAACAAGACAGTGACAGCAACAGTTGACGGAAGCGTCACGGTGATAAATGTAGATGGCATTGAAACCGAGGTTTCTTTCAGCGGTTCAGACACAGTTGAGATCGTCGCGCCAGGCAAGAAAGGATGTTGAACACCTGAGTCAGGCGACGGTCCTTATATTATATTTATGCTTTTGAATTATCCTTGAAGGTAATGACCAAACCAATGGTCACCAGAGCTGCCAATACCCATAGGATGAGGACTACAGACAATTCCAGATACTTATAGTCGTCAAATAAGAAACCAATCTCAAGGCGCCGATTAGGTTTTTGGACAAGAGGGAAAAGCCCGGTCAACACGATTACAGCAATTCCACACCACATCACAATCAGTTGTTTCTTATTCATAATTTACCTGCTTTCCGTTCTATGTTGTGGTATCTATCTCCACTCTTTTAGAGACTCCAATCCAAACAATACCAAGTCGATTGTTATCGCCCATAAAGATACCATTACTCATCAATAAGAGAAAGGACAATACCTACCTCAGAATTGTACGGGAGCTGTAGTGGATTCTTATTAACCCGGATTTCCCAAGTAAATCCGTGCAAATGATTAATAATTTGATAGTATAAAGCCTGTGGATGATGTTTAGGAACTTTTTCCGTTCTGATATGGAGAACCTTATGGGTGAGAGCAAAAAGGATGCTCTGAGAGTCAATTTTGATAAAAAATTGAAGCTGGAATTTCATGGAACGAAGCTCACCAGCGATGGCGGTTTATTAATCTATCGTGAAATGGATGATGCTTTGGGGCTTACCGAAATGGTAGAGTCAGAACTGATAGACATCCGAACTGGCAAGAATACCCAACATGAACTTGTTGGATTACTGCGACAATCCATTTACAGCAGTCTGGGTGGTTACCCCGATACTAATGATGCCGAACGTTTGAGCATTGATCCTGCCATGTGTCATCTGATTGGCGGGAGAGCCAAAGAACGACAAGCGGCTTCGACGAGCCAAATGGGACGGTTTGAAACGGAGATACTGACTCAAGCGAAAAATCTGGAGGTTTTGCTGAATTTGTCTGGCGAATGGGTGGATCGGATTCATGAGCATCAGCCACCGAAAATGATAATCTTGGACATGGATAGTTCGGACAGTCCTACCCATGGCAACCAGGAAGGTTCGGCTTATAACGGTCATTTCGGCTATACCTGCTATCATCCTTTATTCTGCTTCAATCAATTTGGCGATTTGGAGCGGGCTTTGCTCCGTAATGGCAATGTGTATAGTTCCGAAGTTTGGGAGGCGGTTCTCAAGCCTGTTGTGGAGAGATATAGCGTATATGACATTTTGAAATTTTTTCGAGGCGATGCCGCTTTTGCACTTCCGGGATTGTATATTTATCTGGAGGCGGAGAATTACTTTTACGCCATTCGATTGAAAGGAAACGATATACTATACGAGAAGATCGACTATTTGCTAACTCGTCCCGTCGGTCGACCTTCCCAACAACCGAAAGTGTTCTACGAGAGTTTTTACTATCAGGCAAAAAGTTGGGGCAAACCTCGTCGCGTGGTGGCCAAGGTCGAGTGGTATGCTGAGGAACTATTTCCCCGCGTGGGATTCATAGTCACCAATTTGCGTTGGAAATCCAAAAATGTAGTCCAGTTTTATAATAAAAGAGGAACGGCAGAACAATGGATCAAGGAAGGTAAGCAAGCCATCAACTGGACTCGCTTGAGTTGTCATGATTTTGGGGACAATCAAGTTCGGTCGCAGTTATTCGCCCTGGCCTACAATCTCGGTAATTTTCTCCGGCGATTGGTGTTGCCGAGGGAGATGAAACACTGGTCCTTGACCACACTCCGAGAGAAGTTGGTGAAGATTGGAGTCAAGGTGGTGAAACACTCACGGTATGTCATTTTTCAAATGGCGGAAGTCTTTGTTACTCGCTTGCTGTTTGGCAAAATATTGGATCGCATAGGCCGACTGCGGAATGTAGGATTCACGTAGGCATCGAATATTCGCAGTGTTATACAGTCTGTTTGGCGAGGGGGGAGGGAAATAGTGCGTTCCTAAGTTGTTTGGATTAAGCAATATAGGTAATTTTTGATAGTAATCCAGCGGGATTGGAAAAAATTGTGGTGTTTTTTAGCATATATCCCAGTACAATAGAGTCATAGATTTCTACGTAAAGAGTTATTCTTTGGAAAATGTATAGGTTTGAATTGTATATAGGAAATCCCAGTTTATACCAACGGTATTTATAGATTGCGACACCTACTATTGTAAGAGATTCTATATTTTGGAGTTACGAATTGATCCAGCGCAATAATTTACTGCAATTGGTATTAGAGATGATTTTCTAGTCACATACATACATACTTTATTAACATGCAAATTCGGCCGGGTGATCATGGGCGTATCTAACAGAGAAATAATGAATAAAGTAATTTAGACTTGATTTACTTCATGGGAGATGTCTATGAGTTTTTTTAGAATATTTCAGGCGAGGGGAACAAACGCTGAAACCTCCATAATCGCCAAGTCAGGCTTTAATGAGGTCACCTACATAGAAAGAAAATTCAAATGTGGTGGCTGCGGAAAGCGGGGCAAGATGAAATACAAAGGCCATGCAATATTTGTCAGAAAGCAGAAGAATGGAACACCGCAGGTTTTTGATCTGAAGCGCGCCAACTGTTCGTGCGGGCATCATCAAACTTTTTGGCTGGATGTTACAGGGATCACATCTTCGCATTTCGTCGAAAGCGCTGACGCGTGCGAACCCGACGGAGTGCCTAAGATGCTCAGCGGCCATGACCCTCTGCCTGATGAAGCGCGGCACTTCGTTGATGATACGCCCGGTGTAATCTGTCTGCCCCTCAAATAATTGTAACGCAGGCCAGTACACAGATACGTCTATGATTCCGGAGTGCTTCGTATTGGGAAAACGGAGGTTTTATGAATAATAACAAGGCAGAAGACTTGGCTAATATGTGATTACGTGGTGATCCATATCAAGCAAGTGAAAATGTTATGTATAATAACAAGTTAGGAGAAACAAGACATGAGTCTCTGGGAAAGACTTCTTGGCGGAAAGTCCAAGACGAATAAGGAAAGCAACTCATTGGCTTTGTTGACAGCGGCTGTAAAGGGTGATGCGGAAGCTGTTAAGGTCCTGCTAAAGGCTGGAGCGGATGTCAATGCCAAAGACACCGAGGGTTTAACGGCTCTGATGATAGTGGCTGCCAAAGGTCACACAGAGGTTGCCAAAGCTCTGTTGCAGGATGGAGCCGATGTAGATGTAAGAGATCCTAAAGGTTTAACGGCTTTGATGTTTGTAGCCGGCCGCGGTCATGTGGAAATTGCCAAGGCACTGCTGGAGGCTAAAGCCCACGTTAATGTCGCAAACAACGGCGGCGTCAGGGCTCTGTGGGCTGCGGCTGCGAACGGCCATGTGGAGATTGTTACGGCCCTGCTCGAGGCTGGGGCAGATGCAAATGCCAAAGACAATGATGGTGTAACGGCTTTGTTGACGGCCGCACAGAGAGGTCATTTCGAGATTGTCAAGATCCTCTTGGAAGCTAAGGCAGATGTAAACGCTAAAGACACCAACGGTTTGACGCCTTTGTGGCTGGCGGCACAGAACGGCCACACGGAAACTGTAAAGGCACTCCTGGAAGCTAAAGCCGAGGTCAACGCTGCACACAATGATGGCAGGACAGCCTTGTGGCAGGCGGCAGAGGAGGGACATACCCCGATAGTCAAGGCCTTGCTGGAAGCCAAAGCCAACGCGAATGTAAAACGCAAAACTGACGGCACTTCAGCTTTGCTGATAGCGGCACAGAACGGCCATAAGGAGATCGTCAACGCCCTCCTGGAAGCCAAAGTGGATCTCGACGCCGAACACGCCAAAGGTATGACAGCCTTGTGGCAGGCGGCAGCGGAGGGGCATGCTGAGGTAGTCAAGATCTTGCTGGCAGCCAAGGCCAATGCGAATGTAAAACGCAAAACTGACGGTGTTACACCTTTACTGATGGCAGCACAGTATGGCTATACGGAAACTGTAAAAGCACTCCTGCAAGCAAAAGCCGAGGTCGACGCCAAAGAAACCAACAACGGGGTGACTGCCTTGAGGCAGGCGGCAAAGAATGGTCATACAGAAATTGTCAAGGCCCTGCTGAAAGCTAAAGCTAACGTAAATGCCAAAGACACCAATGGCGCGACGGCCTTGTGGCATGCAGTTGAGAAGGGCCATATGGGTATTGTCAAGGTCCTGCTGGAATCGAAAGCCGACGTCAACTCCAAACGCGCCGACGGCCTCACGGCTTTGCTTATGGCCGCACAGAAGGGCCATACGGAAATTGCCAAGGCCATGATAAAGGCCAAGGCAGATATCAATGCCAAAGCCCCCAACGGAGTGACCCCTTTGTGGATGGCGGCACAGGTGGGAAATACGGAGATTGTAGAGGTACTCCTAAAGGCCAAAGCGAATGTCAATACCAGGGCGAATATCAGGGGTGATGATTATACTCCTCTGAGCATCGCCAAAAGGCAGGGCCGTACGGAGATAGTCGGACTTCTAACAGAATATGGAGCCAAAGAATAACGTTCCGTCTCCAGTAATCAGCATAGTTGCCGGTTGGCATTGTGACAAAGCCGGCCTTACCTCAGGCAAACGAACGTTTTATGCATAATAGCAAGTTAGGAGAAACAAAATATGAGTTTCTGGGAGAGGCTTCTGGGAGGAAAGCACAAGATGAACAAGGGTAACAACGCGATGGCTTTGATAATAGCGGCTCAGAAAGGTCGTGCGGAGATTGTCAAGGCACTGCTGGAAGCTAAGGCTGATGTAAACGCTATGGACACCAACAACTTGACGGCTTTGTGGAAGGCCGTTGCGAACGGCCATATGGAGATTGTCAGTTCAAGAATGTTTTTTCCTTCTTTCCGCATTTGAAGATATTTTTCCAATTCGTTTGGGGTCGTAATAATATCCCAACTTAGATCATCAAGAGAACACAAATCAGAAATGTAGCCTTATAGTAATTTTCATTGAAACGAAATATGATTTATCTGGGATTAATATACCTCGGAAACATCCACTACAACCAGGGCTGCTCTATCTTTGATTGCAACAAAGACACTCCCGGAAATCGATATGTTGTTGCTGTGTTCCTTATACCAGACATTATTTGCATATCGTACGGGATCAGTCAACAGTGTATTTGGTGAGCCTTGATTCCGAAAACCAAGCCTGACGAGACCTGCAAAGAAATGGTTCAGCAGTTCTGTCGCCACCATTGTGTCCGAACCGCCTTGATTATGCGAAGCCAACATTGCTTCACTGAGATCCAGAGTAAACTGATAATGGCTGTGACTAGTCCACGGCTGACGCCTGACCACACTCCTGATATGAGCATCTCCCGGGTAGTCTGCATCAAAGGGATCTTTTTTCCTGCTTAGCTTTGTCAAGGAAGTACCTTCAGGTATGGCAGCGAATGACTTCTCCAGAAAACTTCTTGCCGCATATCTATCCTTCAAAAAGGATTCCAGGGAATACGATCTGGAAGTGCGATTTGAGCAAGAAGTGATAATGAAAGGCAGAGTTATTAGCAGTACGATTCTCTTCATCGCATTTTCCCTTCATTTTTAGCTACGTTTCTATTGTTATGTGGCCTATTACATCTCTATTCTATACTTCTACATTCCCTTCTTCAACTTCTTTCCATCTCCATTATACCTCAGGATTGTATAGGATTAGATACAATCTAAAAACTATTGATGATGAGACCTGTGGGATAGATATCTGTTTTTCTTTATTAGCATCTAAATGGGACAAAAGTGAGCATTGCCATAAACACCAATTTTTAGTACAATTCCAGCAAAGGTTATTGTAGTTGCTGTTAAAGAGGTGCTCACGTGGACAAATACGTAGAGGTCTTTGCTGCAAGCGATATTACGTTTGCTTATCTGATGAAAGCAAATCTTGAGAACGCAGGAATCCCGGTCCAGATCGCCAACGAGAATCTGCAAGGGGCTCTTTGTGTTGATGGCATGGTTCCAAGTGTGCTCGTTCCAGCAAATTACGAAGAGCAAGCCAAGCGGATTATTGAAGAGATTCAACAGTCTTCAAAGAATGACCAGAATGACCGGGATAACGATGAGCAAGAACAGTAGGGAGGTGCCTTAGAACTGTTCGGGATTAGATATAGAAAAACATTATTTACCAGTGTGACAAGAAACAGGATAACAACGACCTGCCTAGCAACGCGGCAATTTGTGGTAGAGCAGCAGGGTGTTTTGATTTGGTATATTCAGGGGACAAAGACGAAACAGCATTAAGGGAATCTATAAATGAGGTATATCCTATCCATCATTGCAACGCTGGTGATAATTTATATCGTCCCATTTATATTGTATGCCGCGGCGACGGTGGTATGGGATCTGAAGCCGCCGGATGATGCACCTGCCTGGCAGTTCCTGCTGGGCGTTCTTGTCTCAAAAACAGGGACGGCAATCGCCTTCGTGGCGATCTACCACTTTGCCAAAGGAGGGCTTGATCGAAAGTGGTTACTCTATGCGTCTATTTGGTGGGTCAGCTTTGCAATAGGTGAGTTGGGACAGGCGATTGGTCCGAACTACACATGGAAAGAAGCTGTTATAGGAATCGTCTCAGAAGCCATCTATTTCCCATTAGCTGCGATAGTCACAGACCGTCTTACAGGGGCAAGAGTCTGTAGTTGTGAAGCAGTTCAAAAGTAGGGAGCAGCAAAAGAAGAAATGGCTCCACCGCGACCGACGAATTCGGAGCTTTCAAGGGAATGGCAGGCTCCCCAATAAACAGCGTTTTGAAGATGTTATCTTATTTTTTCGTCGGGCAGTTCGGCTTTTATTCCCATGTAGAGCGGCATTTTATCAGGTAACGCGCCGGCTTCTGCCATCAGTCGGCGAAGCTCTGTTTTCAGCTCTTTGACTTTGAGAGCATATTTCGGGTCGTCAATAAGATTATTCTTTTCGAGCGGGTCGTTGAGCAAATCATATAGCTCAGCCTTGTATATGTCCGGTTTGTTATCGCCATTTGGATAGTGGACATATTTGAAGCGGTCGGTGCGGACGCCACGGACGTTGGGGGTGTATGGAAACTGCTTTTCATAGTCATAGGAGTAATACCATGATTTTCGCCAGCCGGAGGCGCTGCCTGAGAGGAGTTTTTTCCAGGATTTTCCGTGTATGTTTTTAAGTGGTTCAGCGCTGCATATATCGAGGATGCTGGGGGCCATATCGACGTTCAGGACCATTTCTTTGATGACCGTGCCGGACTTGATGAGCTTTGGGTATCTGACGAGGAGCGGGACACGAATACTTGGCTCGTGCATAGTTCGCTTGTCTGTCATGCCGTGCTCGCCGAGGAAGAAACCGTTATCTCCGGCGAGAACTATGACGGTGTTGTCCAGTTGGCCAAGGTCTTTTAGCGTTTTATAAACCCTGCCGACGCTGTCATCGACGGATTTTATAGTAGCGGTATAAGCGCGGACAAAGTCGGCGAATTTTAGAACACCTTCGGCGGAGGTATCGGGGAAATCTTTTCGAAAACCGAAAATCGGACCATATATACCGTGCCAGGTATTGAGGCGTTCGCGGACCCATTTGGGTTTACCCTGGAGGTTAAAGGCGGTCCAGGGATAACGGATTTCGACGTCATCGTAGATATTTTCGTATTTGGTCTCAGGCGTAAAAGGTGTGTGGGGGGCTTTGTGCCCTATCATCAGGAGGAAGGGCTTGCTGTGTTCGCGCTTTAGCCAGTCGAGAGCCATGTCCGTTACGCGGTGTGTATAATAACCTTTTTTTATCTGGCGTTTTCCATTTATGTTGAAGGTTGTGTCGTAGTATTTGCCCTGACCTTTATGAGTGATCCAGTAGTCGAAGCCCGGGCGTCGCTCATCGCTTTGTTCGCCCATGTGCCACTTGCCTATGTAGGCGGTTTCGTAGCCGCTTTGCTGGAGGCGGAGGGGATAGCTTGGCAGGTCGGCGGGGTAATCGGTGAAGTTATTGGTTACCTTGTGTGCATGAGCATACAGGCCGGACAAAAACGAGGCCCGGCTGGGTGAGCAAAGCGATGTTGTGACGAACATATTGGCGAAGCGAGCGCCTTCTCTGGCGATTCGGTCCATGTTGGGTGTTTTCAGAAAAGGGTGTCCCTCACAGCTCAAGCAATCCCATCGCTGGTCGTCTGTAAGGATGACCACGACATTGGGACGGCTACGGCTGGCAGAACGGGCGGGGCTTTGAGCGAGAGCCAGAGATGTGGCCGCGGCAATAGAACTTTTGAGGAAACGTCTTCGATTTATAGCGCTCATAATACCTCCTATTACTAATATTAGTTACCGGAAGTTTTGTCACAGTGGATTTGGCTGTTTTTGAGGATCTCGGCGAGTAAGGATTTTAATTTACGTATAGCGTTGCCACGGTGCGAGATCGCGTTTTTTTCCTCGCGGGTCAGTTGGGCGACTGTTTTGTTGAGGTTCGGGACAAAAAAAACGGGGTCGTAGCCGAAGCCATTTTCACCGATTTCCTTTTCTGTTATCAGGCCTTCCAGTGTTCCCTGCGTCTGGATTAAGACTTCTTCAGGACTCACCAGACAAAGAGAACAAACGAACCTTGCCGTTCGTCTTTTTCTTGGTACGCCTTTTAAGAGCTTCAATACCTTCGCGATGTTCTTATGGTCTATGAGGGTTCTATCCGGGCTTTTTTCGCCTGAGAACCTCGCCGATTCGATGCCGGGGGCACCATTGAGGGCGTCTACTACCAGGCCTGAATCGTCGGCGATGGTCCATAGGCCGGTTGTGCTTGCGTAGCCGATAGCTTTTTTGCGAGCATTTTCTTTGAAAGTAGTACCATCCTCTTTGACTTCGGGGATATTTGGGAAGTCAGCCAGAGTAAGCCAGTTTACATCGAGGTCGAGCATTTCCTTCAATTCAGCGGCCTTGCCGGGATTGGTAGTAGCAACGAGAATTTGTTTTGTCATCACCAAAGTTGACTTTTTTCAGTTCTGTAATCTTTTAATTTCGTTTTTAATCTCTTCAATCACATCCGTGTTATATATTGTTTTCTTGTTTCCTTCCTTAACTGAAACGATGTAAAAGACTTTTCCTCCGTATTTTTCTGTAAATTTCTTATGGGTAGCAGCCTGTATCTCCTGTTCTTTAAAAATTTGAGGAATATGAGAGACACCACCAGCAGGTTTAACCTGAAGACCTATATATTTGTCCTCGATTTTGATAAAAAAATCTACATTAAATAGACGATCCCACTCGTCTGGTGCGGATTCAATCCTTACTCGTAAGATCTCCTGTAACTGCCCGTAAATGGTTTTAATCTCGGTCATATATCCGTCAAACGTTCTACTTATAACCATATTGTACATATATTCGATACAGTCTCTTTCCGTAACATCTTCAACCTCTGATGAAATTACTTCTGTAATCTTGACATATAGTTTTCTTCCCAATTCCTCTATATGCTGCTTCGGCCTTACATTAGAAAAATAATAGTTCTCCCATTCGGTTATGTTCTTAGGTGCACATTTTCTTATTTCATCAGAGACAGCTCCAACATTTCGCTTAAAATTCAATTGAAAGCGATTCATGGCACTGTTCAATATCCACTCTTTAGCCATAATTAACACCTCAATTAACGACCAGACGAGTACGAGCATAATCTTGGGAGCCCAAATCTTTCTCGCCATCTTTTTTCTAAATATTCCAAATACAAAGATTCTAAGCCAACAATAAAATAGACTATAAAAGTATACTTTTTGTGCTTTTTATCAAAAATGTTAATTCCGTTTCTAAAATAATATGTAGATAGATCACTGCTTCTGACAAATTTTTTTTCTTGATTCGATAGAAACAACTTAAAGATTGAATCTTTGTTTCTTAAAGGCTCACACTCATATGGTGTTTTCCTATGTGCTTTACTTAAAAACAAGTCTAAGTACGGTACTTTCGTATTTGGACGTCGAGACCAGATCTTTTTCTTATGAGAACGCGCTTCGCCAGGGTAAATATCCAGACTTATACCCGACCAACCAGCCTCTATTTGTCCCAAAAGATGATGTTTAACTCTTCCTTGAACATTGTCTTTTGCTATACCATTATAGATAACCTCTCCATTCTTAATTCTGTCTGGAATCCTGTTTCTATGAAACCTATGTTTCACAGGTTCATTTGTCCAAATCCAATAACATCCGCCCGTAGCAGGAATTTTATTGAAATCACTTCTTTTTTTCAGCGAGACGAAATCCACTTTATCCAGATTTTTATTGGGTATTCTAATTCTCTCCTGCATCTGCTTGAATTTTTTCTCTTCTTTTTTCCAAGTAGATTCAGAAAATTTGTTTACGATTGACATTCTTGACAAAGCTTTCCTTAAAACTAGTGTCGCACACTCACGCTCAAGAATTTCTTTTTGAATTTATAGTCTATAGAATCATCAACATCAACTAAACCCCCTTTTATCAAGTGGGCGTTAAGAAAGGTTTTATTCTGAAGATACAAGTAGCATAGCAAGTTCTTGTCCTTGTCATATTTCAAAGTGTCGAATTTCATGAAAACCTTTTGTCCGCGAGTTTTTCCCTTAAGGAATTCAACAGCTTCGTTACTCTTTCCAGGCTTTTTCCGTACTCCGAGCAGTTTTATTTTCAGTCCATCACCGACGACTAATTGCTCCGGAGAAATTATGTCTTTTACAGGGTAATATTTCTCCCTTTTGGATTTGTGATTATTAATTTTTGATCCAAACTGCAACTTACGGGGATCGACTTTCTTATCGAACTCAACAGGGTCTTTGAAAAAATAAGGCAGTTTTTTGGTAACCTTATTATAATCCATATTTGGCTTGTTCTGTCTGACTATCTCAAAATCAGCATCTTCAAAGATCAGCCTTTGATGAATACTTAATTTGTCTTTTATCAACGGTAGAAATTCAGGATTTATCTCATATCCGACTGAATTTCTCCCGAGTTTTCTGGCGGCCAACGAAGTCGTACCGCTACCAAGAAAAGGATCGAGAACCGTATCATTTACAAAACTGAACATTTTGATTAACCGGCGGGGTATCTCTTCAGGAAACACCGCCAAATGCTTATCCTGTTTTTCCCCCGGGATATTCCAATGACCAGTAAAAAGCCGGTTCCACTCTTTTATTGTCATTTTTGATTTTTCTTTATTTTCTCTGCTGGCCTTTGGCGCAGTACCATGCTTTTTGAAAATTAGAATAAATTCATAATCAATTTTGAGAATGCCATTTCTTGGAAAGGGGAACGAGCCCATTATTGTTGCCCCACCAGTTGTGTTACAGGTCGTAACCTTTTGCCAAATAACGGCTCCCATATAGTCAAAACCTACTGTCTCACAAAACTTTATGATTTCGGTTCTTATAGGAATAACTTTGTATCTTCCGTAGTAAACAGAGCGAGCAAATTGATCCCCGATATTTACACATAAACGACAACCCTTCTTCAAGACTCTGTGGCATTGGTTCCAGACAATATTCAGATTATTGATGTAATCTTCATAACTATTATCAAAGCCTATCTGATTCCTACTTCCATAATCCTTTAGCTGCCAATACGGTGGAGAGGTAATAATAAGATGGACGGATTCATCATTAACTTCTGTCATACATCTTGAATCACCAATTATTATTTTATGATGTGTCATTTCTCATCAGCTTAAAAGTTTTTTCAGTAAAGCCCTCTGGAAGTGGAGACGGTTTTCAGACTGGTCCAGGATAATTGAGTTCGGAGACTCGAAGACATCGTCGGTGATTTCGAGGCCGCGATAAGCGGGCAGACAGTGCATAATTTTTGCATCTGGGGGGGCGGCTTTTAGCAGATTGGCGTTTACCTGAAAACCGGCAAAGTCGGCGCAACGTTTCTGCTTTTCGGCCTCCTGGCCCATACTGACCCAAGTGTCGGTATAAATAATATCAGCATTCGCGACGGCCTGTGCAGGATTGTTTGTCGGGATGACGGTGTCGGGAGCTATTTGATTTGCCTTCTGTATCGATTCGGGATCGAGCTGATAGCCGGGCGGGGTGGCAATGACCATCTTCATACCGAGCTTTGCAGATGCGAAGGCCAAAGAGCGAGCGACATTGTTGCCATCCCCAACGAAAGCAATTTTGAGGCCCTTTAAATCATCACAATGCTCCTGCATGGTTAGTACATCGGCCATCGCCTGACAGGGATGTAGCTGGTCGGTGAGAGCATTTATTACCGGTACGGTCGCAAACTTAGCCAATTCAACGATTTTAGAGTGCTCGAAAGTTCTCGCCATTATGCCGTCGACATATCGGCTGAGGACCCTTGCCATGTCCTTTACCGGCTCGCGTTTCCCGATGCCGCCGATGTCTTCGGGCTTGACGTAGATGGCACTTCCATCGAGCTCGGTCATAGCAACGTGGAAACTAATTCTTGTCCTCAGGCTTGGCTTTTCGAAGAGCATTGCGAGTACTTTTCCGGTCAGACACAAGTCATTTCCGCCGACACTGTACAGACTCTTGAGTCTGGCGCTTGTTCGTAACAAGTCCCTGAGCATTTCAGTGGTATAATCAGTTATTGTAAGAAAATCTTTCACTTTGCTTGCTCCATTAAAACATTATCGAGGATATCGACTGCCTCGTCAATTTGTTCTTTAGTAACAATCATCGGCGGCATAAAACGCAAGACGGTACCCTGTGTACAGTTTATTCGCAGACCATTGTCCAGACATCTATCGACAATTTCTGAGCCCGTTCCTGTTAATTGAACACCAATCATCAATCCAACACTGCGGACATGGTCAATGATGGAATGCTTTTGCTTTAGCAATTCGAGCTTTTCTTTTGCATAGCGGCCAACTTCGGCGGCGTTTTGGAGCAGGTTTTCCTCTTCAATCGCCTCGATGACCGCGACGGCTGCGGCACATGCCAGGGCGTTGCCTCCAAATGTGGTGGCGTGTTTGCCGGGTACGAGGGATGCGGCGACTTCATCTTTTGCCATCATAGCACCAATCGCCATGCCTCCGCCGAGTGCCTTTGCCATTGTCATAATATCCGGGGTGACATCGAAATGCTGATATGCAAACCATTTTCCGGTTCTGCCTACTCCGGTTGTCACCTCATCGAAAATCAGAAGCGCCCCATTTTCATCGCAAAGGCGCCGGATTGTCTGCAGGTACTCTTTGTCGGGTATGTTTATACCGCCCTCACCCTGGATTGGCTCAATCATAACAGCGGCAACCTCATCGGTAAACGCGGCTTTCATTTCGGCAATATCATTAAAGGGGACATAAACAAATCCCGGCAGCAGGGGAAGGAGGCCCTCATGGTGCTTGGGCTGGGCGGTTGCGGTCATAGTTGCGAAAGTACGGCCGTGGAAGCTGCCCTCAACGGTTATGAATTTATATTTTTGCTGCGGAGTGTGCAGGCGTGCCAGCTTCAGTGCGGCCTCGTTTGCCTCGGCACCGCTGTTGCAGAAAAAGGATTTGCCCTTAAATGCCCGCTCGCTCAAGAGCTTTGCGAGTTTGCCCTGAGGCTCGGAGTATAGGGTATTGTCAATATGCAGAAGCTCGCCGGCCTGGTTGCGGATAGCCTCCACGACCTTTGGGTGGCAATGGCCTATGCCGCTTACGGCCCAGCCGGGGAACATGTCCAGTATTTTGTTGCCGTCGGCATCGAACATGTAAGAGCCCTGGCCCTTTACTATAACGCGGGGCAGGCGGGGATAGTTGCCAATAACGTATTTTTCAAACAATTCAATCGTTTCTTTTGTTGTCATAATTCAGATCTCGTTGCTCGCGGCCGAGTATCCGGGCCAAAGAGCGTCCTATAATATTCGTTTTTCTTTAATTATTTGGGTCCCTATTCCTTTGTCGGTATATATTTCGAGCAGGAGTGAATGCTGTATTCGGCCATCGATAATATGGGCTTTTTTGACTCCGGCGTCCAGAGCGGTCAGACAGGCATCGACCTTGGGAAGCATCGCACCGGCGATTACGCCGGAGTCAATCATATCCTTGACCTGCTTTTCGTCGGCGGTCGAAATTGTGCTATCCGGGTCCTGGAGGTCGGCCAGTATTCCATGGGTGTCACTTACAACGACGAGCTTTTCAGCCACTACGGCCGCGACGACCATGCCGGCGGCGCTATCGGCGTTGATATTTAATTTACCACCGACCCTATCCCTAGCGACCGAGGCGATTACTGGTATCGTGCCATCGGCACATAGAGTCTTTAACAAATCCGCATTTACATCCACAACCTTTCCTACGAGTCCGAGGTCAAGCTTTCGTCCATCCTCGCTTGTCAGTCTTAAGGGCTCGGCAAACAATACACAACTGCTGAGCGAGTGAAGGCCCATTGGGCGACAGCCCAGTTCAGTAAGAGTTTCGCAGATGGGGGTATTTATTGTCTGTACGAGGGTATGCTCGGCTATGGCCAGTGTGCGCTGGTCGGTATATCGACGACCCTGAACCCAGACGGGCTCCA
>WOR8_10005524_pt1 | contig 21976 bp, 16 predicted proteins | sample DeeMarSeWOR38_10_FD_19890 | JGI IMG/M metagenome (IMG submission 19890) | reverse complement strand
CTGAGATTGAAAACCCAAAAGCCTCAATGTCTGTGGTGCGAGTACTGGGTAAGATCTTAGGCTTACAGTTGGACTTGAGAGAATTGGAAGAGCTCGCAGAAGAGACGGAGAAGGAAATAGACAACTATCTACTTGAGTTGCAGCAACGGGAACAGGAGGAAGACAAGCAGACCGAAGATCAGGAGGGACCGGTTACTGTTCACTGATACTAGGCACTATGCACTAAGCACTAAACACCAGAGAAGAATAGAGGTTAAACTAGATTCCAACTACAGTGCCGAGTGCTTAGTGCCGAGTGCCTGGTTTTTCTGGCCCACTGCGTTTTTCAACATCGCTTTGAGGAACTTAAGTTCTGTATCTGCTAGTGCCTACTTTTAAGCCCTTCATGAACTAATATGCCTGCCGTCATTTTTCCTCCGAGGTTTCAACAGACAGAAGGATACGCTCCGGTGGTGTTTGAAGAAGAACAACAGGTTAAACTTTGGTTGCAATTAGCCCATGAGTCTTACGGCGATCAGCAGGTACTCCGGGCCCTCCATTACTTCCACCGCGCTCTGGATTATGCCGAAGAGAAAGGAATGGATAAGGAAAGAGCCTCCCTGTGCCGAGACCTGGGATATGTTTACGCTCGAGAGGAATCATTTGATAAGGCGATCACTTACTTTGACCAGGGGTTGGCGATTACGGAGACCGATTTATCGATCCGAGCGGGGCTAATGGCCAACAAGGCTAGCGTGCTCGTCAGGTTGGGGTCATATCATCCGGCTCTAGAACTCTTGGAAAAAAGTTCCCGTTTGATTCGCACCACTTATAGCGATTTTTCGAATGCACCTGGAGAATTAGTTCACTCCTATGCTGCAATTGTTAGAATGGCGGATGATCTGCGCAAGGTTGTTGATCTACTTGACATGGGTGTTCGGGCGGACCGAATTCAGGTTGATATCAAACGGTATGAGCCACCATGGTTTTCTGGTAAGCAGTAAGCAGAGGTCAGAAGTCAGAGGACAGAAGACAGAATTTCGAATTGCGGATTTCGAAATTACCGCATTGCGGTTTGTACGACTTGAACGATTTCAACGACTTCAACGGCTCGAACGTTTTGAACTGTTTGAACGATTTGACTAATAAAATGAAAGAAACCGCTCCAAGTAAGAAAACCTGCAACTTGATGCAACAGGGCTATCGTCCTGGGAGTTGCCTTGTGGCAACAGGAAACAGACGCCAGTTGGCCTGTGAGGCCACCTTGCGTCTGCAAGAAGGTGAATTGCAGCGCTTAATTACCAGCATGCATCTTTCCAGACCTGAGAATTATTTCTCCATCTATCAATCAGGTTGTAACCTTTCCTGCAGAAAGTGCCATTCCTGGTATTTTAGTAAAGAGGCAACAGGTGAGTGGCTCAGCCCCGATGATATTTTGCTAAACGTGAAGAATTACGAGGAGCAAGTAACACTTATGGAGCCGCGGGAGCGCAGTACTGCCTGGCATGCACATGAATCTTGCCACTGCTGCGGTTCCTGTATTCTCACTGGCGAGAGGTCCCCTCGTTGTCCCGGGGTTCTGGGAGCCAGAGACATTACCATAAGTCCCCAGGGTTTTGGACCGGCAAGAAATATTGTTGGTTTCACCGGTGGCGATCTCACCTGTTGCCCAGATTTCTATGCCCAATGTGCCCAACTTATCAAGGACAATACCAACCTCTGGGTCCTTATAGAAACGAACGGGTATGGATTGACTCCCGAGAATTTAGACATGCTGAGAGAGAGCGGTACAGACTGCTTCTGGCTAGATATCAAGGCCGAAGATGCAGACCGACACCGCTGGCTAACAGGCTGCGATAACCAGTGGATTCTGCAATTGCCAGAGGAAATGCTTAAGAGAAATTTCGTTGTTGAAGTACTTTCCTTGTATATACCTGAGGTGGTGGAGGCTAAAGAGTTGGGACGGATTGCCAGCCGTTTGGCTGCTGTTGATCCAGATATTCCTTTCACCATTCTGGCATTTTTTCCTCAATACAAGATGAAGGATTTTCAAACTCCAACTGTTGAAGACATAGTTCGAGCTTACGAAAATGCTAAGGCCGCTGGACTGTCAAGTATTCGGCTTGGTAATTTGGGGGTGTTTGCTAAGGTGGAGGAGGACTACCGTTATCTAGAAGCCTATGTGGATAGTGATGCCTATTAGCCGCATAGCGCAAAGAGCATAGAGCATAGCGTCATAAAAGTTTATAGGTAATGGGTAAAGTCTATTACCCATAACCTATGACCTACAACATTATGGATTGACTAAAGCCGATAGAGTTGAAAAACATCTTGCGTGGAAGCGAAAATCTCGTTTAAAATTGGAGGTTAGTTAACAACAGGGAGAAGAAGAATGGGAAATTGGACAGTGAAAAAGGTGCCTATCACAGCTGATAGTGAAGATGTGGAGGAGCGGGAGGGGATAATTGAGGGTCAGGGCTCAGTCAGGTTAGACGACTGTCCCTTCAAGCAAGAAGTCACAGACGCCACAGGGAAGGTGATCAAAGTTGAGTGTGCCGATGACACGGGAGTTAGAAAATGTGAACCCGAGGCTGAAGATTGTAAGCTCCAACAGTGGATGGATTCGGTTAAAGCATTTATCCGTCAAATCGATGTTGACGCCCTGTGAAATTCGTGCCACTGCTCAAGAAGGCATGAATTTTAAGAGGAACGCGGGTAAGGAGTATATCGCTCCCCCGCGTTTTTGGTTTAGATGAAGAACGCTAAGCGCAGAGCGCAAGGCGCATAGCGTAAAAATCGTGGCTAAAAGCCGCTCCCACATGGCCTGTTTGACGAGTTGAACGATTTCAACGACTTCATCGGTTTTGACGATTTCAACGATTTTAAAGGTTTAATCGTTGACCGTTTGCCTTACACCTTTTAAATTCTATCTGAGTGCATATCGACGCATCTCTAAATTGGGTAGAGAATCCTAAAATGGGAATCACCCGAAAAAAAACTCGGAAAATCCATGTCGGCAATGTTGCTGTTGGAGGCGATGCCCCTATAGTAGTTCAATCCATGTGCAGTACTGACACTCGCGATATTCACGCCACCTTGCAACAGATTAGCCGTCTGGCTGAAGTGGGTTGTGAACTCATTAGGCTCGCCGTATTGGATGATAAGGCAGTAGCGGCCTTAAAAACCATTAAAGAGGAAGCCCCCATACCTCTCATCGCCGATATTCATTTTGATCATCGCTTTGCACTCGGGGCACTGAAGGCCGGAGTCGATGGCTTGCGGATCAACCCCGGTAACATTGGTGGTGAGAAGGCCGTGGCCAAAGTAGTACAGGCAGCGGCTGAGCGGAGAGTACCTATTCGCATTGGGGTGAACTCCGGGTCTTTGGATAAGGACTTGCACCAGCTTTACGGCGGTGCCACCCCAGAGGCAATGGTGGAAAGTGCTCTTCGCCAGATAAAATTACTTGAATCTCTGCAATTTTACGAGATCAAAATCTCCTTGAAGTCATCCGATGTTATAACCATGGTGGAGTCTTACCGGCTCCTGGCCGACAAGGTTGCCTATCCTCTACATTTGGGTGTAACTGAAGCGGGGACTTTAATTAGTGGCACGGCGAAGTCAGCAATTGGCATTGGATTGTTGCTGGCCGAAGGTATTGGTGACACTATTCGGGTATCACTTACCAGTGACCCAATAGATGAGATAAAGGCCGCCTATGAAATCCTGAGGGCACTGAAGCTGCGAGAGAGGGGAGTAGAAGTAATTTCCTGCCCCACCTGTGGTCGCTGCGAGATAGACATTATTGGTATGACCCATGAAGTAGAGAAGCGTCTATTAAAGGTCAAAACCCCACTGAAGGTTGCTATCATGGGATGTGTGGTCAATGGGCCGGGAGAGGCAAAGGAGGCAGACGTGGGCATAGCAGGAGGGCGAGGCCAGGGAATTCTTTTCAAAAAAGGGGAGATAGTCGAAAAGCTACCTGAGGGGGATTTGGTGCCAAGACTGCTCAAGGAAATTTCCTTGATGGTTGATGAAGAAATCGCCTAGTGCATTGTCAAGAATACAGCTAGCAGCGGACAGCAAGTAATTTATCATTTTGCATTTCGCATTTTTCATTTCACATTCTTGTGAAGCACTTCAATGCGCTTTGGCTTTAAATGAGAAATGATACATGAGCAATGAGCATTGAGAAATGAGAAATGACTCCATGCTCTATGCCCCATACTCAGGACGCTAGGCGGAATGGGGGAGGTAAATAGGGAAAATGAAAAAAGGGATCACCAAGCGAAGCGAAGATTTCTCCAGGTGGTATACGGATGTGATTACTGGAGCGCGGTTGGCTGATTACTCACCAGTGAAAGGGTGCATGGTCATTCGCCCGAATGGCTATTCTCTATGGGAAAAAATGCAGTTCTATCTTGACAAAATGTTCAAAGAAACTGGTCACGAGAACGCCTACTTTCCCCTGTTAATCCCCGAGAGTTTTCTTGAAAAAGAGGCTGAACATGTGGAGGGTTTTGCACCTGAGTGCGCGGTGGTTACTCATGGTGGTGGCAAGAAACTGGAAGAGCCACTTGTAATTAGGCCAACTTCGGAGACTATAATCTGGGCCATGTTCAAAAAATGGATTATGTCATACCGGGACCTACCACTTTTGATCAACCAGTGGTGCAATGTTCTCCGCTGGGAAATGCGTACAAGATTATTTCTTCGTACAACGGAATTTCTCTGGCAGGAAGGACATACGGCCCACGCGACCGCGGAAGAGGCCGAGGAAGAGACCCTACGCATGCTCAATATTTATCAGACTTTTGCCGAAGATTATGCTGCAATACCCGTTCTCCCTGGCCGGAAGAGCGACCGGGAGAAGTTTGCCGGGGCTTTGCACACCTACACCATTGAGGCGCTCATGCAGGACGGCAAGGCCTTGCAGGCGGGAACTTCGCACAATCTGGGACAGAATTTTGCCAAAGCATTTGACGTCACCTTCCAGGATCAGCATGGAAAGCAGCAGCTCGTTTATGCAACGAGTTGGGGGATGAGTACTAGGATGATTGGCGCCCTGATAATGACTCATGGTGATGATCGAGGTTTGGTCCTACCACCCAAATTGGCGCCGTTGCAGGTGGTCTTTATCCCAATATTTAAAGGGAAAGATGATCATGGAGGGGTCTTGGGTTACATAGATAATATTGCGGCTTCCTTGGATGGTGAAATAAGTTATCGCGTGGATGCCAGGGAAGAATATACTCCTGGTTGGAAATTTAATGAGTGGGAACAGGCTGGGGTCCCCATTCGTATTGAAGCGGGTCCGAGGGATCTCGCGCAGGGAGAAGTGCTGGCTGTCCGGCGGGATACTGGAGAGAAGATAAACCTGCCTAAGGATAGCGTGAAAGAGAAGGTGAGAGAGCTACTGGATGAAATCCAAGCTTCCCTGTACAGAAAAGCCCTCGGGTTTCGCGAAGAAAACACCACCAAAGTGGAAGATTACGGAACTTTCAAAGAAGTTGTTTCTGCAAAGGGCGGGTTCCTTTACACTCACTGGTGTGGAGACCCAGAGTGTGAAGACCAAATTAAACAAGAGACTATGGCCACAATCCGCTGCATCCCTCTAGAATCAGAAGGAGAGGGCGGTGCTTGTATCCGATGTGGCAAGGAGTCTGGAGAGCCCGTTTATTTTGCTAAAGCCTATTAACTGGCGAGACGTGCGAGACTAGCGAGACGCGCGAGACGTGAAAGAGCTGGAGCACTAGAGTTCTTTTACACTCGACCTCCAGTCTCGCCCGACCTCCCGTCTCGCTGTTTAGGCGCGTCGTGCATAGAGATCGTTATGATTCGTCTCAACGACATTGTAGATCAAGTCCTATCTTATCACCCCGAAGCTGACGTAAGTCTGATCGAAAAAGCATACGTTTACTCAGCTAAGGCTCATGCAGGCCAGGTGCGACTATCGGGCGAGCCCTACCTCATGCACCCCCTGGGGGTGGCTGGCATCCTGGCGAAGATGAGACTCGACGTCTTTAGCATTGCCTCTGGTCTTCTCCACGATACTCTAGAAGATACTGACACTAAACTTGTTGATTTGACGCGTCTTTTTGGTATCGAAGTTACTCAAATAGTCGATGGTGTGACCAAGATCGGCAGATTCGAGTTTAGCAGCCACGAGGAGCGCCAGGCTGAAAACATGCGGAAAATGATCCTGGCCATGGCCGATGACATTAGAGTGGTTCTAATCAAATTGGCTGACAGGCTTCACAACATGCGCACCCTTGATTATCACGCTGTGGACAAACAGAGGCTCATTGCCCGGGAGACGCTGGATATTTATGCTCCCCTAGCAGGAAGGCTGGGCATTGACTGGATCAAGACCGAACTGGAGGACCTTTCCTTTTCTTACCTCGACCCCGATGTCTATGAGGAGATTGTTAGCGGCCTGAAGAAAAACGAGGAGGAGCGCGAGCGCTATATCAAAGAAGTCAAGACTGTTATCGAGGAAAAACTGGCAGAGCTTGACCTCAAGGGAAAGGTAAGCGGCCGACCAAAACACATCTACTCTATCTACAAAAAAATGATTGTCCAAAATCTGGACCTAGAGCATATTTACGACATCATAGCCTTCCGGATTATCCTTAGCAGTATTCGCGAATGCTATGAGGCCTTGGGAGTGCTTCATTCCTCGTGGAAACCTATCCCGGGCCGCTTCAAAGACTACATTGGCATGCCCAAGGCCAACATGTACCAATCTTTGCACACTACGGTAATAGGGCCCTACGGCGAAAGGGTTGAGATGCAGATTCGCACGGAGGAGATGCATCGCATAGCCAATGAAGGGATTGCGGCACACTGGGTATACAAAGAAGGAAGGAGTGTTCCAGAAAGCGACAGTAAACGTTTTGCCTGGCTTCGCGAGCTGCTGGAATGGCAACAAGACCTAAAGGACCCAAGAGAATTTCTCGAAACGGTTCGAGTTGATCTTTTCCCCGATGACGTCTACGTCTTTACCCCAAACGGAGATGTAAGGGCCTTTCCTCGAGGCTCCACACCGATAGATTTTGCCTATAGCGTTCATACCGAAGTAGGGCATCAATGCACCGGAGCGAAAATTAATGGGAAGTTGGTACCCCTCAAGTACGAGTTGAAGAACGGTGACATCGTCGAGATTATCACCTCTTCTAAGCACGTGCCCAGCAAGGACTGGCTCAAGCTAGTAAAGACCTCTCGAGCCCGGACGCGCATTCGTCACTGGATTAAGACCGAGGAGAGACAGAGGAGCATTGCTCTCGGTCGGGAAATCTGCGAGCGTGAATTTCGCAAACATGGGATGAATTTTACCAAATACCTCAATTCTGACGAACTTCTCCAAGTGGCCAAATTATTCTCCTTGCAGAAGGCGGAGGATTTACTCGCCAGTATTGGCTACGGTAAGATTTCAGCCTTGCAGGCTATTGGCAAACTGACGAGCTTGATAGAGCCGGAAGAGAAACCGGAAGAACTCCTAATCGAGCGACCGGAGCGCAAAGAACGGCCGTTGCAGCGAGGCGGAGTTTTGGTGAAAGGGGTGGATGACATTTTGGTTCGGTTCGCTAAGTGTTGCAACCCCCTGCCCGGTGAACAGATTGCTGGCTATATCACTCGGGGAAGGGGCGTGTCGGTTCACCGGGCGGACTGTCCGAGTTTGTTAAGTAGTGGCTTTGAACGGCGAATCGAGGTGGAATGGGACAGAGAGGCCGAAGAGGTCCATCCTGTAGGGTTAGCCGTGATTTGTGCCAATGTTAAAGGTATGCTGGCCGCTATCAGCGGCACACTGAGTAATCATGATATCAATATCTTGCAGGCCAACGTTCGCACCCGGGTCGACAACCGAGCAGAATGTAAGTTTGTTGTAGAAGTAAGAGATACCGACCATTTGCTGGGAGCAATGGCAGCTGTGCGGAAGATTAAAAATGTTATCGACGTCCAGAGGTCTTCTGTTTTGGATGTTCAGTGATCTGGAGAGATTTAGGAATCCTGAAAGTGTGCAGATATTCCCCACGCCTGGGGCGCAAATCTAGACAGGTTTAAGCGCTTTCCCCGACCTTATACAGCGAGTACAGATTTTGATATAGCGCACAACGCCGTTCTGCACTGCCCGAACCCGTTGTAGATTAGGATACCAGCGCCTTTTGGTTTTGTTATTTGCATGACTGACATTGTGGCCCGTCTGTGGACCTTTTCCGCATATCTGGCAAACCTTAGCCATTATTTCATACCTCCAAACAGTTTCTACTGGACGGCAATCGTGCTATTTAACACATCCATTTGTGTTTGACAAGACAAAATTACTCAAGCTCGGATTGATTGCCAGACAATCACCAGCTTTTGCAATACCGAACCCTTTATTTTTTAGGAGTTTGGTATAAATCCGAAATCCGAATGTCGAAATCCGCAGATTGAGGAATTTTGGGATTGAGGGATTAAGGAATTACAGGAAGAAATTCCCCAATTCCTCAATTCCCTAATCTAGTTCATCCTTAGGATTTCGAATTTAAGAGTTGGAACAACCTTACTCAATCACTACAGGTGGTTCCCTTTTCTCCCGGCTGTGAATCGTCCCGATGTGGAAGGCCTTTTCACCCATGCCGTGGAGCAACTCGAGAGCCCCCTCCAAATGTTTCGCAGGTAAAACCAGGACAAAACCGATCCCGTTGTTAAAAACACGGTACATTTCGTTGGGGGAAATCTCTCCTTGCTGTTGGAGGAATGAAAAAATGGCAGGCACCTCCCAGTTTCCCTCTCGCAGATAAGCCTGACAGGCTGAGGGAAGAATTCTGGGTAGGTTGTCGTAAAAGCCACCACCGGTGATATGAGCCATTCCCGAGATCTTGAATTCTCGCAAAACTACATGAATGGCCTCTGCATAAATGCGAGTGGGGCGCAAGAGTTCCTCGGCAACAGTGCAGTTACATGGCGGAATAACTTCGTTGGCAGAAAGGCTCAAATCCTGGAAGATGATACGTCGAACCAAAGAATAGCCATTACTGTGGAGACCGCTCGAGGCGAGGCCGATAATTTCATCTCCCACATGGATATCTGAGCCGTCGATGATAGAGTCTTTTTCCACCACTCACCATAGAAATCTGGCATTTCAGCGGTTTCACCGCCGATAAGGGAACATTTTGCCTGGCGACAACCTTCAGCTATACCAGTGATGATTTCGGTTACCAAATCTAGGTTCATGCGACCTATGGACAGGTAATCCAGGAAAAAAAGCGGCCGGGCCCCCTGGACAAGGATGTCGTTTACACTCATTGCTACCAAGTCGATACCCACTGTGTCGTGTTTATTTGCTAGAAGAGCAACTTTGAGTTTAGTGCCAATACCATCGGTTGAACTCACCAGAACCGGTTGTTTGTACTCGAGGTGGCCGATAGAATAGAGGCTGCCAAAGCCTCCCACGTCGGTGATAACACTAGCGCTAAAGGTAGATTTCACTAGTGGTCTAATCCTGTCGACTAGCTCGTTTGCAGCATCGAGATCAACGCCGGCTTCCTTATACAAATCTCGACTCATCATTTGGCCTCCATCTGCACGCAGATATCCGACTAAAAGTGTTGCCATAGTCGCCGTGAGATCCAGTCATGTCGGGCTGGATCAGGCTAGGGAGCGACTTCAGACCCTACTTCAGTTGGTGCTGTAAAAGGCATGTTTTTCGTTTCCTTAGTCTCATTCTAGAAAATGGTTTAGACTGGTGTCAATTGCTTTAGTGCGGGGTAAAAACTTTTTGACAAGGCTCACTCCTTACGGTATCTTTACGAGATCTCAAAAGATAAGGGACTTTGACAATGAGTGAGCCACTAATAAAGTTCAGCCGGATGCGGCGACTACCTCCTTATGTTTTTGCCCAGGTGAACGAGCTAAAAATGAAGCTAAGACGCGAGGGTAAAGACATCGTTGATTTGGGTATGGGCAACCCTGATTTGCCAACTCCCCAGCACATCATTGATAAATTGCTCGAGGCAGCCCAGAAACCACACAACCATCGCTACTCGGCTTCTCGGGGTATTACAAAACTCAGAGAAGCCATAGCTGACTGGTACGGACGCCGATATGATGTGGATATAGATCCGGATACAGAAGCAGTTGTAACCATTGGAGCCAAGGAAGGTCTTTCTCACCTGATCCTTTCCCTAATAAGTCCAGGAGACGTTGTTTTTGCCCCTAACCCTACATATCCAATTCATCCCTATTCGGTAATAATCGCTGGTGGAGACTTGCGAAGTATTCCAATCGAGAAAGGTCGGGACTTTTTTGAGGACTTGAAGGTGGCGACCAAACAGACCTGGCCGCAGCCTAAAATGCTAATAATCTCATATCCCCATAATCCCACCACAGAGGTTGTGGATCTGGACTTCTTTCAAAAGGTCTGCGATTTTGCCAAAGAACATGAGATCATTTTGGTACACGATTTGGCCTATGCCGATCTAGTTTTTGACCAGGAAATGGCCCCTAGTTTTCTCCAAGTGAATGGAGCCAAAGATATCGGAGTGGAATTCTTTTCCCTGTCAAAAAGTTATTCCATGCCAGGATGGCGTGTTGGCTTCTGTGTCGGCAACGCCGAAATCATTGCAGCCCTCACACGAATAAAGAGCTATCTTGATTACGGGATTTTTCAACCAATCCAGATTGCTTCAATTATCGCTCTTAATTCCGACCAGAGTTGTGTCAAAGAGATAGTCGAGACTTATCGCTCTCGACGGGACGTTTTGGTGGATGGATTGAATCGCGTGGGCTGGCCAACTGATAAGCCCAGAGCGACCATGTTTGTCTGGTCTAAGATTCCCGAACAGTTCTTGGACATGGGCTCAGTGGAGTTTTCCAAGTTCTTGATACGTGAAGCCGGGGTTGCAGTCTCTCCCGGGCGAGGCTTTGGAGAATACGGGGATGATTACGTGCGTTTTGCCTTGGTGGAGAACGAAGAACGGACCCGCCAGGCTCTACGCGGGATTCGTCGTGTTCTGCGCTGATGTGAAGCCCGTCGAACATTTATAGGCGACCGCTTTTGTAGAAGACACCAGAAATGGGTAGATTCTCCCTTTCTGGTGTCTTTTTGATCTGCCCACAACCCATGACCTATTACCCATAAATCGACGATTTGACGAGAACCGCCCAAGAGCTAGCAAAAAAGGTGAAGGCAATGCATGGGGAAGGCATATGAAGGAAATACAAGTAGGTTTAATTGGACTTGGCACAGTGGGCTGTGGTCTCTTCAAGGTTCTAGAGGACAACCGCGAGATGCTGCAAGAGAGGCTGGGCGTGCCTCTAAGACTAAAACGAGTTGTAGATATCGACCTTGAAAGACCAAGACCGGTCTCTCTTCCACAGGAGATCCTTTCCACCCAGGTAGAGGACGTTCTGGCGGATGAGGAAATTCGGATTGTTGTGGAGCTCATAGGTGGCATGGAGCCAGCCAAGACCTTCCTTTTAGAGTCCATGAAGCGTGGCAAGCACGTGGTCACCGCCAACAAAGCTCTGCTGGCTGTCCATGGCAGTGAGCTCTTTGCGGCAGCCCGAGAACACCAGGTCAACATCGCCTTTGAGGCAGCCGTTGGCGGGGGTATTCCTCTTATTCGCTCCTTACGTGAGGGCTTGATAGCAAACCGGATCGGCCACATTTATGGAATCCTAAATGGCACGGCAAACTACATCCTTACCCGCATGGCTCGCGAGGGAACCACTTTCTCAGAAGCTCTCAGCGAGGCGCAGGCGCATGGTTTTGCCGAAGCCGACCCCCGTTTGGACGTTGAGGGAGTGGACGCAGCACATAAAATAGCTGTTCTAAGCTCTCTTGCATACTGTTGTGAGATAGATTTCGAACAAATCCACATAGAGGGTATTTCCCGGATCGATCCGTCTGATATTCAGTTTGCCAAAGATTTCGGCTATCAAATAAAGCTCTTGGCCATCTCACGCAGGGACGAGGAGAGGATCGAAGTGAGGGTGCATCCAACAATGATTCCCCAAGAGCACATGCTAGCCAAGGTTGAGGGCGCCTACAATGCAGTCCACATTTCTGGCGATGCTGTCGGTGACGTCATGTTTTACGGTCTTGGTGCCGGCATGATGCCTACAGGCAGTGCGGTGGCCAGCGATCTTCTGGACTTGGGGCGAGATCTTCTAGCTGGCAGGGGTGTGAGAATTTCGCCCTTGGGTTGTGACGGCAAAGCTGCGGCGCCACGCAATATAAAGCCCATGGATGAGTTGGTAATCAACTACTACTTCAGATTTTCAGCGGTGGATCGCCCAGGGGTACTATCTAAGATTTCCGGTATACTTGGTAGCCACGATATCAGCATCGCCTCGGTGATTCAAAAGGGCAGGCAAGTAAAAGGATCAGTGCCGTTGGTAATGATGACTCATGAAGCAAGAGAACGTGATGTTCGTTTGGCCCTGGCTGAGATAGATGAACTTAAGGTGGTTACAGCACCCACCAAGCTAATTAGGGTAGAGAACGAAACGTCCGTTGATAATTCCTAGTTAGGAGGGCGAGACGAGCGAGACTGGCGAGACGTGCGAGACGAGGTATTGTCCTAACATCTTCTTGGCCTCGTCTCGCCAGACATCTCATTTCCCTCGCCCCCCATCTCGCACGACCTCCCGTCTCGCCGCTCAATGGGTTTAGTAATATGTGAAACCACTATGACGGAGTAATGATGAGTGACGGCGGAACGAAATACATAATACTCGTGGGCGATGGTATGGGCGATGAGGCTCAGAAAGAGCTAGACGGCAAAACACCTCTAGAGGAGGCTCAAACTCCCCACATGGACGGACTTGCCTCCAGGGGTATTCTTGGACTCACTGAGACAATTGCGCCTCACCAAGAGCCTGGCAGTGATGTGGCAAATATGGCCATTTTGGGGTACGACCCTGATGAATTCCACACTGGACGTGCTCCTCTGGAAGCTGCCAGTATGGGAGTAAAACTCTTGACCGGCGAAGTGGCTTTCAGATGCAATCTGGTGACCGTTGAAATCAATCCTGAAGGGGAGCTCATTTTGTCAGATTACTCAGCGGGCCATATATCCAGCGAGAATGGCAGAGTACTCATTGCAGCTCTACAAAAAAGCCTGGGAAATGAATGGTTTCACTTCTATCCAGGTGTCAGCTACCGCCACCTTCTTGTCTGGAGAGACGGACGATCAGATCTGACCATTACTCCTCCCCATGACGTCACCGGTCAGCCAGTAGCCGAATACTGGCAGGCATACGACAAAGTCCCCCATCTTCGATCCTTAATGGAATCGGCTCGAGAGGTTTTAGGTGAAGAGGATTTGAACCGGCAATTGGTCGCACAGGGCAGGCGAGCAGCCAATGCCATTTGGCTGTGGGGACAAGGGATAGCTCCCGTTATGCCTAGCCTAACCGAAAGGTTCGGTATCCAGGGGGTGGTTATATCAGCAGTAGACTTACTGAAAGGACTGGGGATTTGTGCTGGTCTCGAACCATTGTCAGTTCCAGGGGCCACCGGATATTTGGACACTAATTATAAAGGCAAAGTTATCGCAGCCTTGGATGCTTTACAGGATAAAGACTTTGTCTACTTGCACGTAGAGGCTCCGGACGAAGCATCTCACGAAGGGGACCTGGGGCTGAAGATAGAAGCCATAGAGGCCTTTGATGCCAATGTGGTTGGACCGATAATTGAACAATGCAGTAATTTGCCCGACCTTCGAATAATGGTTATTACTGATCATCTGACTCCCATTCGAACTCGGACTCACGCCAAGGGACTTGTTCCCTTTGCAGTTTGTGACTTTCCTGCTGGCCCGGTTCTCAGCCGGAGAGGGTTTTCTGAAAGAAGCGCGGCAGGGACTGGCCTGGTTGTAAAGCCTGGGCACATGTTGATGGATAGGTTTATAAAAGGCTACTTTTCGCAGACGGCATAAAATAACGAGACGGGAGGTCGAGCGAGACGAGATCAGAGTTCAGGGGGCAGCTTGCAGGTTGGGTCAATTAGGGAATTAGAAAACTAGAGAATTAGCTAATTCGTAGAAATCGTAGAAGCCGAAGAAAGCGTTTGTCTATCACCATTTAAATACTAATCGACTAATCAACTAATTAACCAAAAACTAATTGAGTTGAAAAGAAAATGACTGAATCCTTTCGGGCAGAGCAAAGAGTGCTATACGGCGATACCGATTCCATGGGGGTAGCCTATTATGCCAATTACTTGAAATGGTTTGAAATCGGTCGCACCGAGCTTTTCAGGATTGTTGGAAGCACTTATCGGTCGTGGGAAGGTCGTGGTTGTTTTCTGCCAGTATATGAAGCCTATTGCCGCTACCACAAACCAGCCCGCTATGATGATATTATCCACATAGGGACTACCTTTTCTCTCGGGGGCAAACTGAGACTGCGTTTTGATTATCGACTTGTTCACAAAGACAAAGGAACGCTTCTGGCAGAAGGATATACTGTGCATGTGTGCACCGATAAAGATGGTCGAGTGATCAAGCCCCCACCAGAGTTGAGAAATCTTCTTAAGCAGATGGAAGAAATGTCTGCAAAATAATCCACTAAGCTGTACGTTGAAAAATCAAATCCCAAGTTTGAAGTTCAAAGTTCCAAGTTTTGGAAATTGAGCAACCTTCTAAATTGTAAAACCACGAACATGAAACTTGAAACTTTGAACTTAATACTAGGCAAAATGCAGAGCGCGTTGCGCTAACCGGTCTTGGGAAGAGCGGAGTATATATGTTGATAATTCCTGCCATCGATTTGAAGGAAGGACGATGTGTGCGCTTGCAGAGAGGAATCATGTCTACGGCCACTATCTATTCAGATAATCCAGCTTTTACCGCAAAAAGGTGGGAGACGGAAGGAGCTCAATGGCTGCACGTGGTGGACTTAGATGGTGCCTTCGCCAAAAAACCCAAAAACTTGGCGGCTATTGCAGCGATTGTCGACTCCGTTGATATACCAATTCAGGTAGGCGGGGGTGTGCGCACTCTGGAGACCCTTGCTGCTTATCTTGATATAGGAGTCGAGCGCGTGGTAATGGGGACAGCTGCCCACAGTAATCCGGAAATATTGGTGCAGGCTTGTCAGAGCTTTCCCGGGAAAGTAGTCCTAGGGATAGACAGCCGCAAGGGCAGGGTTGCAATTGAGGGATGGAGCCAGACAACTGATATGGGGTCAGGTGACTTAGCAGCTAGATTCGAAAGCTTAGCCCTTGCGGCTATAGTTTACACTGACATCTCCAGAGACGGCATGCAGACCGGTCCAAATGTAGAAGCAACCCGACAGTTGGCTCGAGCGGTGAAAACGCCTGTTATTGCCTCGGGGGGAGTAGGTAATCTTGACCATATTCGAGCACTCTTGCCCCTAGAGCAAGACGGGGTAGTAGGAGTGATAGTTGGTCGCGCCCTCTATAGTGGAAGTGTAGTGCTGAGCGAGGCAATCGCTCTAGCGAGAAAAGATCAGGGGGCATAGGGAAATACAGCGGGCAGCAGACAGCGGGCAGCAGACAGTAACAACAAGACACTAGGGACTAGGCACTAAGCACGACTGAAAAACTTAGTCTCAGCTAGAATCCCCGTTCCTGAGTGTCCAAGTTAAGCCTCCAACTTTAAATTTAGAAAATTTAAAACAATTTATCGATTAATGAGTATTTTATACGTATTATTAATTATTTCTTTTTTCGTATCTAAGGTGCCTCGTGCGCAAAGCGCTCGGTGCTTGGCGCTAAGCTTGCTTTTGGTTGACAAACTTTGAAGAAAAGCTATAATTATAAGTTTAAGTGCACAATTGCACAATCAGAAGAACCTTTTGTTTACAACGAAGGGGAAATAGCTCGCCGGCATCCTAATGAAGGTCCGCAAAGGACAAGGCACTCGAACTGAAAGAGGTGACAAAAGAGGACGAGACCAATGAATCTTCAGAATGAAATTTCTGCAGCACTGAAGGATGCCATGCGGGCAAAGGATGAGGCCAAATTGGCGAGTTTACGCTTAGTGCTCACTGCTATTAAGAATAGGGAGAAAGAGGTCCGACGATCCCTTGAGGATCAAGAGGTTATTTCGTTGATCTCTACCCAGATTAAACAGAGAAAGGAATCCATAGATCATTATCGCAAGGCCGGCAGGGAGGATTTGGTAAAGGCAGAAGAAAGCGAACTACAGATACTAGAGGGTTACATGCCAGAGCAGCTTTCCGCGGAAGAGATGTCTCAGGCACTCGATGAGGTTATTTCCGAGGTTGGTGCGGTCAGCATGAAGGACATGGGTAAGGTAATGAAAGCAGCCATGGCCAAGCTGGCGGGCAGGGCGGACGGTCGTGTGATTAATGAAATGGTCAAGGAAAAACTTTCCGGCTAGCTCCGAACTATTTAAACTAAAATCGGAGTGCAATAGCTTTCTGGGGCACGTTATACAACTTGCATCTCACATTCAACTACATCTCCTTCTCATCTAGTGGCACGACCTGTCTGGGAGGCAGGCTTGCAAATACTCTTCGATTTATCAGCAAGCAGAAATTCGCACTGTGCATTCTCATTTGAAGGTGAGAAACCTGATCATTTCTGCCAGATCAAATAGCAAAGCGCTCAGCGCAGAGCGCATAGCGAGAAGAATCCAAAATCTGCCTTATTTTTACGCTATGCGCCATGCCCTTTGCGCTATGCGTAATTCAAAACCAGGTCTTCAGGGTTTGGATTCTTTGCTCTCGGTGAGAGCAAAAAAGCATGGTGCTCTCCCCAGCATGGAGTGATATGGACAGCCAATCTCTTCGTGTACTTGAGTTTCAACATATCCAGAGCTTTCTACAGTCACTTGCCCTCACTGAACCTGGACGGCAAGCAGTGGCGCAGGTCCGCCCCATCACAGACAAAGAGCAAATCCAGCTCTTACTCGACCAAGTGACAGAACTCAAGGAATACCTGCAAATCGGTAATTCCCTTCCCCTCGGTGGCATTCATGAACTTGTTAGGTTAATTGAGCAGGTGATTAGTTCCGGGCAAGCGTTGCAGCCTGCTGAGCTTCTTGAAGTGGCTGAGACCTTGAAAGCGACTAGCACCTTGCAGCAGTTGGTGAATCGGTGCAAGCCACAGTATGACAGGCTGGCAGATGTGCTGGGGAATCTCGAACCTATACCGGAATTAGAAAGTAAGATCAGTCGAGCTATTGATCATCGAGGTCAAATCAAAGACGGAGCGAGTCGCGAGCTTGCGCGTATCAGAAAAGAAATCGGCCATGTGCGCAAGCATCTTCATGAAGAACTCGAGGAGATCTTACAGAAACAGGCTTCCCAGAAGACGCTACAGGAGAAGCTAATTAGCGTCCGCAACGACCGTTTGGTAATTCCACTCCGAAGTGGTGCCAAAGGGGTTCTAGAGGGTATTGTCCACGCTACTTCCCACAGTGGTGCCACCTGTTTTGTAGAACCGCTCTCTGCCGTACCTCTGAACAACCGGCTCAGCCAAGCCCGGAGTCGCGAACGGGAAGAGGAGGCACGAATCCTCCGGGAATTGACCGACGCTGTTTTGGCAGCCGCAGAGGTAATTCGACACAACGAGAGCTGGTTGGGATTCATAGACTGTGTACATGCCAAGGTTCGCTTAAGCACTCTTCTTCTTGCCCGAGCACCCCTGTTGGACGATGGTAGCAGAATACGGCTAATTCAGGCGGCCCATCCCATTTTATCTTTGCAGGAACTGGCGCAGAAGACCTCTACATTGCCCACTGCCTTGACTGAAATAGTGTTGGGGGCCGAAGTATCTGAAAGGGGTAAATGCGAGCAGACAGAGGTGGTACCCATAGACCTCCACCTGGATGAAGGTCAAAAGACCCTGATAATTAGTGGTGCCAATACTGGTGGTAAGACTGTATCTTTGAAAACTCTTGGTCTTTTAGGTGCTATGGTACAGGCAGGGCTACATATTCCTGTGGCTGAGGGGAGCGAATGGCCGGTGCTCACTGGTATATTCGCCGAGATAGGTGACGAGCAAGACGTACGGGCCCACCTCAGTACGTTTTCAGCCAGAATCCAAAGACTGGTGACAATGCTGGAAAAGGTTGATAGTCGCGCTCTTGTACTGCTTGACGAAATCGGTACCGGCACTGATCCTGCAGAAGGTTCTGCCCTTGCGTTGGCCCTGCTCGATCAACTCAGGAAGCTGGGACCCTTTGTTGTGGTTACGACCCATTACCACCTTATTAAGGCATACGGTATGCTCCATGAGGAAGTGGAAAACGTTTCGGTTGCCTTTGATGAAAAGAGTGGGCGTCCCACCTATCAGTTGGTTTATGGTCATCCCGGCACCAGTAATGCCTTCAAGATCGCTGCCGATCTAGGCATGCCCTTAGACGTTCTAGACACAGCCAGAGGCTATCTGGATAAGGACGAGAGCCGGGTAATTGATTTGATAAGAGAACTGACTGATGCTTTGAGAAGAACCAATATCGAAGAGGAACAACTGAGATCACAGCGACAGCAGTTGGAGCTCACCCAGGATGAGTTGACCGAGCAACAGAGGCGGCTTGTTCAATCTCGTGAGAGTATTCTAAGTGAACTGCGGGAGCAAGGTGGGAAGCTAATCGAAGGGGCCGAAAAGGAGCTAAAATCAGCCATTGCCCTTTTGCAGAAGGCCGGCATGCGAGAGGCGATGGGGGTTCGAAGGAGGGTTAGGGAGATCAAGCAAGATCTGGGTTCAGCACTGGAGTCACCCGCACAGCCTGAGGAGAGAGGTGTGAAACCATCTGCGGAGGGGCAGTTGGTTCGTCTGCGGTCCCTTGGCTCCAGTGGCACACTTGTTAGAATTAAAGACCAAGGACGTCGGGCAGAAGTGCAAATGGGACCGAAGCGGGTGGAAGTGGACATGGAGGCCCTTGAACTCTTCACAACTGAGCGGGGTGAAGGCAACAGAACAAAAAAGATGAACGGGATTAGAATATTTCGTCAAGACCCCGAGACCTGTCAGCAGAGATTGCACTTGGTGGGGCTAAGGGTGGAAGAGGCACTTCCTTTATTGGATAAGGCAATTGATCGGGCGATTATGGATGGTCGCAGTCAAATTCATGTGGTTCATGGGCACGGCACGGGAAGGCTTCGTAAGGCGGTGCAAGACTTCCTCAGTGGCCATTCCGTGGTCAAAGGATTTCGCGCTGAAAACCAGAGCGCTGGCGGCACCGGAGTCACGGTTGTTGAACTGAAGGACTGAGCGCATTGCGCTCAGTCCACTAAGCACTATGCACTAGACACTAAGCACTTGAAAAAATGTCAGGTAACATTTTGATATAATTATTTAAAATATTTTTAATTTAATAAATAGATTTAAGTTTATAGATGCAAATTAAATGGCTTGATTTTGGCGGATGGAACTAACACCTCTGAACTTTTGACTAATTTTTTAAGCCGTGCTTGTTGGGAGTTATTAGTGCCTACTGCCTAGTGCCTAGTGGAAAAAGTGGGGAGCAAAAGTGGGTCGAATCAACCGAGAGGTAATTGAAGAGGTAAGAGCCAGTGCCAACATAGTTGATGTGGTGGGCTCTTACGTCGCTCTCCGCAAGAGGGGCAGGAATTATCTCGGGCTTTGTCCTTTTCACTCTGAGAAGGAGCCATCGTTCACTGTGAGTAACGAGAAGCAGATTTTTCACTGCTTCGGCTGTGGTGCCAGCGGCAGTGTTTTCGATTTTGTCATGCGGACGCGAAATCTCACCTTTGCCGAAGCGGTGAGAGAACTGGCTAATCGTTTTGGTATTCCGCTGCCGCAGGAAGAAGAAACAGGGCAGGCAAAAAAGATCCGTGAGATGGCGGAGCGGTTGCGTCAAATCAACGGCATGGCAGCCAGGTATTTTAGCGAAAATTTGCTAAATAGAAGTTCTGGGAAAATAGCCCAAGAATACTTGCAAACTCGCGGTATCGACGAGAGTACCATCGAGGATTTTCAACTGGGCTATGCTCCCAAAAGTTGGGACGGACTGAAGCGCTTTCTCGTAAAAGAGAAGGTTGACCTAAAGGTGGCGGTCCAGGCGGGACTATTGGTGCCGAAGTCTGGGGGGGACAGCTACGACCGCTTTCGAAACCGGCTAATGTTTCCCATCAAGGATGTAAGAGGCCGAACCATTGGCTTTGGGGGTCGGGCGCTAGATGAAAGTATGCCCAAGTACCTCAACAGCCCCGAAACATTAATATTCCATAAAGGGCGAACCCTATACGGAATGGCTACAGCGAGGGAGGCGTGCCGACAAAACAATGAGACATTGGTGGTGGAGGGCTACTTCGATCTTCTGGCTCTCTACAACAAGTCTATACATCAGGTGGTTGCACCTTTGGGCACTGCACTTACCCTCAACCATGTAAGAATGCTGAGCCGCCTTGCACCTCAGGCGGTATTGGTCTTCGACGGAGATCAGGCAGGTATGGAGGCTGCTTTGCGAAGCTTGGAGTTTTTCCTCAGAGAAAAAATGCCGGTTCGCTTTCTGCCTTTACCAGAGGGGATGGATCCTGACGATTTTATAAATAAAGAGGGTAAGGATCCATTTATGCAGCTTCTTAGCGAGGCCAAACCCCTGATGGAGGTTTTTCTGGAGAAGTCTCTTTCTGACTACGATGGTTCGGTGGAGGACAGACTAAGAATAGTCCGGGAAGTAACTCCCATGCTTAGACTTTTGGACTCGCCCGTAGCGCAAGAGGGCTATTTGCGAGTTCTGGACCAGCGGTTAGGAGTGAGTGAGGAAGTACTCCGGGCGGAATTGTCTTTGAGTAGGATTGGTAAACCGTCAACTGTAACCTCCCAGAAGAGGAAGAAAGAAGCGGAGCTTCCAGAGTGGGAAGAGGGAATTATCCGTATTTTGGTTAATTATCCTCACTGGATCCCCTCCCTTGCAGAGAGCTCCGCCCTAAAGAGCTTTCAGGGAAAAGATTGGGCGGAGGTAGGTCGACTCCTTATTAAATACTACCAGGAAGGTGGAAAACTGGATCTGAGTGGGTTATTAATGGACGTACAAAATGAACAGATCAGAAATATGATAAGTAGTTGGTCTTTAGAAACAAGCCCTTGGCGAGAAGAAGACGCCCATTCTCGTCTACGGGAGTATTTTGCTGGAATAAGTTCTAGTAGACGTCGGTTACAGGATGACCTAAAAAGGCTGAAAAAGGAAATTCAGGCTGCCGAGGGTCGCCGAGATGAGAAGCTTATGGCGCCTTGTTGGCTGGCGAAGTAAATGATGAAGCCAACCTTTCCAAAGGGGAGATGGTTTGATGGCAAAGAAATCCAATATGGAAGACCTTAGGCGACTTATCTCGATTGGCAAAGAAAAAGGATATCTCACCTATGACGAAGTCAATAGAGTACTTCCCGAGGAACTAGTATCTTCGGAGAAGATCGACGACATGATGATGATTTTCGATGAGATGGACATCGAGATTATCGACTCATCCCAGAAGGGAAAGGTTCTCAAGGAAAAGATAGGCAAGGATGCCGAGCACCTCGATGAGGAGGAAGATACTCTGCCTTTGGAGGAAGACGCCGGTGGCAGGGTTACGGATCCGGTAAAGATGTATCTCCGTGAGATGGGCATGGTCTGTCTATTGACCAGGGAGGGAGAGGTAGAAATAGCCAAGCGAATAGAGCAAGGCGAACAAGAAGTAATCGACGCCATTATTGATACTCCCATTGGTGTTAAGGAGATCCTCAATCTTAAGGGGAAAATTGCCCAGGACAAACTTAGAGTGCGTGATGTTTTGAAAAACCTGGACGAGGATTTTGATGAATACTCAAGTGTCGAAGAAGACAGAGAAAAAGAGCAGTTGCTTAAATTGCTAGAGGAAGTTCAGCAGATGTATGAAGAGAATCTGCAAACGGAGGAATTAATCCTCTCAAGAAGCCTCGAGGGTGAAAAGCTGGAAGCAGCCGAGGAATCTGCTCGTATCAATAGGGAACGTATTGCTGAATTGCTAAAGAACCTCAGACTGGAAAAGCGGCAAGTAGATCGAATTGTGAGCAAACTTCGGAGCT
>WOR8_10001723_pt1 | contig 21978 bp, 23 predicted proteins | sample DeeMarSeWOR38_10_FD_19890 | JGI IMG/M metagenome (IMG submission 19890) | reverse complement strand
GACCCAATCCGCTCTTCGGCAGCTCGTCGGAGCTCGGCCAGCCGATGGATGTGAGTCTCGGCGCGCCGCTGAGCGAGAGCCGTCGACATCGCCCCACCCAGTGCGTCGCCGAGGCGGCCCAGCTCTTCGAGCTCGATGCGAGAGAGGGGCTCGGAACGCGTCGCCAGGGGAAGGAGAAGAACCCCTTCGAGGTGCTCGAAGTGCATGCAAGGAAGCACGGCGCCGATGGAGCGACGCTCCATCAGCTCGACCAGAGCGCGCACCTGCGGCTCCCGCACGGCGCGTGGCCGGAGGGTCAGTAGATCGAGCACCGAGTGCAGATTGCCGTCTGAGCAGGCCATCACGATCGCGGCCGGCAGGTCTCCGGAGCGGATGAGGGTGCGCCCCGTCGGTTGCAACCGAATCCGAAGCGGGGGCTCGAACGCATAGAGCTCGGGCAAGGCCGCCGCGTCGTCGCCTGGGGCTCGCAGGGGCGCGAGCGCGCTCGCCGCGATGGACTCGAGCGTCATGCTCCCCACGAGGCTCTTGCGCGCAGTGGCGACTGCTTCGGGGAGGCGCCCCGATGTCGTCCAAACGGACCGCTGGGCGACGCGTCGGGCGAACGAGAAGCTCAGCGACCATACCAGCCCCGAACCAAGCGCGACGACCCCGAGCTCCCAACGCGCGAGCGGACCCGCTGGCGCGAATAGGTAGGCGGCGACAAACGAGGAGACGCAAGCCAGGACGGCTGGAACGCCGACGCGCCGCAGCGACCTCCAGCGAGGTTCGAGCCATGCGAGGTGCCCAAGCCAAAGCAAGGATGCGACGGCGAATTCCACCGTCGTCGCCAGAGCCCCAGAAAAGGGTCCGACCCATGCATACGCGAGGCCCACACCGATGACCACGATACCGATGCCGCAGAGCGCGCCTTCGACGGCGTGCCCGCGTCCCACCAGAGCGACCTGGTGTACCGCACCGATCCCCAAGAGCCCGGCGAGCACCACGACCGCGAACGCGTCTGCCGGCAACAGCCCGGCGCGTGCGAGCGCGCTTGCCAAGACCGAGGCGAAAGTCAGGCCGGCGAGAGCCCCGTAACGCACGATGGCGCGCGAATCCTGCGGCAACGCGAGGTCCAACATGAGGAGGGTTGCGGCGAGCCACGCGACGTCGTGTGTCATGTTCAACAGCGGCGAGGCGGCGTGTGCCGATGCCAGCGCAACCGCGAGGGTCACACCCATCTAAGCAAGGGACGAAGTCCTTCTCCCGGGTTGCGCCCCGACGACCGCGATGGGGGTTAGCGCCATGGCGAGCGAAAGCCCCGCCACGAGCCACTCGGGTGAGGAACCGCTACTCGAAGAGGCCCGCGCCGCCAGTACGTAGAGGACGGCCGCAGGACCCATGATTATCAGGAGCCTGGGAATTCGCACGTTTTCCTCGCGCCTAGGCGCCAAAGCGGAAGTCTATCACCGGCCGTGCGCGTGACCAGGACCACCGCTTTCCGAGGGCACGAACATGCGAAAACCGACGCGCTGCCACCATGTCCGATACTTCTTCTGCGCGGCCTCGCGCTCCTTCTTGGAGAGGCCCGAGTCGTAGCCGAAGTCCTCCTGAGTCAGGTGCTTCAGCTCGTCGCCTGCACGCCGCCGCAAGCGTTCATCGTGGTGCATGAGGCCGTCGATCAACCACTCGACACGATGGCGGCCACCATGCTTGGCGTACCAAGACGTCCACTTCTTTCTGTGTACGCCGAAGTCTTGACAGCTCAGCCGCACGAGGCTCGCGTGCGCGGCCCGGATGATGGCGTCCTCGGGGCTGTCGAGTAGCGACACGAAGAACTCGAACGAATCGGCATCACGAAGGCGTCCGAGCGCCTCGACCGAAATCGCCTGTGGTCGGAGGTCACGCGAGTCTCGCGCAGAGGCTCGAAGGCGCTCGATGAGCTGACCGAACTCGAGCTCACATGCGTAGAGAACGCTCAACGCCCGATACGCGTTGCTGCGAACGCCCGGATCGCTGTCGAAAAGGCGTCGGCCGACTGGCTTCACGAGCTCGGGATGGACGAATTCCGATGCGAGGATCGTCGCGTAGTACCGGGTGTCGGGGTCCTCGTGCTCGAGAAGAGGGATCAGATACATCACCGAGCGCTGGCCGAAAGCCACGAAGGCCCGTGCGACCGGAGAGAGATCCCGCCCGGCTGGGATTCGTGCGTGGGGCTCGTTGCGGTCGAACCAGAGGTTGCCGGGAAACTCCCGAGCAAGCGCAGGCAGAGCTGCCTCGCCGATGCCGAGCAGGGGGAGGATGACGCGCTCGTCTCCGGGCGTCGCGTGGCGCAGCTCGGCCACCAAAGCCTCCACGTCCTCGCCGACGTCCACGATGATGCTCGGCAGGGAGTCCTCGGCGACCGTGGGCGGGGGGGCTGGGCCCCAGCGTCGCGCGGTCGATTCGAGGTTCGCGCTCGGGGGCGCCGAATGCGGCGCTCCTGGTCCGAGTGAAACGACATCGTGCGACAAGGCGCTCCCGTCATTCTCGCGGCGCGGATCGGATGGCACCGAATGCTTCGGCTCGGAAGACGATCGACGAGTCGCGGAGCCACGCGAAACACGGCCGCGAACCAGGGGTCGTCCAAGGACCTCGGGCGGTCGAGGCGGAAGGCTGTATCGTGTTGCGTCCACGAAGCCGCCCAAGGGCTCCGACCGCCGTCGCGCTGGTGCCCCGGGATCAGAATCGCGAAAGGTTCCGGTCGGCACCGAAGAGCCGATTTGCGGGAGCACATCGGGGGGAGGCTCCGTATCCGCGATGCCGACCGGGGCCGGCACCGATGAATCGGCTCGTGGAAACGACCCGGATGCGTCCTTCTTCGGAGGCAGCGAGCTTCGCTTTCCCACTCCTTCGAAGGGAGCAACGTACGGTACCGATCCGGGCTCGGTAGTATCCAGGGCCTCGACCAGGCGACGCATGCGGGTCGTCATCTCGATGTCGTAGTGGCGTGCAAGCCCGGCCTCGAGGCGCACCGAGCACACGATCCGCTGGACCGGATCGATGCCGAGCTCGATCGAGATGTCACGCAGCGTGGCCTCCCGGAGAGGACGGTCGACGGCGAGCACCACCGCATCCTCCGTGCGTGCCACCGGGATCAATCGATGACGAACGGCGAACTCGCGTGGCAGCACGCGGATCGTGCTGATCGGCACCTTCATCACCTCGTCGCGGGTTGCAGGAAGGATACCGTAGACCGCCGCACAGTATGCGTTCATTTGATTCTCGGCGAGGTAGCCGAGCTCGAGAAGCACGGTGTCGAGATTGCCGGTTCGCATCACCTGCTCTTGGATCGCTTGTTGAACCCGTTCGACCGGGATCACCTGATCGCGAACGAGAAGTGACGCGAGGACCGACATACCCTGCTGCCATGTTGGCGCTGCTTTTGTCGAGCTGTCAACGTGCTTGCGCGAACGCCAACCGGTCTTGAACCAGAGTCAGTGCTGCACTCACGGCGGTATCGACGCGAAGGATCCACCGGCCCAGGCTGGCAAGGTCGAAACCTGCAGCGTCGAAAGCGCCGAGCTCGGCGTCGGTGAATCCGCCCTCGGGCCCGATCGCACACCATACTTGTTCAGGTGTTTCCGATAGCGTGAAAGACCCCTCGGCCCGCGCGCCAAACACGACTCCGTGCACACCGGGGGGAACGATTCGGAGCCATTCGGCGCAGGGCTTGGGCCCGTCGATGATGGGAATGTCGGCACGCTCGCACTGCGCGGCGGCCTCTGCTGCGATCCGCGTGAGTCGATCGACACGTGCACGCGCCCTTTCCTGGTCCCAGCGAGGCACGGATCGCTCTGCTTGCACCAGTGCGATGGCGGCGACTCCGAGCTCGGTCGCCATCCGCACGCAGTCGTCCAGCTTGGATCCTTTCGGAATCGCCAGAAGCAGGACCACTCTCGTGTGGGCATCCTCTGCTGCACTCGTCGGTGACGTCTCGCACTCGACCACGTCACCGACAGACAGCATACGGGCCTGCGCCGAACGTCCCGCGCCGTCGAAGAGCTCTACCGCGTCTCCGGGGCGGAGGCGGAGCACACGTGCATGCCTCGCCCCGGACTCATCGAGCGTGAGAACCCCACCCGCTTCGGGCAGGTTCGGCACGTAGAGTCGGCGCACGGTCACGGCGCCTCCTCACGAAGCACCAAAGCACACCACTCGCCCTCTTCGACGAGCTCATCGACGCGCATCGAATCGTATGCCACGAGCAGGTCGTCGCGCTCCTCACGGAGAATGCCACTCAGGATGAGCGCCGCGCCCGGTGCCATTCGCGCGCGGAGCGCACCGGGCATGTGGACGAGGACGCGAGTTTCGATGTTGGCGAGCACCAGATCGTAGACGCCATCGACCGCGTCGAGCGAGGTAGTCGACACCGCGATCCGCGACGCAACCCCGTTGATCGTGGCGTTTCTCTCCGTCACCAGGACTGCGTCCTCTTCGATGTCGACGGCGATCGAAGACGCAGCTCCGAGTCGAATCGCGGCAATGGACAGAATCCCGCTTCCACATCCGACGTCGAGGACACGCTCGTTTCCCTGGACGAGCCGATCCAACAGGCCGAGCACGAGACGAGTCGTCTCGTGGTCCCCGCTACCGAATGCGTTTTCGGGATCGATCGTGAGCACCACGTCTCCAGGCTCGCTCTTCACGGGCTCCCAGGAAGGATGCAGCAATAGCCGGCGACCGATCCGCTGGGCCCCGAACCCGCGACGCCATTCGGTCGCCCAGTTCTCGTGAGGCAGGTAGAGCAGGTCGGCCTCGTACTCCGACCGGATCTCGCTCAAGGCATGGACGGCAGCTGCTTCGTGCTCGAAGGAGGCGTAGACCACGACATCACCGTGGCTCGGCTCGCGCACGATCGTCGTTTGGTCGCGCTCTTCGATACCAGTCGCGCCGAGCTCCCAGAGCCGGAGCTCCGCAAGCTCGAGTTGCTCGGGAAGCAAGCGAACGGTCACGAATACATGGCGCTGCGGGCTGGACATCAGATCTCGACCATGCGTGCGGAAATGTAGACGACCAAGAACAGGAGCCAGGTGAGGGGACCCAGGCGGTTGCCTCCCCGCCAGGCGACGATCGGAGTCAGGAACGGCACCAGAAATCCCAAATAGCGCCATTGCGCGGCGAGCGGCCCTGCCAGCACGCGCCACGCCATCAACAGATGCGTAAACAGGAGCGCGGCGCCGGAGAGAGACCAAGCCAGCAGCAACCAAAGTTCCACAGGGGCACTTCTAGCCGATTTCAGTGTCAGCGTCAGTGTCAGCGTCTGCGCCAGTGTCGGCGTCAGCGTTCGGCGCCAGCGTCCGCGCCGGCGCTCAGCGCTCCACGAAGCGCGTCACGGGTTCTGGCTCGCCACCGCAGCTCGCGGGAGATTCGATCCCGGTATCCTCGAGCGTGACTTGCACCGTGTGTTCCCCCGATGGCGCCCGAAATCGCGCGCTCCAACTGGACTCGCCGAGAGCGCTCGTCTCGATCCATTCGATGGCGCCCCCATCCCGCTCACCGGTCCGGCGGCGTAAGAAGATCTCGGCGGCTTGCGTGGGCCGATCGTACTCGCAGCGGCCGCGTAGCAGCTCGAGGTCGCCCACCTCCCCTGCGTGGAGCGCCGCAGCGAATGAATCGCCGTGCTCGGCGCGTAGCCGGCCATACATCAAGCCCTCGGGAAGCGTCAACACGCACGCCGCAAAGCGATGGCCGCCGAGGTGACTGGTCTGCCAGACGTCGCCCAAGCGCGCTTGCAGCGAGCGGTACACGGCGCTCCCATGCTGCGCGCAGCAGCGATCACGGCGGCCATGCACGCACACCAACACCATCGGCTCGGCAGCCACGGCCGGCAGCGCATCGAGATCGAGGTCCAGGAGATCTTCGTAGCGCTCGAGCTCGATCTGGCGCACCGATCCCTTGGATACGAGCGTGACCAAAGAGACCTTGCCGGAGCGTCCGGGGCGGCGAATCAGTTGTAGACGGGAGCGCGGGGCCTCGAGCCAGCGAGCGAGGTACTTCCGAACGGCTTCCGGTAAAGCCTCCGTTTGAAGAGCCTTCGGCGCCCACGGATCCGTCACCTCGAGCAAGAGCCACCGGTCGACCGAATCGACCGCCGTCCCCACCAGTGATTCGCGTGCCCCGAGCGACGCGACCGAACAGGCGGGATGGCCCACGCTCACTCCGCTTGATGGGGAAGTGGCCGCGCCATTTCTTCCTCGGCGCTATCGATGGTGTGCTGACGGCGCGCCGCGATCTCCGCATGCCATGCGTCGTATTGCGCCTGCAGGTCCGCGAGCTGCTCGTTCGCACGGGCGAGCAACGCTTCGAGCCTCGCCTTCTGAGCGCTGTCAGCCACACCGGCCAGTGCTTCGGCGATGGAGCTGCGCACGAGCTTCATCCTGGCCACCGCGTCGATGAAGTTTTCCCGTTTCGCAAAGTTGCGCGCCTGCACACTCCACAGGGCCCATCGTTCCGTCTGGCTCGTCAAGTCCATTGATCTCCCAATTTAGGGGGTTTTGCCCGGCGGTCCAGCCGCGCCTCTTTGCCGATGGTATAGCCACCAGTTCTCGAAGTGGGCGACCCTCGAGATGTTGGGGTCCGCCGCAAAGAGGGGGTCGGCGGAGCTCGCTCGGCGCACCAGGAACCAGTCGAAGAATGGGCCATGCTCGTCGAGCTGGAAGAGCTGGGGGCTCCACTCCCAGCGCATTGGAGTCTCCGGAGGGATCTCGGCTTCCGGGTCGCTTTCGTCACGATACCGGAATGGGGACGACTCGAACTGAGCGAAGTGATAGCTGAGCCAGCCGCCCCGCTCCGCCTGCGCGTACGCTGGGAGGTGGACGTAGGGGCTGCTCTGCGCACGCGAGCCCTCGTGGTCGTAGACCAAGTAGAGCAGCTTCGGCGCCTTCGGCAGCTCGCGAATGATCTCGCGGAAGTGCATCGTCGTCGTCCCGAACTCCCGATGAACGTCGGAAACGTGCTCGGCCAACGGCGCGATCGCAACGGCGGTCCAGATCACGAATCCGAGATGCGCCCAAGTTCTGCGCGGGAGGTCGGGTAGCAGCGCCGGAACGAGGCAAAGCGCGGCGGTGATCTCTCTCGGGAATACGTACCACCAGATCCCTCGCTCCATGGGGAGCGTGAGATAGAGAGCCAGGAAGAGAGCGATGGCGATTCCGACGACCGCATGTGCTGGAACGACCCAGCCTCCCCTCGGCCACGAACGCAGACGCAAAGCGGCGACGACGAGTAGAGCGGCTGCTGTCACGCCAAACAGCAATCCGACCCGACGAAACATCTGCGCGTCGTCATCGCCTACGAATATGTCGAACGCGTAGCGGCCGGCGTCGGCGAGTCGGCTCCAGTCCGGCATCCGAAACCAGCCTACGATCGCGGCGAAGGGCTCGGCGCGCGTAACCCACCAGGCGATGAACAAGGCCGTTGCCACCACCGCTGCGATGATCACGCCCCGAACGCTGTCGACACTCCGGCGCATGACCACCGCGACGACGAGCAGCATCACGAGCGTGCTCGGAAAGCGAAACACATCCGTGAAAAAGAGGAGTACCAGCACCGCGAGGAGCAAGGACTGGAGCTTCGGGCTCGGACGCTCCGCCAAGCGAAGCGCGAGGCCGAGGGCCATGGAGAACAGACCGAGCGCCGCGACGTAGTGGATGAAGCCCCAATGGGTTACCGCGCCCCAGACCGGGACGAGCCCCCACAGGCCGAGCAAAGGTGACTTCCGCAGCCCCCAGCAGAGCACCATGAGTCCGGCCGGCAACAATCCGAGCATCAGCGCCGCGGCGAGCTTCGTGGCCATGAGTGGCGGAAGCACGAGCATGAAGATCGCAGCCATCGCATAGAGCGTGACGTACGGGACGGAGAACAGCTGAAAGACGAACTGCTCGTGGAAATGCCAGCCCGGGTCGAGGTAATGCCGAAAGATGGAGGACGACGCCGTATGGAACGGAAAGTCCGTCATCATCGGATATTCCGCCGACCAAAATGGAGCACCGACGACGTAAATGATCGTCGCCACGGCGCACACCCAGGCCAACCAAACCAATGGTGGCGGGCCGCTCATGCGAGCGCGCGGTTGGATGGGCCCCCCCGGCATCACCGGCAGGATATCATGGACGGACGCTCAGCCCTTGAGAGCTTCTGCGCCGCCGATGATCTCCATCAATTCCTTCGTGATGGCGGCCTGACGGGCACGATTGTATTGGAGCGTCAGACGGTCAATCAGGTCACTCGCGTTGCTCGTGGCCGAGTCCATCGCGGTCATCCGCGCGCCGTGCTCGGACGCAACCGATTCGAGAAGGGCCCGATAGATCTCGACCTCGACGTACATGGGAAGGAGGCTGTCGAGGAGGGCGCCCTGATTGGGCTCGTAGATGAAATCACCGAGGCGATCCTCGGCCAGCTCCATCGGATGGATCGGCAGGAAGGGCTCGATTACCACCTCCTGGCTGATCGCGCTCTTGAACTCGTTGTAGACGAGGAAACACGCATCGAGGTTGTCGGTCGTGTAGTCCTCGACGATGTACCGACCGATCTCTCCGGCCTTGTCCACGCTCAGCTCCTCGAACACGCCGAGGAAATCGTGTCGAATGTTCGCGTTGCGGCGCGTGAAATAGTCGCGCCCCTTGCGACCGATGATGCCGAACACGACCTCGCTGCCCTCGGCCTCGAGCTCTTTCCACCGATTGAACGCAGCTCGGCAAATATTCGAGTTGAAGGCACCGGCGAGGCCGCGGTCGCTCGTGAGGACGACGAGCATGACCTTCTTGGGCTCGCGCCGCGCGAGAAGCGGGTGCGCCTCTTCCTCGGGGCTGACGCGTGCCGCGACACCGCTGAGCACCTCGTACGTCTTGAGCGCGTAGGGCCGAAGAGACTCGATGTTCTCTTGGGCCTTTCGGAGGCGCGCGCCGGCAACTAGCTTCATGGCGCGCGTGATCTTCTGCGTGCTCTTGACGCTGCTGATGCGCTTTCGAATGTCTTTGAGGGCGGCCATGGGGCGTCACTCGTCCTGTTTGGGCTCGAAGACCTCGGCGAACGCTTTGAGGGCGTCGTCGAGCTGGTTCTCGAGCGTGTCGTCGATCTTCCCCTTGGAGACGATGTCCTTCAGGATCGACGGACGCTCGGCCGTGATCCACGAGATCAGCTCCTGCTGATACCGATCGATCGACTCGGTCGGAAGCGGGTCGAGGTAACCATGTGTACCAGCGAAGATGCACACGACCTGCTCTTCGACCGGCCATGGCACGTACTGGCCCTGCTTGAGCACCTCGACCAAGCGCTCACCGCGCGAGAGCTGCTGGCGGGTCGCCTCGTCGAGGTCGGACGCGAACTGCGCGAACGCGGCCATCTCTCGGAACTGCGCCAGCTCGAGGCGAAGGGTTCCAGCGACCTGCTTCATCGCCTTGATCTGGGCGTTGCCGCCGACGCGGGAAACCGAGATGCCGACGTTGATCGCCGGGCGAACGCCCGAGTTGAACAAGTCCGACTCGAGGAAGATCTGCCCGTCCGTAATCGAGATGACGTTCGTCGGAATGTACGCGGAGACATCGCCGGCCTGGGTCTCGATGATCGGCAACGCCGTAAGCGAGCCACCGGAGTCTGGGAGCTTCTTGGCGACGTAGCCCGCCCCCTTTTCCTTCGCGGCGGCATCTGCGTCATGCTTCGACTCGGGGCCACCGAACACTTGGTTGCCAAGGCGGCTCGGCTCCTGGTCCTCTTTCACGACGACCCACTCCTCAGCCATCTTGGCCGCGCGCTCGAGCAAGCGGCTGTGTACGTAGAACACGTCACCAGGGTACGCTTCACGGCCCGGCGGACGTCGAAGCAGCAGGGAGAGCTGCCTGTAGGCGACGGCCTGCTTGGAAAGATCGTCGTAGATACAGAGCGCGTGCTGACCGCTGTCGCGGAAGTACTCGCCCATCGTGACACCGGTGTACGGCGCGATGAATTGAAGGGGTGCAGGCTCGGAAGCGCCGGCGGTGACCACGGTGGTGTACTCCATGGCGCCGAACTGGGTGAGCTTGTCCACGACCTGTGCGACCGTCGATTGCTTCTGGCCGATCGCCACGTAGATGCAGAAGACGCCCTTGCCCTTCTGGTTGATGATCGTGTCGAGCGCGACGGCCGTCTTGCCCGTCTGGCGGTCGCCGATGATGAGCTCTCGCTGGCCCCGACCGATGGGAATCATGGAGTCGATGGCCTTGAGACCGGTCTGAAGCGGCTCACTGACCGGCTGGCGAGCAACGATGCCCGGGGCCTTGAGCTCGACGCGGCGCGTGAGCTTGCTCTCGATCGGACCCTTGCCATCGACCGGCTGACCGAGAGCGTTCACCACGCGGCCCACGAGCGCGGGACCGACCGACACCTCGACGATGCGACCCGTGCGCTTGACGGTATCGCCCTCGCCGATGCCGACGTCGGAGCCGAAAATCGCGCAACCGACGTTGTCTTCCTCGAGGTTCAAAACCATCCCGTAGACGCCGCCCGGAAACTCGAGAAGCTCGCCTGCCATGGCGCCCTCGAGACCGTAAAGGCGGGCGATTCCATCGCCGACCGTCAGCACGGTGCCCGTTTCGACCACATCGACGGACTTGTCGTACGAAGCGATCTGCTGCTTGATGATGTTGGAAATCTCTTCAGCGCGAAGTTGCATGTTGCAAGGCTCCTGATTCGATGCGGTTAAGGCGTGTCGCCATCCGCAAGCAACGTCTCTTTAAGCTCGCTCAATCGGTTGCTCAGGCTCCCGTCGAAGACCTGATCTCCGACGCGGGTCACCACACCGCCGATGAGTGAGGGATCTTGTTTCTTCACGAGCACGACCTTGCGATCGGTCACCCGTTGGAGTTTCTCAGTCAGCCTGCTGTAATACGAATCGCTCAGCGGCTTGGCACTGGTGACCTCGACGCGAACCCGGCCGGTTTCTGCTTCGGCAAGCTGTTCCAGCGCATCGAGCACTTCGTCGAGCTGGGGAAGGCGGCCCTTGTCGGCCAGCAACTTGACCGTGTTGCGCGTGAGCTGCGAAACGCCGAGCTTTTCCATCACGGCATCGACCGCAGCCTTCAAGGCAGGCTTCGGAATGGCGGGATTGCGAACGAGCTCGCGGAGCTCCGCGCTTGCCTTCCATGCATCCGAAATGGAAACGACGTCTCCGAGGACTGCCTCGAGCTGGCCTTGCTCCCGCCCGAGGTCCAAGAGTGCCTTTGCGTAGCGTCGCCCGACGGCGCTCATGATCGACCCTCCTCGATCACCTCGTCGAGCCGATCCAAGTATGCCTCGGCGAGCCGATCCTGATCCGAGTCGGTGGTGCTCTGCTGCAGCAGCTCTTGCGCGGCCATGACGGCGGCACTGGCGGCTTCGCGGGTGAGATCCTCGCGCAGCTGCTTGATCTGCTGCTCGATGAGGAAGTTCGTGTCCTTGCGCATCCGGGCAGCCTTTTCCTCGGCCTGGGCGACGATGCGATCGCGCTCCGCCTCGCCGGCTTTGACCATTTCAGCACGAATCGCCACCATCTCTTGGTCGAGCTTCTCGAGGCGTGTCGCCGCTTCCATGTGCCGTTTCTCGGCTTCGGCGCGAAGCCGCTGGGCTTCTTCGAGCTCGGCTTCGACTTGCTTGCGCCGCTCCGCGAGCGCCGGATTGCCCTTCTTGCGAATGACCCACGCGAACAGCAGGACCAGGGCGCCGAAGTTCACGAGCGTGCCCTGGAACTCCCGGCTCGACAACAGGCCCTTGAAGGTCAGCTCCTCATGGTCACCGTGCAGATCATGGCCGATCTCCTGCTCCGCAAGCTCGTGGGCCATCGACTCGGGGTGCGCGCTCTCCGCCCCAGCGAGGCTTGGGACGATTAGAATGGAAACGGTGAAGAGCCACTGGGCCGCGCGCATCATTGCACCTCCCGATTGAGCAGCTTCGAGGCGATCTGTTGGGCCAGCGCGGGGATCGACGACTTCATTTCCGCGCGGAGCTTGGAGGCCTCGGACGCGAGCTTCTTGTCTGCCTCGGCGAGCTGCCTGTCGGTTTCCTCGCGAACCCGGTCGAGGACCGCCCGCTCGAGATGTTTGCCCTCGGCGCGAAGCCGGTCTCGCTCCTCACCTGCTTGGAGCCGCAGACGACGCATCTCTTCGTCGAACTCCTCGCTCTCCGCCGCAGCTTCGTCCTGTAGACGGAGCGCTTCGAGCTTGGAGCCTTCGATGGCGTTCTCGCGCGCTTCGAAGAGCGCGACCATCGGCCGGAACACCAAGGGACGCAGCAGGAAAAAGGCAATGCCGAACAGCACGAGCTGAATCCAGATCGTCCCGTCGAGGTCGATGATAGAGCCCTCGGAAAGGAGGGCTGTAGATAGCACGTTCATCGCAGCGGTATTCCCGGTTGGCCCCGGATCGACTCCGGTTGGCGCTTGGGGCCGAATCGCAGCTACGGCAAGGACAAAACCCTAGCGGCGCGCGTTCGTAGCATGGGCGAGTACCCAGTCAAGGTCGCCAGACGGCAACGCGCCGGGGTCAGAAAGACCGGCAACCCGGGGGGCGCTTGCTACCCTGAGAGCCAAATGCCAACGGTCCCGATAGTGTGCGTGATCGCTGCGTTTTTGACGGCGAGCGCAGCGCTCGCCCAGCCTGAGGAGGGCGATTCGAGCGCGAGTGCCGCGACGGAGAGCGGGGCCCCGGCGTTCGCGCAATCGACGGCGGACGAGAGCTGGAAGCAGGATGTCCTCGTGGCTCTGATCGGGGCCGGTGCCCGCGCCCGGCGGATTCACCTCGAGGTCGGCGCCGGCACGGACAACCGCAGCTTCGACACCGGGGCCTACTTCGACTTCGGCTGGCATCTGCTCGTCCGGCCGATGGGCCGCCGCTCGCCGCGATCGGCCATCCGCGCGATCGTGCTCCAGATCGACGGGGGCGCCGGGGTCAACTTGATCGTCGAGCCGGTCGATACGGGGATCTCCCTTTCGACCAATTCATGGCGCATCCTCGGCCAGCTAGGCTACCTCTACCCGATCGACCGCTGGCAGCTCGGAGGGCTCGTGGGAGTTGGAGCCGACGTGCTCAACATCGACCTGAACTCCGTCATGCCCAGCTCGAGCATCGTCTACGTCCGCCTCGGGCCTGCTGCAAGCGTCGACGTGGTGCACGAGTTCCTCACGATACGAGCCGACTTCGGCCTACGGTTCCCGTTTCACCTGGGCGGGCTCGAAAGCGCGTTCGGCTTGGAGAGTCGCGCCTTTGGCCTGGACTCGACCATGACGTTCCAAGGGCGGATCGAAGCGGGCTTCACCTATGCCTTTCGCTTCATCTGGGAGTATTTCAACTACCGGTTCTCGGGCCCGACCGACCCCGTCCCTGCCATGGGGGACGGCGAGCGAGGACATGACCACGCGATCGGCTTTCAGCTCCTGCTCGGTTGGTCCTTGTAGCCGTCGGGAGAGGTGTCTTCCGCGGAGCGGCTCGGCTGTGGGCTCTCGTCGAGGTCCAGCACTTGGCCCATGATGCAGTTCCCGTCGAACACAGCGCCCTTGTCCATGTAAAGGGCCCGCGTTCGAATGTCGCCACGAACCCGGGCCGGGGCGTGAAGCTCGACGAGCTCGGTCGCGTGGATGTCCGCGTCCACCGTAGCGCCCTGTACGATCAGCGTATGCACTCGGATCGCGCCTCTGACCGTCGCTTCCGGGCCCAAGACGAGGAGGCCGTCGCTTTGAACCTCTCCTTCGAAGTCCCCATCGATACGGACCTTCCCTTCGAAGAACAGCTTTCCCTCGTACCGGGTTCCGGTACCCAGAAGCGAATCGATGACGGCGTCGTGGCGCTCCATGGTGGGCTTGAGGGTAGAAAGCTCGCAGAAGGGGGTCAATCGCGCCACGGCGGGCTTGTCCGCACGCGTCGTGGACCCTAATCCGCTTTGGCTGGCGTCGTTGACCGCCCTCAGGGGCCGTGCTAGGTCGCGCTCGCTTTTTGCCGCGGAATCAACCGCCGGACGACACCCTTTCAACACCGGAAAGCAGATGTCAGAGCTTCAAAACGGAAAAGTCACTCAGGTCATCGGTCCCGTCGTGGATGTCACGTTCCCACAGGGGGCGCTGCCGCCCATCCTTTCTGCGCTTCGAGTCAGTAACCCTGGCATCAGCGACAAGGAGTGGAACCTCACGCTCGAGGTCGCGCAGCACCTCGGTGAGAATACCGTCCGCGCAGTCGCCATGGACTCGACCGACGGTCTCGTTCGCGGAATGGCGGTGAAGAACACCGCCGCTCCGATCTCGATGCCGGTCGGCAAGGAGTGTCTCGGCCGCATTCTCAACGTAGTCGGCGAGCCGGTCGACGAACAGGGCCCGGTCGGCGCGACCAAGTTCTCGCCGATTCACAAGGACCCGCCCAAGTTCGTCGACCAGAGCACCGAGGTCGAAATCTTCGAGACCGGCATCAAGGTCATCGACCTTCTCGCGCCCTACCGCAAGGGAGGCAAGATCGGCCTGTTCGGCGGCGCCGGGGTCGGCAAGACGGTTCTGATCATGGAGCTCATCAATAACGTCGCGAAGGCCCACGGCGGCGTGTCCTGCTTCGCGGGGGTCGGCGAGCGTACTCGTGAGGGTAACGACCTGCTGCTCGAGATGAGCGAGTCGAAGCTCGAGACCGGCGAATCGGTTCTCTCGAAGACGGCGCTCATCTACGGCCAGATGAACGAACCGCCCGGCGCGCGTGCCCGGGTCGCCTTGAGCGCGCTGACCGTAGCCGAGTACTTCCGCGACGAAGAAGGTCAGGACGTGCTCCTCTTCGTAGACAACATCTTCCGTTTCACGCAGGCAGGCTCGGAAGTCTCGGCGCTTCTCGGCCGTATCCCTTCGGCCGTTGGTTACCAACCGACGCTGTCCACCGAGATGGGTGCGCTTCAGGAGCGCATCACATCGACGACCAAGGGCTCGATCACCTCGGTGCAGGCGATTTACGTTCCCGCCGACGACCTCACCGACCCGGCGCCGGCGACGACGTTCGCTCACTTGGACGCGACGACCGTGTTGTCCCGTTCGATCGCAGAGCTCGGAATCTACCCGGCCGTCGATCCGCTCGATTCGAGCTCGACCATGCTCGACCCAGGCATCATCGGCAACCGTCACTACAAGGTCGCCCGCGGCGTGCAGGAGACACTGCAGCGCTACAAGGACTTGCAGGACATCATCGCGATCCTCGGCATGGACGAGCTCAGCGAAGATGACCGCCAGGTGGTCGACCGCGCGCGCAAGATTCAGCGCTTCCTGTCACAGCCGTTCTTCGTGGCCGAGCAGTTCACCGGGCTCAAGGGCGCGTATGTCCCCCTCGAAGAGAGCATCATCGGCTTCGAGGAGATTCTCGACGGCAAGCTCGACCACATTCCGGAGCAGGACTTCTACCTCAAGGGCAACATCGACGAGGTGAAGGAAGCTTTCGCCAAGCGCGGCAAGAAGTAATCGACCATGGCGACCTCGGAACATCTGCAGCTCGACGTGGTCACACCGACCGGCTCGGTGCTTTCCATGCAAGTGGATTCGGTTCAGGCGCCAAGCGTCGAGGGCGAGTTCGGCGTGCTTCCGAACCACCTTCCTCTGCTGGCTGCGCTGAAGTGCGGCCTGCTCGTCTGGGAAGTCGGCGGGAAGCGCAAGGTCGCAGCGATTGGTCCTGGATTCGTCGAAGGCGGGCCGGACAAGGTTTTGCTCCTGACCGATCTCTTCGCATCCCCGGAGAGCATCAAACCGGATTCCGTTCGCGCAGAGCTCGCGAAGGCCGAAGAGGCCCTGAAGGCATTCGACGAGCTGTACGAGGGCCCGGACTACAACGAGCTTCAGCGCGACATCGACTGGGCGCACGCGCGGCTCGAGGCCTACGCGGCGTCGCGGGCAGTTTAATATCCACCCACCCACCCCCACCACGTATGTCGTTATCACTCTCACGCGAGTGAGCAGCGTGCCTCCGCGCTCTTCGCGGCGCTAGGGCTTGGCGGCGCCGTTGGCGCCGGCCCGGACGCCTTCGGCGCCTGTTTGTCCCACCCCACCGCCCCCACGCTATCTCCTACCGTTCCGGCTCGCCCCCCTACTCGTCGGCGGGGAGGGCTGCTTTGGTCCACTCGCCAAGCGCCGCGGCCGCGGCGGCTTGTTCGGCTTCGACTTTGGAGCGGCCTACCCCGGTTGCCACTTGCTCGTCGTTGAGCTCTAGGGCGACCGTGAACTCGCGTTCGTGGTCGGGGCCTTCGCTGCTGAGGATGCGGTAGCTTGGGGTGCCGCCGAGGTTCGCTTGGGCCCACTCTTGCGCCCGCGATTTGGCGTCCCGATGGCCCGGAGCGGCGGTGTGAAGGCGCGGCTCGAAGATGCGGTGCGCGGCTGCAAACGCTGCATCTGCACCACCGTCGGAGAAGATCGCGCCGATGCAAGCTTCGAGTGCGCTCGAGAGCAGCCTCGGCTTCTCGCGCCCACCCGACTTCTCTTCACCTTTGCCGAGGCGCATCGCCGCACCTACGCCAACGGCCTCTGCAGCTTCGGCGAGCCCCTTCTCGCTCACGAGGTCCGCACGGCGACGGGTGAGCTCTCCCTCCTTGGCATCGGGAAACTGGACGTACAGCAACGAGGCGGCGACGAGATTCACCACCGCGTCACCCAAGAACTCGAGGCGCTCGTTGTCAGACGAAAGATCCTCGGGGTTCTCGTTCTTGAACGATCGGTGGGTGAGCGCGTCCAGCAGCAGGCTGGTATCGGCGAACGAATAACCGAGTGCGCTGCACAATGCTTCGGTGGCTTCGTCCAATGGCTCGTCCCGGTTCGACATCGGCGCGAACCTACCAGCAAGCCGAGGGGGGATCCATCGACCAGGTGCACGTGGTATATCCGGAAGGTGCAGTTCCCACCCGACGAGTTGCAGACTCGGCGCCTTCGACTGCGACGGCCGACGCTCGATGACGCAGAGGCTGCATTCGAATCGTACGCGAGCGACCCCGCGATCACCCGCTACCTCACCTGGTCCGCACATACGAGCCCGGCTCAGACGCGGGAGCATTTTCAGCAAGCCATCGATGCCTGGGACTTGCGCATGGGACATCGAGCCTGGCTCATGGAGCGCACCAACGACGGCACCTTGCTAGGCACGATCGGTTGTACCGTCTGGTTTCACCGAGTCGAAATGGGTTTTGCGCTCGGCAGCCGGTTTTGGGGCCTGGGATACATGCCCGAAGCGTTGGCACGTGTGTGCGAAGCCGCGTTCGAAGACCGACGCATCTTTCGCGTGCAAGCACTCTGCGATGCAGAGAACCAGCGTTCTGCGCGCGTCATGGAGAAGGTCGGGATGCAATACGAAGGCCGCCTCAAACGCTACGGCTACCACCCGAATCGAGCCAGCTCGCCCCGTGACTGCCTGATGTACGCCCTGGCCCGCGGCGATTGAATCGAGGATCGAAGGAGCTACACTCGCCGTCCCGATGCGCCTCCTCACTACCGTAGACTCGAGCGCCGCCGCGCAGACGCTCGGTGACGCCCTTTATGCCGATGGCGTTGCAACGACCGTCAAGGAGACTCGTGACGGGGAGTTCGCAGTCTGGGTTCACGACGAAGAACGGATGGATCAGGCAAAGGCGTTTCTCACCGACTTCGATCCCGACGCCTCGCGCTTCGCCGAGATGGCGAAGAAGGCACGCGCCCAGAAGCGCAAGGAGGCCAAGGCCGACGAGGAGATTCGCGCGCGGACAGAGAAGATTCGCGCGCAGATCGGGGCCAAGCAGAACATGCGCATCGGAACGATCACGGGCGGACTCATCGCGATCTGCGTCGTGGTCTTCTTCCTGACCGGGATGGGCGACAACATCGAAGTGGTCCGTCTCTTCACGTTCGTGCCGCTGAATCCCGTGAAGGGGGGCTACATTCCCGGGAACGCGAGCGCCCTCGTCGAGCAACCTTGGCGCTTGGTCACGCCGATGCTGCTGCACTTTGGCTGGCTGCACATTTTCTTCAACATGTGGTGGCTCAAGGATCTCGGCACTGCCATCGAGCGTGTCTTTTCGGCTCGCTATCTGCTGGTCTTCGTGCTCGTCGTGGCCGTATTCTCGCACAGCCTCGAATACGTGATGTCGGGAGGCCGGATCTTCGGAGGGATGTCCGGGGTGGTCTATGCCTTGTTTGCGTTCATTTGGATTCGCGGCCGCCTCGATCCGAGCTTCCCGTATCGCTTACCGCAGCAACTCGTCACCTTCATGCTCATCTGGCTCGTGCTCGGCTTCACCGGTTGGGTCGGCCACATCGCCAACTGGGTCCACTCCGGCGGCCTGATCGTCGGTGCGGCCTGGGGTGTGCTCTCATCGGGCTGGATACGGCGAAAGCTCTAGCGTACCGAGGGCAGGCTTTTGCGCACTTGGGTCTGCAAGCGTTTGAGATCAGGAAGATTTCGGGGGGGGAGCGTGTCCCGCTCGGAGTCGGTCGATGAGCTTCTGGAGTGCCGCTCTTCCTTCGCGCCGTACCAGTTTCTCGTTGTGGGCGAGCACCGAGGCCGCCGCGGTCTTGGGGGCTTTCCTCGTCTGTAAGGCGCGCAGGTCTAGATCGAATATGTCCGTGTAATGAGGCAGATCTTGCGCGCGGATTTCGTCCAAACGGGCGCGGCGGACCAGTTGGACGGTCGGGTTGGGCGACTGCCGCAAGAAGTGAATCGTGCCGATGGGCTCCAGAGGGTCCGGGTGAAACGAGGCGCTCAGAAAGACATCGGTGCGAAGGGCACCAACCGCGGCACTCCACTTCTCGAACGACTCGGCTCCTGCGTCGAAGAGGGGCACGATGATGAATGCGACCTCGGCTGCCGCATCCCCTGCCCACTCGTCGACGATCGGTCGGAGCTCCGAAGGCTCGCACGGAGCCTTCACGACGACGTGGGCGCGAATACGATCCTCCAAACGAGCTGCTTTGGCCCACGGACAGATCGAAAAGCGCTCGATCACTTCGCGTTGGAATCGCTCCTGCAAACGCAGCGCTTCGTGAACGAGCGCTTCAGCGTCGTTCTGGGAGCTCAAGTCGCGCCCTTCCCGATTCTTCTCGAAAGGTATTCTTCGAGGTGAGGAACGACGCTGAGCTCCAGCGCTTCACCGGGAGTATGAAACTCGGCTTCCACCACCTCGCGATCGTCCACACGAACCTGCGGCGGCTCATCGACCTCGAGCTCGTAGATATCGAGCGTATCCTTGCGATACTCGAAGACATGAGTCCCGTGATATGCGTGAACCAAATGCTTCGGTTGCGCGCGGATTCCCACTTCCTCCTGAAGCTCGCGGGCAGCGGTCGTGCGACGGTCCTCGCGCGATTTCACGTAACCGCCGGGAAGAGTCAGCTGCCGCCGGTACGAGTTCTTGACGAGCAACACGCGCCCGCCATACCAAACCGCGACGAGCGCGCCCGTCGTCTCCGGGCGACGAAGGAACCACAAGAGTCGCAGACCCCAATGCGCCAGCCGATACACCACCCTGATCAACGCGTTGATCATGCCGGCAGGGTATCAAGAAGAACCGCTTCGCGAGAAGTCCCTGACACTAGATCGCGGCGCCCGCCCGTGCCCATGTGCCACGGTGGTAAGCTGCGATTCCGAGCAGCATGCGAATGACGAACGAAATCGGCAGCGCGACCCATATGCCGAACGCGTTCCAGCCGACGACGAAACCCAGGAACCAGCTCAAAGGAACCTGAATCGCCATCGTGCCGACGACGTTGATCATGAGGCTCGTATTGGTTGCGCCAGCACCTCTCAGCATCCCGATCAAGGCGATGTGAACGCCGACGATGGGCATCCCCCAGCCGAGAATGCGCATCCACATCACCGAGTAGCGGCCGAGCTCGGTGGTCACATCCACGTCGAACACTGCGAGGATGGGTCCGGCGCCGACGACGATCGAGAGACCGATCACCGTGCTGATGCTCGTGGAGAGAATCACGCCTCCACGCACGACCTCCCGCGCTTCGGATACCTTGCTGGCGCCCAGCGCGTTCCCAACCATCGCGCCCGTGGCCTGCGAAACACCGAGCGCAGGCACGAACGCGAGTGATTGAATGCGGATTCCGATTCCGTGGGCGGCGACCGCAACCTGAGCGACGCGCGCGAGCATGCCTACGATCGTGAGAAAAGCGACGTTGAGGATGACCATGTCGAGCGCAGCCGGAGCGCCCACGCGAAAGAGATCCCGAGCCAGTGGGCGATCGAGCCGCACGAGACCGAGACGTGCGCGCATTCCCGGAACCAAGTCTCGGCCGAGAATCGAGACGATCAGGGCGACCGCCACCGCTTGCGAGATGACGGTGCCCCATGCGGCCCCGCGAACACCCATCGCTGGGAAGCCGAGCCGCCCGAGGATGAAGCCGTAGTTGAGGACGATGTTCAGCACGTTGCTGAAGAGCGCGACCGTGAACGGCAGCATCGTATTGCCCACCGCACGGAGCGCTGCGGCGAGCAGCAGGTTCAGGTAGAAGAACACGGTGAGGGTGAGCAACGGGCGAAGATAGCTCACGCCCAAGCCCCGCACTCCATCGGCCGCTCCAAGCCATTCCATCGCAATGCCGGCGCCGAGATTGCCGATGATCGCGACGCCGATCGATACCAAATAGGTGAGCATGATGCTCTGCTGCAGCACGTGGTTGATGCGCTCGGTTTCTCGTGCTCCCCACGCGCGCGCGATGAACGCCACCGTTCCGACGGTGAGGCCGAGCATCGCGACCATCAGGAGAAAGACGAGTTGGCTCGCGAAGCCAAGCGCCGTCAGCGCGTCTTCGGCGTCGACCAAACGGCCGCACATGGCCGTGTCGACGGCAAGCGTGATGACGCTCAGCACGTTCAAACCGACGATCGGCATCGCCAGGTCGAAGAGGCGCCGAAAGATCGTGCGGTCGACGCCTGCAGGTGGGCCCGAGGTTGCCTTCATCGGAGCGGATGAGGGTGAATCGGCCCTGCAGGTCACGCCAGGGCTTTCGGGAAAGGTGCTAGTCTGAGAAGCGATGTCTGGCGAGCCGCGAGACTTCGGTCCCTACAGGCTGATTCGTCGTCTGGGTGTGGGCGGAATGGCGGAGACGTTCGAAGCGACCCGCATCGGCGCCGGAGGCTTCGAGCAGCGGGTTTGCCTCAAGCGCGTGCTGCCCGCCTTCAGCGATGACGCGGAGTTCGTGTTGCGCTTCCAGCGCGAGGCCCGGTTGGCTGCGATGCTCCGTCATACGAACATCGTGGGCGTGATCGACGCAGGCCAGATCGAAGGCGCGCACTACATGGCCCTCGAGCTGGTCGACGGTGTCGATCTGCGTTCGTTTCTGAAATCGTGTCCAGAGGGGCGTTTGTCGCCCGGCATCGTCGCGTTGATCGGTGTGGACTTGGCCTATGCGCTCGAGCACGCCCATGGCTCGCTCGTGCATCGTGACATCTCCCCGTCGAACATCCTGTTGAGCCGCTCGGGGGAAGCGAAATTGGCCGATTTCGGTATCGCGAAGGCGATTGACAACGCCCCGGTGACCGCAAGCCGGAGCGCCAACGGAAAGATTCCTTACATGGCCCCGGAGCGCATGCGGGGCGAGTCGGCCGACGCACGGGCAGACCTGTTTTCGCTCGGTGTCGTCATGTTCGAAGCGCTGAGCGGGGTCCGCCCGTTCGATGGCGCACACGACGTGGAGACGATGCAGAAGATCCTCGAAGGCGACCGTCGCTCGCTCTCGCAAACGGTGCCACACGCGCCCGCAGCGCTGCGCGAGGTGATCGAGCGATTGCTCGAGAAGGATGCCGGCGCGCGTATCCAGAGTGCGACCGAGCTGCTCGATGCGCTCGCGCCCGTGGCGCCGCCCCCCTCGGTGCGGCAGGCCTTGGCCGCAACGATCGAGGAACAACGGGGCGGCCCCGGAGCGCGTCTCCACGTGCGTGCCCGTGATGCGGAGCGAGACACGGAGCTCACGCGTGCGCCCCGAATCGTGGCCGAGCCGCCCGAAGTGGAGGCTCCGAAGACTCGCCCGGGGCG
>WOR8_10001720_pt1 | contig 21984 bp, 13 predicted proteins | sample DeeMarSeWOR38_10_FD_19890 | JGI IMG/M metagenome (IMG submission 19890) | reverse complement strand
CGGGCCGAGAAGGATGGTTGCTAATATCCAGACGATTCGGTGCGGCCGGGGCGGGCGGGGGCCCCGAACCAGCCAGAAAATCAATGCTACTAAAGAAACTGCTGCGAGAATGATCCAAATCCACGCAGCAGTTCTGACGCCCAGGAGGGGCTCTTTACCGGCAGGCTCTGCGAGTGTGGCCTGGATTTTAATGTAATCGGGCAGCAGTTGCTGTTGCGGAGCAATTTCTTTGGCGAGAACCGGCGTGCCCTCTTTTTTCTGGCCGGTGTATGCCTTCATAATCCTGGGCATCAGGCGGAAAGGTGCGCTGCTGGTCTGAAAAACATCAATTCCAGGAAGATAAATGTTCACGCGATGAACGATTACAGTATTCATTCGTGGCAATACGAACATATTCTGTCCGCCATAACCGCTGGCATAATAATCTCCCTTTTTCAGGCCCTGATGATCTGCTTCGATTGTCCACCACATATAGCCGTAGCCACGCCATCTCGTGCCGGTGTCCGAATAAGATCGGGTGCTATCGATCACCCAGTCGGCACTAATAATCTGCTTACCTTTCCATTGCCCCTGCTGGAGGAAGAGTTGACCGAACCTGGCCATATCACGTGTAGAAATCAGAAAAGGATAAGCCGGATGAATCGAAAAGTTCTGCTCATAGCTGTAGTTTTGTTTCTCAGGAATATAGTCCTGCATACCGATTGGCTTGGCGATGCGTCTGCTGAACGCTTCATAGATATCCTCACCAGTCTGCTCTCTGAAAATTGTTCCGAGCACGTTGAAATCCCAGTTGTTGTAGTACCAGTTTTTACCGTGCTCGTAGCTGCCGCGTTTAGGGCGCGCATCGCTCATGGATTTAGCCTCGGCTGCGGCAGGGATGTAAACGCCCGAGCGGGCTTTAAGCAGATCAATCACTTGTGCTTGTTTCTCGACATCGGTCAGGGGGATCCTCTCTTCAATTCCGAATTGCTCAATGGTCATAGATGTATCGATCTCACCTTCGGCGGCATAAATCCCGTAAAGCGCGCTGAGCAGGCTCTTGCGTGTTGAATGGGAGTAGATATTGTTCGTAGTTTTGCCCCATTCGAAGACTACTTTCCCGTCCGTCACTATCATAAGTGCGGCTGTTTTCTGTTTCTCCAGGTCCTGCTCCAGCGACTTTAGCTTCTCCGAAGACCAACCCAGTTCCTCCGGAGCGGCCGTTTTATCCCAAAATTCTCCGGCTGTTTCATTACCAGTGACATCAAAGAGCCTGACACCCCACCAGTAATGATCCGGCGGCAGATCGTTCCAATTGTCGAACGAATGGGAATCATCAGACCTGTAGTGCAATCTATAACTGCCTGCGACAAGTGGGACGACTCTGTCAAACTTTCGGTTCTTCGAACTACCTCCCGCGTGCCCGGTCGAGATGATATACATCTCCCAAACCAGCTGACCTGTTTGTGCATTTTCTATCCCGGCATAATCGGTCATAATGTTTGACGTGCCTTCTCCAATGGCATAGACCCGGATGTCTGTGTCTCTTTCGAGCGTGAAATCGACGATCTCATACCGATTGTCGGTGACATTGTCGATGCTCGCAATAATCGGCATCTGGTCGAAATACTTAAATTCATCCCGTGTAAATACCTGTATATAGGCATCCATGAGATTCCGCGTATATTCGGTTCTCTTCATGCGGTAGTGCAGCAGCAGGTTCGAAATAAGTTCCCTTCTCAGTAGTGTTGTGAGCTTTTCGTCCAAGATCGGTAATAAGCCAGAAACGATTGTTTCAGAGGGATTTTCCCAGTCGATATCCGGAGCCGCCTCGGTGAACTTGTCATTAAGAGCAATACTTTTGAGGAATTCGACAGCCAGCGGGGAATTGAGAACGTCACCATTACCCAAACGGAAAGGCCTGCTCAGCTCATCGGTATTAGCAAATACAATGAAAGTTACATTGTGCTCCGGCACTTTGAGTATCAAGGCCGAGAAGTTGACTTCCCATCCGTAATGCCAGATGAGTCTTGTCTCTGCTAACTCCTGTACGAACCAGCCGAGGCCGTAGGGCAGAGTTCTGCGTGAGTTGGATACGGCTGGAGTCCAGGCCAATTCCTGCATTTCTTTGCTAATGAACTTGTTATTATCTATGGCCTTGTCATATTTTGCCATGTCGATGACGGTCGAGATCAATCCGGTCGATACGCCCAGATGGTCCGGATTGGGATATTCGCCGGGCACTGGTTCCAATGAATCACTCAGGGCGTAGGGATTAGCCAATTCATTGTTGATTCGCATAAAATTCTGCTCATCATCTACCAGACTTTTTCCCGGTTCGGAATCCCGGAGGCTTGAACGCGGCAGCTCCGGCGCGGTATCGTTCATTTGAGTGGGCTTGATTATTTGAGTTACAACAAGCTCTTGAAAGGATTGGTCGGTAACCTGCTCGATAACCTTTCCGAGAAAGCCAAAACGGTATCCGTTGTATTTATAATTGTCGCCAGGCCTTCCCTCGGATGTATGGGTCAGCAGATGCCTGATTGTAATGCCGGGATCGTCTGGGATATTGATGTCGTATTTTTTCACAGGCTCGTCCAGGTCGATTTTTCCTTCTTCAAGAAGTTTCATTATGACCTGAGAGGCGAATGTCTTCGTTAACGATGCAAGATGGTAGGGCGTCTCAGGAGTTGCTTTGACCTTGTTCTCGACATCGGCAAAGCCGAAGCCCTGTGCCCAAATAAGCTTCTGATTCATTATGATACCAGCAGACATCCCCGGGATATTCAAATACATGCGGTATTCATCCAAATGCTCGGCAAAATGTTCGAGGGCCTGTATCTGCGAGGCCATCAAATCCTCGGCGAGAATTCCTGCTGTATCTTCCTCAACACCTGCAGCAATTCCACAAAATAATGTCGCTGATATAAGAAAGTTCGTGACATTCAAGATGCGGTTTTTTCCTGTCTGCATCTTAAGCTCCGTTTTCCATGTTCAAATTTTCCAATTATACACTTGACCGGCAGGATTATAACTCAATCACCGATGTTCATCCAACGAATTACCGGCAAATGATTAATGCTGAAGCTGATTGCTAAAACGGGTTGATTGCAGCCAATTCATGCTTTACAATGTCTCGGCAATGACTGTTTTGCTGTGACTGAGTAAATAATGTCCGAGCGTTTTAAAAATATCCTAATAACAAAACCAAGCTCGCTGGGCGACATCGTACTGGCGCTGCCGGCGCTGAGGGCGTTGAGGCTGAGTTTTCCCGAAGCAAAAATAAGCTGGCTCGTCCGGCCGGAATTTGCACCGCTACTGGAAAATCATCCTCACCTTGACGAGATTATCACATTCGATCGCAAGCTGCTGGGCAAGGCGTGGTTCCATCCACGTGCATTCGGCGCCCTGATGTCACTTATCAGCAAACTTCGCCAGAGCAAATTTGATGTTATATTCGATTTTCAGGGTCTTTTCCGAACGGCTTCCTTAGCATGGCTTTCCGGCTGTAAAACGCGCTTCGGAATGGCAAACGCCAGAGAATTCGCCACGTTCTTCTACACACATAAAGTGACCCAGGAAATTGAAAACATCCACATGACGGATTTTTACCTGAAGATTATTCAGGCCGCCGGAGCCTCCGACTTCGGTGTGGAGTTTGGTTTTCCACAGAATCCTGAAGTAAAAGATTCGGTCGACAAATTATTGACAAGCCGTGGGATTAAAGAAAATTACGCTGTACTAATATCAGGCTCGGCGCATCAGGACAAATGCTGGCCGCCCGAACGTTTTGCTCAATTGGCAGAGAAGATTTCATCTCAGTATAATTTGTCCATCGTAGCCACCGGCTCGGCTTCAGAAGCGGGCATCGTCGAACGGGTGAAAGAAAAGACCGATGTCACGATAATGAGCCTAGCCGGCCAAACGTCTCTTAACCAACTCGTGGCCCTTCTCAAACGCGCCAGGTTGGTTGTAAGTAACGATACGGGCCCGGGACACATCGCCGCTGCTTTAGGCGTACCGCTTGTTATTATGTTCGGGCGGGCCAATCCGATCCGGCTTCATCCGTACCGAAGAAAGCATTGCGTTGTGGCAATCGATCCGTATGGCAGAGGCACTGCAATCAATAATTTCGAGCCGAAATATGACATTAAGAACATTACTGTCGAGCAGGTTTATCAGAAAGTAACTGAGCAGTTGAAAATGCAGCAGAATCCCCTCGGCTAAGCAATAAGCCGCAAGGCCCGGGCAGAAAGCCCTCGTGTGGCGAGCCTGCTGTTAATTCCCGGGCCGCGGTTTAATCAATTTGCCCCTTGTTTATACACTTTCTCTGCGAGCGTATCGAAAGGGCAGCTATTGTCTTAGTCCAGCAAACCCATCAATACCAGTTGAGCTTTCTGACGTACTGTTACCTGCTTTTGAAGTTTCTGCTGCTCTGCCGCCAGTTCTTTCTTGGCCTTCTCTCTGGCAGCACGAAAAGCTGTGAGCTGTTTTTCGATATCTTCCGGCTTTGCCGAATCATTATCGATTACTTTTTGCAACTGTTCTGTGGCTTTATCAAGTTCCGTAGGCTGCTCCTGAGCGCCAAACCGACCACCCATAGGACCTCGCCTGCCACCGAACATTCCGCCGCCGGATACCTGCTGGTTGAGCTGCGATACTTTCATCACGCTAGGCCCGATTTTCTTCCACTCCTCATCGCTGGCCCCAACCTGCTGCTGCATCCGCTGCTCCATCATCTGTTGCATCCGCTCCGGATCGAACTGCCTTCTCTGCGCTTGCGGACGCTCGGAGCCCGGCGCACCCTCTCTTTGTCCACGCTGTGCCGGCTGTGACAGTGTCTGGCCCACAATCAAAACGGCCAAAAGGCATGCTACCAGCCCAAAAACTACCCTTCGCCTTAACATATTTTGGTCTCCTTTGCTAAAATGTTAATAAAAATAGGCTTTTTTAGCTTGTGATAAACGATATCACTTCCGAGCAAGACGAAATGAACTCAATTTTTATTGCAAGGATTTGTAAATTTTACCGGGATTGCCACCGATAGTAAAATTGACAGGACTGACTGTGCAGTCAATTTTTTGACAAGTCCTTTTGGTTTATGTAAATTAAAGGTATGAGCTTAAAAGATTCCTTAAATGCTATAATAAACAAGAAAGTAGACGAAGAAATCCTGTGGGATGGTGTGTATAAGATTCCGTGGGATGATCCGGATTTCAGCCGGCGGATGCTGGCCGAGCATCTTTCCCAGGAGCACGATTTAGCCAGCCGTAAGGATCAAATGATACGAAAGCAGGTGCAGTGGATACATGAAAATATCCGCAATAACACTCCGGCAAAACTTCTGGACATCGGCTGCGGCCCGGGACTTTATATCGAGCAGTTTGCGTCGATGGATTATGACTGTTGCGGCATCGACTTTTCACCGGCATCTATCGAATATGCGAAGAGCCAACTCGGCGAAAAGGCTAAGTTAATACATGGCGATATCCGCTCGGTTGACTTCGGCGGCGGTTATGATCTTGCTATAATGGTCTTCGGTGAGTTCAATGTCTTTTCACCCGATGAATGCAAAAAGATTCTAAAAAAAACCTTCGAAGCACTATCACCCGACGGGAAATTGCTGCTCGAAGCTCACACATTCAAAGCGGTTGAGTGTATCGGCAGGGCACAAATAGCTGGCACAAATCCGCTCCCGGCTTGTTGGGATTATTCTCAGATAATCCGTATATCTGCCTAAACGAAAACCACTGGCTCGACAAACAACAGACAGCGCTGCAGCAATTTCATATTCTCGACGCTGCCGATGGTTCTATCAAAACATATCGCAGTACCACCAAAGCATGGACTATAGACCAATACAAACAATTGCTGACAGAAGCAGGCTTCACCAATGTAACAATACACTACAACTGGCCTATCTATAATCAGGATTTGCTGTTCCTCGAAGCCGGCAAAGAGTAAAAGAGTAAAAAGGCGTCGGGTTTACAGTATCGGTTAATAGCCTATTCTGCCCCAGATGGCTATTTGCATCTTCTTTAAATCTTCCATGCCCTCTTCGGTAGTAGGTCTGAAGTTGTAAGGCGGATTCGCTTCTTTGCCGGCCTCAATAGTTTCTTTTGCTCTGTACTTCCAGTAGTCGCTGTGGCCGTCGGCGAAAGCAACGTTCGTGCCGTCCCCATGCCGGACAAACGGTGGGTCCCACCAGCTTGGAGTAGTATAGTGAATTGCATAGCTGTCCGGACTGATCCGGCCTTCATCAAGAAAAACGAGCCTGTAAGCCGGACCAGGGACGGTTATTTCCGATCTTTTCTTAACCATCAAAACCGTTCTGCCCACTCTCACTCCCTTGCTACCTTCATACGTTCCGGTTGCATCGAAACAGCCGTTCATCCCATAGCCCGTGGAGTACGTGCGCATCTCTCCACGAATGCCGGTCGGGCACCGGTACACATTTTCGGCTTTGCAGTATGGATACAGCGCCCCGGCCTGTATAGCTTTCTTTTATATGTCGAGCGGCCGTTGCTCTCCTTGTCCGAAACCAGATGCGCAATCGTTGCCGACCCAGTACTGCTCGCCCTTATGAGGGCCCGATGTGGGCACTGGGGCGGCGGGGGAGCCGGCAGGATCCCAATATGCTTCGCCGTTGACAATCTTGTCGTCGTTCTCATCGGCATACATCAACCAGGCGAGTGTCAGCGTCTTTATATGGTTAAGGCATACTGCCCGTTTGCCCTGTTCCTTGACACGATTCAGTGCGGGCATGAGCATGGCCATCAGTATCGCGATGATTGCGATTACCACCAGAAGCTCTATTAATGTAAAGCCTTTTCGCCCGGTCATAATAGGTCTCCTTAACATTTCAATTGAATCCGGTGCTGTCTGTTTCCAGCTATATTATACCATAACCAAACAGGCCAATGCAAATCATAAGCGGGAAGGCAGTGTTAAAACGCACGAATTTTGGTTTTACTCAAATTGCAATTTGTAGTTTTTTACACAACTGCTGTCCGGTGCTTTTGTGGGATTATTTAGAAATTCAAGCATCATGGGAAGCGCGCATTCAACAGCGTTATCGAAAACGGAATGTGGAATTCCATCGAATCGGAATAGATAACAATTACTCAGATGCTTCTTCATTTCTGCATCATACTTAGGCGGAATGACAGGATCGTACTTACCATTGAGAACAAGCACGGGAATATTGTATTGTTTCTGGTATTTTATTCTTTTCGGATCTATTGCTGGAATGTTCCATACCTCCTGTACATCCAGTTCGTACTCTCCCCCCATTCCTGCACTTGTAATACCTTCGGCAAAAACTGAATAAGCTGGATCTATTTCTATATCAGAATAAGAATAGTCGCCCGCCTCACTTAAAAAGATAGTGTGTCCCAGGCCATCGGCAAAATAATTCGGTTTCAGCATCGACCTGGTGTGCTCTTTAACATCACTGTAGTCCCCGGCAATAATTTTTCCAATCAGAGAAGGTATTTGAGTCGTAAAATACATCGACATAGAAACAAATCCTGCTGCTCGATACCCGTTCAGGATGTAATTTATTTCTTTACCTGTCTCAGGATCGGTTATTGGAATCGTGACCGGTTTTTGATTAAGTGAATCAAGAAGATTCAGAAACCGCTTTTCCAAATCGGGATATGCTGATTTACAGGCAGGATCTTTATTACATTCCTCAAAATATCGTTTCAATACGGCAATAAAATTAGGCGACATATCTCTGACAATGGTTGGCTCAATAGGCAGCCCGGCATCCATTATAGCGCAACGTACACGTTCGGGATAGTCACGTATTACATGGTGAGCCACAAGAGTGCCGGCGGAGGAGCCTACGATATTAAATTTATCGTAGCCAAGAGCGGTCATAATCAGGGCTATATCGGCGGCGGTTTCTACATTATTGAATGCCGATAAATTTACGCCCTCTTGTAGAAGACGATCGCGGGATGCTTTCAACGCCTTTTGAATAATAGCTTTTGTTTCCTCGGCGTTGAGATTCTGCTCCATTATAGACTTGCGGGTTTCGAAAACTTCTTCGCACATCAAGAACGGTTTCGAATAACGCAAGCCGCGCAATTCGATTATTACGATATCCCTTTCCGGCAATAATACTTTACCGAGCATGCCCGCGATGTCCGGCACAAAATTGTCCATGTTGGATTTGCCTGGCCCGCTCGTATTCATTACCAAAGGATCGGGAGCATGGTTCTCGCTGGTGCTGGGAAATATCGCTACCGCCAATTGAAGGGATTTGCCGTTAGGTTTCTGGTGAAACTCGGGAACATTAATATGCCCGAACTTGAAATTTTCGCCTAATACCAGTCCTTCAGGTAAAGGAAACGGACAAGGTGCCTCTTTGAACTGCCCAATTTCTGCATCAACGGCTTGTCCTGCAATTGTAGGAATGAAATTACAAAGCAGTATAATATTCAACGTTATAGTTATTCTGTACTTTATCATGATTGTTTCTTTACCTGCATTTTTCCAGCATGAGTATAAAAAGTATTCCTGAACGTTACAGCAGAAGTGGCAGATTCAATCAGGTGCGATGTGTCGCACTAATATTGGTTCTTGTATGTGACACCTGATTATCCTGAAACGACTTCAACGCAACGGCGGCATAGGTCGGGGTGCTCGGCGCTGGTTCCTACGGTTGGCCAGTAATTCCAGCAGCGCTGGCATTTTTCGTAGGAACTTTTTTCTGCTGAGACGATTGTTTCACCTACGGCCTTTTGCAGTTTGACCTCACTGACAATACACAATGCGGCGAATTGTTCAAGCCCGAATCCATTCAAAATCTCAGCGCCATCTTCGTCACAATTGATTGTTACACAGGCTTCTTGATTGCTTGCAATTTTTTTCTCTTGCCGGAGACCTTCAAGGATGCGTAGAACCTCATCACGTAAAGCCATCAACTTTTCCCATCGCTCCTGGCCGTTCTTATAATCAATCGAATCATCGACTTTCGGCATCAGCGCCAGATGCACCGACTCGGCATCGCCGGATTTGGAATGTATCGCAGTCCATGCCTCTTCGGCGGTGTGCACTAAAATCGGTGCCAGCATCCGCACGAGTGCATCTAAGATTCTGTACATGGCTGTCTGGGCACTTCGCCGGGACGGACTGTCGGCGGCGTCACAATACATGCGGTCCTTGAGCACGTCCATATAAATGCTGCTCATCTCGACCGTGCAGAAATTATAGAGCAGCGAATAGACCCTGTGGAAAATAAAGCCGTCATACGCTTCGGTTACGTTGACAATCAGCATCTGTAACTGCTGCATCGCCCATTTATCGATTTCGAACATTTTGTCGTAAGCGACGCTGTTTTGGGCCGGATCGAAATCATCAATGTTGCCGAGCAGGTATCGTAACGTATTTCTGATTTTCCTGTAGGCGTCCTGCGTCCTGCCGATTATCTCATCAGTACATCGGAAATCCTCCTGATAATTGACGCTTGCAACCCACAGCCGCAGAATGTCGGAGCCGTACTTGGCGACCTCTTCCTGTGCATTGACGTAGTTACCGAGTGACTTCGACTGCTTCATTCCCTTCTCATCGACAGTGAAGCCGTGTGTCAGTACGCTCTTGAAGGGCGGCTTGCCCATCGCCCCCAATCCCGGCAGCAGCGATAGTTGGAACCAGCCCCGATGCTGGTCCGAGCCTTCGAGATACAAATCGACCGGCACCGGCCATCCCATCTCTTTCACGCAGACGCTATACCAGCTACAGCCGGCCTCGAACCAGACGTCGAAGATGTTCTCTTCCTTTTGCAGCTCGCCCAGTACGAATCCTTCCGGCAGAGCGAAATCGTCGCCCAAAATCTGTCGGGGCGAATCAGTGAACCAACGATCCGAGCCATTCTTGGCAATATATTTCGCCACGGCCAGAACGGATTCTTTGGTAAGCAGAGACTCACCGGCGGCGTTTACAAATACCGGTATCGGCAGGCCCCAGCTTCGCTGGCGGCTGATGCACCAGTCAGGGCGCGATTCGAGCATTCCGCCGAGACGCTTTTGGCCCCAGGCGGGAATCCATTCGACTTCATTAATACTTTCGGTCGCCATGTCGCGCAGACTTTTTCCGAGGCCGGGCAACTCTTTATCAACGCTGACAAACCACTGCTCGGTTGCGCGGAAGATAACCGGCCCCTTGCTCCGCCAGCAGTGCGGATAGCTGTGAGTAATATCGCCCTGCGCGAAGAGCAGACCTTTTTGCTGCAAATCGTCATTGACGGCGGTATCCACCTCCAGTACGTTTCGTCCCTGCAGCCATTCCGGTACGGTTTTATCATATCGCCCATCGTCCATGACTGGTGAATAGATAGCTAGGCCGTACTTCTGCCCGGACATATAGTCTTCGACACCGTGACCCGGGGCGGTGTGCACGAGTCCCGTGCCGTCTTCAGTAGTGACATAATCGGCGCCGATGACCATGAAGGCGTCCTTGTCAGTCGGATTTTTCTCCACGAAGGGATGCTCGTAACGCAGGCCTTCGAGTTCAATACCTTTGACGCTTTTTTCGTCCACGCTGTATTTGCCTTCCGCCAAATCCCCTGCATTGATAACAGCATCGATCCGATCGGTCGCAACGATCGAGGTGAAGTTCCTGCCGGCCTTCTCGTAACGTATCGCCGTATAATCCAGCCGGGGATGCACAGCCACGGCAAGATTCGCTGCTAAGGTCCAGGGAGTCGTCGTCCATATCATAAAGCAGGCCGATGCGTTGCCGGCCTCGCCTTGTTTTACAAGGCCAAGTTCGACCAGTCGCTCAATGCTCTCATCTGCGACCGGGAAATTTACGAAAATGCTCGGTGATGAAATGTCCTTATATTCCAGCTCCGCTTCGGCCAGTGCCGTCTCGCAGCCGATGGACCAGTGAATCGGCTTGAGCTGTTTATAAACCAGCCCCTTATCGACCATTTCTGCGAAGACTTCCAGTATCCCGCCCTCGTACGAAGGCTTGAACGTTAGATATGGATTATCGAAATTGCCGAACACGCCCAGTTCCTGGAACTGGCGGGACTGGATTTTGACGTATTTGCTCGCATATTTATAGCAGAGTTTGCGGATCTCGAGCTTGTCCATCTCGCGAATCTTTTCGCCTAATTCGGTGACGACCTTAGACTCGATGGGCAGGCCGTGGCAATCCCAGCCCGGCACGTAAGGCGCATCGAACCCGGCCATTGTCTTGGACTTAATGACTAAATCCTTAAGGACCTTATTTGTAACGGTCCCCATGTGAATGTCGCCGTTCGCATAGGGCGGGCCATCGTGCAGAATGTACAGTGGAGCACCGCTTCGGGCCTCTCGTATTTTCGCGTAAACATTATCCGTGGCCCATTGCTTCCGCATCTGCGGCTCTCGCTGGGTCAGGTTGGCCTTCATGGCAAAATCCGTCTTCGGTAGATTCAGCGTATCACGATAACCTTTAGTCTTCTTATCTGACATCTAAATATCCTCATATAAATATAAATCAGGTACAATAAGCCAACAAGTCAGTTCTGTCAAGTTCACTGCAGTCTCATTTTCTCGCAAGCATGTTAATTCGCCTGAACGTCTCGAAATACGTGCCGTCACTCTGCAGCGTCTCTTTTATCATTCGCTCAACCACGGCATCCCGGAACCGCTGCCGGTCTTTCCCTGCAACGTAGCCGAGGAAGGGCACGAGGCTCGGCTGGTCGATCCATTTTGTCATCGCCTCGGCACTTTCAAAATGTTTATCACCGTTTTCGCTCCATACTTTCTTTTCGGCAAAGGGAGCTTCGTCCAGCAGGGCACGATATTCATCGACAGCCGGCATATACCAGGGCCAGTCAAAATCGCTGAAATAAGCCACATACTCTTTTGCCGAGATTGCTTCTTTTACAATCCGAATCAGGTTCGAGCAGTTCCCATCGCCCGCAAATTGAAATCGTGCCGAGCCTTTGGCCTTCATGGCCTGGAAAGCGTTACCCAGCAGCTTTTTGTGGTCCATTATCCAGTGAAGCGTTGCATTGGAAAAAATCAGGTCAAATTCCGATTCGAAATCGATTGCGTTAATATCGAGCAGCTCAAACCGCACATTAACCCCGGTGTTATATTTCCGTGCCGTATCAATCATGCTTTCCGAGGCGTCAATGCCCAGAACGAATCCATCCGGCACGAGCTTTGCCAGCTCCGCGGTCAAAACACCGTCGCCGCAGCCGAGATCCAGAATTCTCTCGTCGCCCTTAAATTCTATCTCAGCGATCAGCTTCCTGCCCCATGCCTTTTGCTGCTCGGAAGCCCGTTTATATTTTTCGCCGTCAAATTCAAGTGCCATCTTTCGCTCCTCCATTCTCAAATTCCTTACAGAGCGTTTTTAGATATGGCTTGAATCCCATCTTAGCCCAGAAATGCGAGGCGGCCTCGTTGAATTCCGAGTGCCGCACTTCGAGCCGGTGCACGCCCTTCAGGACGAACCAGCCCTCCAGCGCCCGGCACAACCTCTCGCCGACGCCGGTTCGTCGGTAATCCGCAGCGACGGCGAAATCAAGGACCTGACCGTAATCGCTCGCGGTGAGCATAGGCGGATTTTTCTCCAGCGTTCCCTGGCAATAGCCCACTATTGTCCCGCCGATAATGGCGACATAAACACAAGCGGTCTCGGAATTGATGTTCTTCTCCAAGTACTCGCCGAACACTTGTTCGCCATTGGCGGCCCGAGTGAAGAACGGATCTCTTTTCTTGTGGAAGTCCATCATCTCTTTCCAGAGCACGATTATTGCGGGGACATCATTTAATGTTGCCTTACGTAATAAAGCCTTTTCCATAATACGCTCCAAAATAAAAAAGCCTTCCGAATTTCGCTGCTCCGGAAGGCTTTTTTCCTGACTCAATAGCTTTCTCAGGGCAGCTTCAGCTTCTCCGCAATAATTATAATAATCTCAATGTTTATGTCTTTATTCATAATAACCGAACCACAACAAAAGTGTTAAACAATTATCGATAATTCATATCATAATATTCGGCCATTGTCAAGCGAAAGTTTAAAAAGTTTTTCTCCATATTGAAAGGGCATAATTATTTGTCGCGCCACATGTCTATTGTCATATCATCGGCCCTGACGTATTCGGAGTGCCAGTCGAGAAACAGCGCATTGCAACCTTCATTGTGCCGCCGGCGGGCTATTCGTCGCCCGTCGTTTATATCCGTGCTTTCCGAATCCGGCAGATGCGTACGAATAAAAATATCACAGCGTATGATTTCCGGGCTGTCTTCTCTCTCGATGATAGGACGCCAGAATCCGTCTTCATTGTCGGCCATATAAATCGTATAGGCACGTCTCCTGAATTCCGAAAGTTTGGTGGGCCTGCCGATACTGGTTCCGGATTCATCGGTTCTGCTTGAAAAAGTCCAGTCATTGATTACGTAACAAACCGTCTGCCTGGAATTGGGGACATCGTATAAGCCGTTGCCAGTCCGGGGAAAGCTCTTGCACTTGTATATCTTGACGCTTTTGTAATCGCCCTTATTGTACCGCTGACCAACGTAAGGCAGAAACTGCATAAACCAGATGGGATTGCTGCCGGTCGAGCCGCGAGGGATGAACCAATCATTATCTCCGGCATAGAGTTCGGCCGCCATGCCGATTTGTTTTAGATTGCTCAGACACGTTGTGGCTCGCGCCTGTTTCTTGACCCTCTGCAGGGCCGGCATCAATATCGACATCAATAAAGCAATGATTGCGATAACCACCAGCAGCTCTATTAATGTAAATCCTCTTCTGTGCCGGATCATATACAATCCTTCCTGAAATGATAATTTGCGATATTTCTATTATACACCGGATCGCCCACATGTGTAAAAAGAATTTACTAATCCTATACAACAGTTTATGCTATAAAGGTATTTTCAGAAAGTGAGGTGTTGAATGATTTTAAAAGGTGGTTGTCTTTGTGGGGCGGTGCAGTACGTCTGGCAGGGCGAATCGGCTTCGGCGACGTACTGTCACTGCACGGACTGTAAAAAGGCCACAGGAGGGCCGTATACCGTTGGCGTGGCTGTAGATGAAGCTGGTTTGACTATTAGCTCCGGCAAGCCCAAGGGCTATACAAAAAAAGGCGACAGCGGCAGAAATATTACACGCGAATTCTGTCCCGATTGCGGCTCGCCGCTCTTTACCAGGGCCGAGGCTTGCCCGGGCAAAGTATTTATAAAAGCCGGCAGTCTGGATTCGCCGGAACTTATAAAACCAACGCACCAGACCTGGATTGAAATGGCCGTACCCTGGGCCTATCTCGATAAGGACCTGCCGGGTTTCGAAGGAAACGGCCCTGAGCCGGGCCAGAAGATTGAGTAGCGGTGTTCTTGTATATAGAATTCAATCTCATTGCACACGCGGCTCTATTCGTTCACGAACACATTATTTTCAGCATGTTCAAAAAAATTTGCACACTCTACGAAGCTAAATCCATTTATTTTTTTTCGAGATATATCAAGTATCTTTTCAACGGTGTGCTCAACCATTGTAAATCTTGCTTTTTCGATTGAATTTAAGCAATTCTGCAAGTCGGTTACGTATAGGTTGCGTTTTCTTTACAACAGTCAAGCAAATAGAAAAAAAAGGATACAACAAAAATTCGTTTATCCTTTCTCAGGTTAATTGTTACCTCAACGGATGGCTTGAAAGCGATGCCGCGGATGTCTCAGATCTGAATTTCCAGTATAAGTTGGAATCAACATCCTCCCAATTACCCGTGAGTTTCTTCTCATCACCATCGAAAATGATATAAGAATCATCCGTATCATACAAATAAAGATCGCAGAACTTTAGCGTCGCTTCAGGGCTCAATCCCGCATACATGACTATGAGTTGCTCTGGATTGTTCGAGTTTATTATGATTTGGGCAACTCCCTGGGTTGGTTCTTTATATATTGTCTCTTGCCAAGTGAACTTGTCACCATCGAATTTGATTGGAAAATAGTCTTCATATTCTCGGGCAATCCTGTTCGTTTCAGGTCTGCCGATAAGAAAAATACACTTGTTCTTAAGGTCTATCTCATTGACATCAACGTCCGCTTTGATTATTTTAGGATCTAATCCAAGATAGTCATGGATAAAACGGTGAGCAGCTTTCTTATTTGCATCGACATCCTTTAGGGTTCCATAAACTATGACGAACTGAGGGTAAACCTCCCAAAACCACCAAAAATATGGAGGCATCTCTTGAAGTTTAAAAACTTCAAAGTCGGGATCAACAACCAGTTTTTGTGGTTCATTTGGAGTACGGAAACCAAACTCGATAGTACTTCTATCCATCCAGATACTATGTTCTTCTTTGCCATCTCTGGAATATAAAGCGATTTCAATCGGTAAGTGGAAGGTTGTGTTGCCTAATTGTAGCAGACGTCCCTTAATCTGCCAATTCTCTTCGTCTTTTCCAACAGTAACTCCTTCCAGCTTGAGTCTGGGCAATTCCATTGGAGATGCCCATTGGTCAAAGAACCAATCCAAAGGTTTTTCATAAATGTCTTCAGCGAGTTCCTGGAAACGTCTTGTGGGTACAGGTTGGCCTGTTTTCTGTCGCAGGCTAATATATTTTTTGACAAGCTTGTTGTATTTTTCGTTCCCCAATTGCCTACGTAGCATATGGCAAACAAAGGGTTGCACAATACTCACAACATTTGGCTTTTCCTTATAGAGTCGTTTTAAATTGAAATCATCACTTCGTGCTAAGCAAGAGAGCACGGTCAGTGTCTGTTGACGCCAATGCTTAAGATCCTCAGGGGTTGAAGAAATACCCGGATAGCCCGCAATATCATCAGCCGGAAATGGATCCGAGTGGTGGACGATTGTGACCTTACTGGTGCGTATATTGGCAATATTCAAAACAGCATAAAAAAACGTATCTGCTCTTCCGTCGTGCAAGGCAACCCATTGCGCACCATAGCCTTCGCTATCTTGTGGTGGGGCATGAGGACCAAGCTTGACGTCACGACCCTTGGCCTTTATCCACAGTCGGTTGTCTTGCTTTCCCCATTTACCACCCTGTGGATCGGCAGGAATCCAGCCATAGTTTGGTACAAAGAACTCGCACCACATATGAGAACCAAGCCCTCCATAAAGCTGTGTTGCCGCTAAATCATTAAATGACAGTTTAGTCTCGAAACGGTAGCTAGCCTTCACCTCGTCGCGTTCTATCCAAGGAGCCCAGCCCATGTATGCAGAAACACACCTGGCAGGAATACCAACTGCACGACACAGGGCAACCATAAAAGCCGCATACTGGTTGCAGCTTCCTTCGTAATAAACCTGCCCGGTCTTCTCATCGGTGACCGGGTACGCCAGCAGGCAATCGATTCCTCTACCCCTCTCGTAAGAGAGGCGTTTGAAGCGCATCTTCTTCCTAACAAACTTGAATATACGCTCGGCTTGCAGATACGGATTGGTCTCATCGCCCACTGCTTCATGGGCAAGTTCTTTTATCTTAGGCGTGATATGAATAGTGTGTGTACTTTGAGTATAAACGGCGTACTCCCTACTGGTCTTGCCATAGGAGCCTACTTGATTTGGATCAACTTTAACGCTGACGCTGTAGGATTCCAGGCGGAATTTGATATCCACCCTATAAGTGGACTGTTCGGTTTCCTTACCGAAATCCCAAAACAGTATAGGATTGCCATACTCAGGATCGGTATACTCGGCATGAGGTGTCGGTTCAACGGAGATGATCTTAACTGCCTTCTGAGATTCCCACTCTCTTGGTAAGGGGATCCACACTTTAAGATCTTTGCTTCGGTCGATGGTGTTCGGATCGGGAGTCATCTCGAACGAGTAACTCACGTTATATACACGTGGATTGCTGTAGATAATGCCTGATTCAGAAGAAAAACTGGGTAAAACGCCAGCAAGTTGAATGAATGCCAGTGCAACGAATAACTGTGAAGTTTGACGTATAGTTATGAATCCGAATTCGATATAAATGCTGAGAGTTTTTCTCATAGCCATAACTCTTATGAACACAAGGAAATCCAATCGCCACTACGAACTGGGATTCCCTATATAGACTCATTTTACAAAATCTTGGATATGATGTCTATTATGGTGACTACGTATTTGTAAAAACAGAAAATAGTGTTGTAAGCCATCCCGCCGTCAGACTTTCCTTGCGGGACTTTCGGGAGATACAGGATCCCCTAAAAACCGTGTTAATCGGTGTTAATCAGTGCCTACCATAAACATTAAAATAGGCAAGATTTTCTCAAGAAAATCAATCAAAAGCGATGGTAGTTGAAAACTAAAATCGGGAATTTTAAAAAATTTTTTATTCCATATTACACAAGCACTTACAGCAAAAATTTCGTCTACAATTTTGTATTTTTTCAATCATATGCGCAGGTTGCTCCAATAGTAGAGGCGTTGTTTTTTAAGCCTCCGGTAAAAAAACAATAAAATACTAATATCTAAATCCGAAATCCGAAACAAATACAAAATTCAAATTAACAAATGCTCAAAACGGTTCAGCCCTTCAATTTTGCCAATTTGTTGTTTTGAACATTTATATTTCTGTCATTCGATATTGTTTCGTATTTCGTGCTTAGAATTTCGGATTTCACATCGTGGAGGGTGTGTCATTCAGCTCACCATAACCATACCGTTCTGGCTCGTATGGCTGTTGAGACCGCCGGTACTTTTATATCGGCGTTTGCGCTACGGCTACGCCTTCTGCCGAATCCCGCTGACTCAAGGCAAGTACGCAATCGTCGATCCTGATGATTATCAGCGCCTGTCCAAGCATAAATGGTACGCCGCCGGCAGGCGCGGCAATTGTTACTACGCTGTACGTATGATAAAGACAAGAAACGGCACAAAACGTCAATTCCACATGCACCGACAGATACTCAAAGTACCAGACGATATGTTCGTGGATCACATCAACCGCAACAGTCTGGACAATCGAAAGGCCAATCTTCGCCCGGCAACTCCCTCACAAAATGTCCGGAACCGAGCAAAAAACACTAATAGAACCTACACTTCAAAATATAAAGGCGTAACGTGGAACCGTTGCATAAAACCCTGGAGAGCACACATCCACTTTAACCACAAGTTGATATCTCTCGGCTCATTCGATGATGAGATCCGGGCGGCCAAAGCCTACGACCGGGCTGCTAAAAGATACCACGGCGAATTCGCAGTATTGAACTTCCCTGAGCAGAAACGGCAAGTATCCCGAGCCTTTACGTTTATTACAGGTGTGTTTCTAACGTGTCTTACCTACATGTCCATTTGGCCTGATCGTCAAACGCAGCTATCAAATGTGCGCCAGCAATTAAGTAATATGCCATCCTTGACAACACGTGTCCGAACGCCTAAAGTGGCGGAAATGGCAAAAACGCTCTACATAATCGATGGCCACGCACATATTTACGCCGCCTACTATGCCCCGATGGGCGGGCAGTTGACCGGCCCGACCGGCGAGCCGACCAAGGCGGCTTATATCTTCACGATGGCCATACTGGGGCTCATCCAGCGGCGTAAGCCGGACATGCTTGTCGTGGCGCTGGACAGCAAGGCTCCGACGTTTCGCAGCGACATTTACGCTGAATATAAAGCGAACCGGCCGCCCATACCGGATGATTTGCCGGGACAGATCGACCGTATCGAGCAGATTTTAGAAGCGATGAATATCCCGACACTCAGACTCGACGGCTTCGAAGCGGACGATATCATTGGAACGTTAGCAAAAAGGGCCGGCGCCGACGGTTACGAGTGCCTGCTCTGCTCGAAAGATAAGGACCTTCTCCAGTTACTCGACGAGCACATCAGCATGCTCGATATCAAGACCGATACGCTCACCGATGTTAAAGCGATGTTCGAGAAGATGGGGATCATGCCCAAGCAATTTATCGACTGCCTGGCCCTTCAGGGTGACACCTCGGACAATGTGCCGGGAGTGCCCGATGTCGGGCCGAAAACTGCTCTCGGCTGGATACAAAAGTACGGCTCGCTCGAAAACCTTTACGAGCGCGTCGATGAGATCAAGGGCAAGCGGGGCGACAACTTACGTAAGTTCAAAGAACAGGCCGAACTTAGCAGGGAACTGGTCACTATCGACTGCAATGTTCCGCTGGATGTCGATTATGGTGATTTGGAGATGAGGGAATTCAACGGGCCGAAGCTAAAGGAAATCTTCACCGAGCTGGGCTTCAATCGCCTGCTCGTTCAGTTAGGACTGACAACAGAACCTTCGTCTGCTGCTCAAAGCTCGCCGCAGGAATCTGAGACTACGAAACGCGAGTCACGGGGCACCGGGCACGGCTATAAGCTTATTGACACGCCGGAGAAGTTCGAGAAGTTTTTTGCCGAGCTGAAAAAGCAAAAGCTCTTTGCGATTGACACAGAGACGACATCGGTCGATGCAATGCGAGCGGATCTTGTGGGCGTGAGTTTTTCATGGCAGAGCGGGAAGGGATTTTATCTTCCCGTCAAAGCGCCCCTTGGTGCCAAACATCTTCAGATCGAAGCGGTCCGGCAGGAACTCGCGCGGATACTTGCTGACGAAAGCGTTAAAAAGATCGGGCAGAACATAAAGTATGATATGCTTGTTCTGCAAAATGCGCAAATGCCGATAAAAGGAGTACACTTCGATACGATGGTTGCGTCTTATTGCCTTGACCCGGAACGGAGCCATTCGATGAACAACATGGCGGCAGATTTTCTGGACTACCAGTGCATCCCGATTTCATCGCTTATCGGCAAGGGAAAAAACCAGCTAACGTTCGATATGGTCGATACGGCTGCTGCATGCGAATACGCCGCCGAGGACGCGGATATCACTTACCGGCTTTATCTGTATTTCAAAGAACGCCTCGAAAAAGAGCCGCTTATTAAAAAACTGTTCGAGGAGGTGGAAATGCCGCTGGTGCCTGTGTTGGCGACGATGGAATATAAGGGTGTGACGCTTGATACGAAGGTGCTGCGGAAGATGTCCGGTGAGATTTCCGGGATGCTTAAGGATGTCACCGAGCAGATTTACGAGCAGACCGGCGAGGTTTTCAATCTCGATTCACCGAAACAGCTCGGCGAGGTTCTCTTCGATAAGCTTGGCCTTGTGCCGGTTCGAGGCCGAAGCACTGACGCCGGAGTGCTCGAACAGCTTTCCGACGAGCATCCGGCAATCGACCTGATTCTTCAATACCGCGGATTAAGCAAGCTCCAGAATACATATGTCGATAAATTGGGCCCGCTGATCAATCCGCGAACGGGGCGGGTGCATGCCTCTTTTAATCAAACTATTGCTGCGACCGGCCGGCTCAGTTCCAGCAATCCGAACCTGCAGAATATTCCGATCCGGACAGAGTTGGGCAGCAAAATCCGCTCGGCGTTCGTGCCCGGCAACAAAACCGACTGCATTCTCAGCGCCGATTATTCGCAGATTGAGCTTCGATTGCTGGCCCACTTTTCCAAAGACCAGGCTCTAACCAAAGCGTTTGCCGCCGACAGGGATATTCACAGCTTCGTCGCCTCGCAAATTTATGCCGTACCGATAGAGGATGTTACGAGCGAGATGCGGTCTCGCTGCAAGGCAGTCAATTTCGGCATCATTTACGGCCAGGGTGCGTTCGGGCTTTCGCGCTCGATTAGGATAGGTCGCGCCGAGGCGAAAAAGTTCATCGACGACTATTTCGCTCGCTACAGCTCGATTCGTCAATTTATAGATGACTGCATCGCCAGAGCTAAAAAGACCGGCTACGCCGAAACGATATTGCACCGCCGTCGAAAAATCCAGAACCTCAATAGCAAGAACGGCAACAAACGCTCTCAGGCCGAGCGTTTAGCGGTAAATACCGTCATCCAGGGTTCCGCAGCTGACCTGATTAAGCTTGCGATGATATCGATTCAGCGAAAAATTGATGCTGAGGATCTGCCCATCTCCATGCTACTGCAAATTCATGATGAATTGTTGTTCGAGCTGCCCACGGCCGAAGCGGACAGGCATGCCAATTGGATCGCAGAGCTAATGACCGAAGCCATAAAACTCGATATCCCGCTAAAAGTCGATATCAACTACGGCCCAAGCTGGCTAAGCGGTAAGTAAATACATGCTCCTGTTGTTTGCTCTAAAGAAAGCCGGCCAGACTAATCGTCGTCGTCCCCGCCTTCATCCTCTTCGCCGTCTTCAGTTTCCTCTTCTACTTCGAGGACCTTGCCATCGGGCGTGACTTCGATTTCATATTCTTTGCCGTTTGCTTCGCCTTCGAACACGTACACCGTTTCGCCGTCTTCTGTTTCCATTTCTGCTTCGGTTATTTCAATACCATCAACCGCGCCCTGTGCGGCCTCCAAAGCTTCTTCGGGCACCTCCGAAAGTGGGACTTCTTTTTCCTTCTCGAACATATCGTCGAGTGTTGCACATCCCAGACCGAAAATCACGACCAAACCAAATACAAAGTACCACGCTTTCATTGCAATCTCCTTTCTCATTGGTTTCGCCGTATGGCCAGCACGCCTGTCCGTACTGCGAATTTAACCTCTTGTTGACTGTTTTGCTTTTTCTGCCCGTTTAATATTGCTAATTTTAAATCGGTGATCCGGTATTGTCAAAACTATATTAGCTCTTAATTTACACTTTTTTTGCAGGTTTTTAGGCTTAATACTTCTATTTATTCAAGGGATTGCCCCTCAATCGGCATGCTCGAAACGGCGCAGGAGCGAACGAAAATCCTTTGCCATCGAATCAGCGGTCTATTATCATGGAGGCAGTACTGTGTATCTATGGAAAGGTGCCTGAAAGCAGGTGCCGTGGCGTTTTCATATTTCGAGGGAAAACATTATGTGTGAGTTTTGCTTAAAGCACGGCGAGGGCAAAAAGTGGTACCTGCAGGCGAAAAATTACTCCGACGACCTGCTTAGCGATGTCCGCCGGAGAAAGTTCATTGAGAGCTTCCTCTCAGACACCGAATCACTCAAAAACGGTCAGGAGCGTTTGGAAAAACTCCAAAAGGCTCCGAATCTCATACGGGC
>WOR8_10001718_pt1 | contig 21988 bp, 21 predicted proteins | sample DeeMarSeWOR38_10_FD_19890 | JGI IMG/M metagenome (IMG submission 19890) | reverse complement strand
TTCTACGAGTTAAAAGTATAGGAGATAAAGGTAAACGGGTCGCTGATGCAGACTTGCAGGCAATAGCCGAGGTAGTTATGGGTTTACCTACAATTCGTCCAATAAAACTTGAGGAAATAACTGTTGTCACGGGAAGCAGAATTACATCAACGGCTTCGGTACGATTAAACGTAAACGATAAAATTCTCACTGAAGCTGCAACAGGAGTAGGTCCAGTAGACGCCGCCATTAACGCCATAAAAAAAGCAGTTGGAATAGTTGAACCAATACAGTTAGAGAATTATTCTGTAAAAGCTATCACTGGAGGCACCAATGCTGTAACTGAAGTCGCTGTTAGTCTCAGTAAAGGGGACAAAAAATCTACGGCTGCTGGAATCAATGAGGACATAGTTATAGCAAGCGTTGAAGCAATGCTAAGTGGCATGAATGTTTTGATGAGAAATTATAACACCAATAACTTAAAGGAGAAATTTTGAAAATGAAAAAAATGACTGGAGCACAAGCTCTGATAGAATCTTTGGAACAAGAAAAAGTAGAGGTAGTTTTTGGAATATCGGGAGGCGCTCTCCTTCCAATCCACGAGGTTTTGTGTGACTCCAACATACGACACATCCTTGCTCGTCACGAACAAGGTGCAGCACATGCTGCAGAAGGCTATGCCAGAGCAAGTGGGAGGGCAGGAGTTTGTATGGCAACTTCAGGTCCCGGTGCCACAAACATTGTTACGGGATTAGCAAATGCATACCTGGATTCTTCACCCTTAATAGCTCTCACTGGTCAAGTTAATACAAAGTCTGCTAACACCTCTTATATGATTGGTAGGGATGCTTTTCAGGAAGCTGACATAATTGGAATAACCACACCTATTACGAAATATAATTGTCAAGTGAAGACTGCGGCAGAGATTCCAAAGGCAGTTAAAACCACCTTCCATATTGCCACAACAGGCAGGCCTGGACCCGCCTTGATTGACTTCCCCAAAGACACTCAGACCGGAAAAGCAGAAATGGACTTTTCAGAAAATTTGAAGATTCGTGGCTTCAAACCCAACACTGAGCCACATCCAGTTCAAGTAAAAAAAGCTGTTAAACTACTCCTCAGTGCAGAGCGGCCAATGATTCTAGCTGGAGGAGGAGTAATAATTTCTAATGCTTCCCCCGAACTATTACAGCTTGCAGAACTTTTAATGATGCCTGTTGCTACAACTTTTATGGGAAAAAGCTGTTTCCCTGAAAACCATCCTCTTTCTATGGGAAACATTGGCATGCACGGAACCATGTTAGCAAACATCATGATTTTAGAGGCTGATGTTTTGTTGGCGGTTGGAACAAGATTCCAGGACCGAAGCACAGGAAATTTGGATAGTTTCTGTCCCGATGCAAAAATTATTCACATCGATATAGACGCTGCAGAGATAGGAAAGAATGTTGAAGTTGATGTACCGATTGTTGCTGATGCAAAACCAACTTTAAGTTTGATTCGGCAGCAGCTCGTTCACAAAATAAAGAAGCAAGAGAACACTCCTTGGATAAAGAAAGTGAAAGAAGCCAAGGAAAAGTTTCTAAGTGAGATGGATCTTGGAAAATGCGAATTATCTTCTCCCAAATTGCTTAGGGAGCTTCGCAGAATCCTTCCAGAGAATGCTATCGTCACAACAGAAGTGGGACAAAATCAAATGTGGGCAGCTCTTCATTTTCAGACATTTAAACCTAGAACATTCATCAGTTCTGGAGGCTTAGGGACTATGGGTTTCGGATTCCCTGCAGCGATTGGAGCTAAAGTTGCATGCCCAACATGTCCAGTTGTTGACATCGCCGGTGATGGAAGTTTCAGAATGACTGAGCAGGAGCTTGGGACCTCTGTTACTGAAGATATTCCTGTGATTGTGGTTATTTTAAACAATTCTATGTTGGGAATGGTTGCTCAGTGGCAGCGGCTTTTCTATGGTGGAAGATACGCAGGGGTAAAGCTTGGAAATGTTCCCGATTTTGCCAAACTAGCTCAAGCTTATGGTGCCGAGGGTGTTCGAATTGGATCAATTAAAGAGTTCTCTGATGCCGTAAAAAAAGCATTAAATACAGAAGTCACTACGGTTATTGATGTTCCTATTTGTCCTGAAGATGATGTGTGGCCTATGGTTCCACCAAGTAAGGGTTTGAAAGATACAATTACAGGGGTATAAGTCATGTCAAAAGAGCATAGTCATATTATCTCTACAATAGTCGAACACAAGCCCGGGGTTCTTTACACTGTTTCGAATCTTTTTAGACGCAGAGGTTTTAATATAGACAACATCTCAGTTGGACCTGCAGAGGAAGTAGGTTTAGCTAGAATGACTATAATGGTAACTGGAGATGACAGAACCATCGAACAAGTGATTAAGCAACTAAACAAGTTGATTGACGTCATTAAAGTAACTCGTTTAAATTCAGAACATAGTGTAACAAGAGAATTAGCCTTGGTCAAAGTGAATGCCATAAATACTAAAGCCAGGTCTGATATTATCAATTATGCTGACATTTTTAGAGCTCGTGTAGTTGATGTTTCTCCTGATTCTCTTATGATGGAGTTAACAGGAACATCTGATAAAATTGATGCCTTTATCAATTTAATGAAGCCCTTTGGGGTAAAAGAGGTCGCTAGAACTGGAAAAACTGCTCTATCAAGAGGCACCAAATCAATTATAATTGAAGATTAATTTAGTTTAAATAATTTGGTCACCCCACTTTTCAAATTAATAGGATTTATTATTAACTCCAATGTAAATACTAGAATTGATAGAGGAATCTTTATGGTTGACTTAAATTTTGGCGGAATAACAGAGACCGTAATAACAAGAGATGAATTTTCTATAGAAAAAGCTAGAAATATTCTAAAAGACGAAACAATTGCTACCCTCGGATACGGTATTCAAGGGCGTGCTCAATCTTTAAACATGAGAGATAATGGTCTAAGTGTTATCATTGGACAAGATGAGAAATTCACAAAGAATTGGGAACAAGCTATAGCTGACGGATGGATTCCTGGCAAGACCCTTTTTCCTCTAAAAGAGGCTGCAGAAAAAGGAACAATCAAACTATATCTGCTAACTGATGCTGCACAGAAAGCATTGTGGCCAATAATAAAAACCTCTTTTAAAGAAGGTGATGCACTATATTTTTCGCATGGATTTTCGATAGTTTATAGAAATCTCACCGGAGTTGTTCCTCCACAAAATATTGACGTTATTTTGGTAGCACCCAAAGGATCAGGGACTTCGGTTAGACGTAATTTTCTGGCAGGTAGCGGGATAAATAGCAGTTTTGCGATACACCAAAATTTTACAGGTAACGCAGAAAACAGAGTCAAAGCGATCGGAATCGCAATTGGGTCAGGTTACCTATTTCCAACCACATTTGAAAAGGAAGTATACAGTGACCTAACAGGTGAACGAGGAGTTCTGATGGGTGCACTTGCAGGAATAATGGAAGCACAATACAATTGTTTAAGAGAAAATGGTCACAGTCCAAGTGAAGCTTTCAATGAAACTGTAGAAGAATTAACTCAAAGTTTAATCAGATTAGTTGATCAGAATGGAATGGATTGGATGTACAATAACTGTAGTGAGACTGCAAGAATAGGAGCTCTTAGATGGAAAGAGAGATTCAGAGATGCTGCAAAACCTCTATTTGATTCTCTTTATGAGTTGGTGGCTTCGGGTGAAGAAGTGAAGATTGTTCTTGAAAAAAGTGCAGAATCAGATTATGCTAATAAATTAGCCGAAGAATTAGAAAGCATGGGAAATTCTGAAATGTGGAGAGCTGGCAAAACAGTACGATCTTTAAGACCCAAAGAACAATCCTAAGACAACTCAAATTGTTAAGACGATTTCGTGAAAGCTAGTTTGCTAATTAAACTGCTGAAATAATCGAAAAACAATCCTATTTTTCTATTTTTTTTAATATTATTCATGTATTTTTAGTCTGATTTTGTGGTAATATTCTGAGTACCGTAATATGGTAATCTGTAGAGGATTCTATTTATAGAAAAATTACTCTTTCGTTTTAGTGGACTGTGATTAAATGAGGAGTTCCTTTGATATAATCGCCGAAATTCTGAAAATATCCAAGAATGGTGCGAAAAAAACGCGAATAATGTATGCTTGTGGCCTCAGCTACAATTTTGTTCAAAAATATTTAGAACTATTGCTTGAGACTGGACTTCTCGAAATAGGGACTTCATACCATACAACCGATAAAGGTCTTGGATTTCTTCGCAACTATCAAAAAATAGAGCTGCTGCTTAACACAACCTGTTAAAAACAACAATCACATATTTCTTTTTTAGAAAAGTTTTAGTTACTCGTTCGAGAAATTGAATCTATGAAAAATAGAATTTTTACTGATGATGAGCGCCAAATCTTGGAGTCTAACCTAATTAATGCTAAAGTTGATAAAAATGCTCTCGATAAACTCATTAAAACAATAATGTCAGACAAAGGTTTGTTTGATGACATTTTCCTTTATCTTCAGGTAAAAAAATCTTTGACTTCCTAAAAACTCTTTATTATCAATTAATCATTATTAAAAGACTAATATGCTCCTTAGATTTTATGAGTTTAGAGGAGTCTTTCTAGTTTTAGCCATCTTTTTGTAGAATCAACCAAATTTTTACAATCGTTTAGAGTGAAGTCATATTCATCTGTATCTTGTGCGTGTTGTTTAAGGGCAGCTGAGTATTTTTTAAGCAGTTTCATGTTATATTCAAGAATTTCCAAGTCATGAATAGCTTCAGACTTCTTTTTTTCATTATCTATTGTTTCTATGATTTCTATTGCTAAAGTCTTCATTGTGGTGGGATCCAGTTTCTCTAATTCGGTTCTGTTTTTCTGGTAGATTTCAGCCACTCTTTTTTTAAATTCCAACGAAAGTAAACCCATTTTAACGCCTCAGTTCAACATGAACTTAGATTTGAGGTCTCTTAAATCATATTTCCTTAATATCTTAGGGTATTGCTGGTTTTGTTTGCTGTTTCCTTAAAAGCGGAAGGTTAATTTTCTTCTTTTTGTGTTATGTCGCATACTCTTCGGTATAGGAAATATCGGTTCCTAATTCCTAAGTCTAAATAAAGATGCTGGAACGCAGATGCTAATTAAAGAGGTTATCTTAGAAAATTTCATGTCCTACGAATATGCTCGAATTCCCTTCAAAGAGGGCGTTAATGTAGTCTGCGGTCCAAATGGCTCAGGTAAATCTTCTATTCTCCTAGGTGTCTCAGTAGCACTAGGGCAATCGTCAACTGAACGATCTAAAAGACTTAGTGATCTAATTCGATATGGAAAAGATGAAGCCAGAGTTACCTTGGTTTTGGATAATTCGCCACGAGATGGGCGAAGACCAGTAACCAAAATAAAAAAGGATCAAATCTTTTTAACAAGAAATTTGAGGAGAGATGGAAAATACTGGTTTGAACTGGAAAACACAGCTGCAAACAAAATAGAGGTTAATCGTCTTCTTTCCAAGTTTGAAGTTGATCCAGAAAACATGCTCATCATCATGCATCAAAACATGGTTAACCAATTTAGTGTACTTTCCTCACAAGATAAGTTGAAGATGGTCGAAGCCGCAGTAGGATTTGAATCTTATCGAAAAAATGTTATTATCGCTCAAAAGAAATTGAGCCGCATTTTAAGTCAAGGAGATTCAGTTGAGAAGCTTCTTGAATCAGCCCAACAGACCCTTAACTATTGGCGAGAACAGTATGATCGTTATCAACAAAAAAAACAGCTTATAATAAAACGACGATTTCTTGAACGAGAACTATCATGGGCTGAAGTGTTAAAAAGGGAAAGAATTGTTGTCAAACTGGAGGAACAGAAGCAAGAGCTTCAGAGAAAAATTAATAAAATCGAAGTTGAGATCCAAACCATTACAATAGACCTAACTGAATTAAATAGCAAACTTGAAGAATCTAGGACATTATGGAGAAACCTTTTCGAAAACAGGATCATATTTGAACGTGAACAGGCAAAACTGGATTTAGTAGTCTCAACCGCAAATCAAACACTTAAGGATACGGTAACTTTCGCAGCAAATCACAATAAAGGTATGGAAAAATTCTTAGACAACATTAGAACTCTTGAAAAAGTCGTCCACGAAAAAACAAATCCCGTAGACCTCAGGCCACAAATTAGTGAAATAAAAGCAAGCTACGAAGCCTTGGAAGATGTTTGGACCCAACGGTTCACTATGAGAGGCGCAATCATGAACAAGTCTGTAGAAAGCTCCAATGAACAACTTAAAATATTGTGTAACAAAATTTCGGATATTAAAACCAAGGTAGATTCTCTTGATGATGAACTTAAAAGAATCTCCGATGATCTGGTTGACCATAAGATCAATTTGGCTCTATTGAATTTTCGAAAGGACCAGTTCACTAAAACTATGAAGCACTTAGATAAGGAGCTTCAGCATTCTCTGGGTGATCTTACGGAATATATTAATAGAGCAGAGAAGGTTGGGCAAAGACTTGTACCTCTTCAAAGTACAATGGATATTCTAGAGGAGCTTCGTTTAACTGACGGGCATTTAACTGCGTTAACAGATGTGTCTGAGAACATAGAGCACATGTATGAATCCTATTCAAAGTTGTATTTAGAACTGAAAGACAAGGCTCGTTTGGTTGCAGAAAACCGTGAAAAGGCGTTGGAGGAAGTAAAATCAAGGATGGATTCTTGGAGAAGTGTCATTCACAAACTCCTTGATGAGGTCAATATCAAATACAGAAAGATTCTTTCCGAAGCTCAGGCAGTAGGGGAAGTTATGTTGATAAATGAGCAGGATACTGAAGATGCAGGGCTCGAAATCTTTGTGGGCTTCAAGGGAGGAAACCCTGTTCCTCTGAACGCTTACACTCAGAGTGGAGGAGAAAGAAGCGCCGCGACAGTCACTTTTCTTCTAGCCTTACAACAACATGTTCATTCTCCATTCAGAGCTGTTGACGAATATGACGTTCACATGGATCCAAAGAACAGGGAAATTATTGCTAATCTTCTCGTTTCCTCAGTAACAGGGTTAGACTCCCAATACTTAGCTATCACACCCAGTCAACTTACCTTTACAGGAAAAAACATTCACCTAATAACTGTTCAGAACGTTGAAGGAGCCTCGCTAATAAAAGAGGTAACCTAATTGTCCAAAAAAGAAAAATTAAGTGTCGATCACATTCAACGAGTCATTGAACTCTGTAAATCCGTAGATGAACAAGGAGTAGATCCGTTTTCTTTGGACATCGACGAAATAATAACTACGCTTCAACAATATTTTCCTGAGTTGGAATCTCCTGAAGAAATGGCAATTGATGCAGAAGCGGTGCAATGCTTGGCTTCTGTAATACAGAATCAGGGAAATTGGGTGAAATACAGATCCACATCACTATACACTGATCCATTCCTGCTTGAAGACAAAATTAATAGACTCAAAAAAGAAGACTTTATTGAAGTTTTTACAAAAGTTTGGACTCCAGTTATCGAAATGGAGCAGCTTTCTATTTCATATTTAGCTGAAGCCATGAAATACTGGGACTCTTTGGTTCCAATAGCTGAACGATGGCAAAATGATGGCCCCATAGAGGTACAGACTGGGACCATAACACGAGAGGAGCTTGTTAGACAGAAAATTTTGGTCGAGAAAACTTTCATAGAAGAACTTGTAGCATCATGGGTTCAACTGAAGCAGAAGGTTGGTGAAAACAGGAAGATATTATATTGGGATTTTATTGGCTGTGACACTTTCAATGAAACATTAGACAGAGCCTACATGACCAGTTTCTTGGTGACATACGGATATGCAACATTAGAGCTGCATCCTCTAGATGAAGAGGTTTTCATAATACCTTTTACTGAACCGCGGTTAGAGATGTCTGATAGGCATTTGGTTTCTGTTCCAATTTCTATAAGTTTTGATGAATGGATTCGGTGGAAAGAGGAAAAATTAAATGACAAAAAAAGCTTATTATGACCACAAAATCAAAAGGGCAACCCAAATGCTATTCTATAGGCACCACATGAAGCCTGGAGTTAAGGGTTGGGAATTGAAAAACTCGTTGGGGTCTGATTACCCTAAAATTCTGAAGGTTTTGGAAAGCTATCTGGAAAAGCTGGATTTGCAGATTAAAACAGTTTTTGAAGGCGAAAATCCATCTGGAGAACCAACTTTAGAAGATTTGAACAAAGCTCGATTCTATGTTACTGTTAGGGGGGGTTTACCTGAAAAAGATGCAAAAATGATGGGGTGGAGGATAGACGATCTTGCTGGTTTAGCTGCAGCCATATCATATATTGTCTCCAAGAAGGGTAAGGCGAATCGAGAGGAGGTAGAAGACCTGCTTCGTAGTAAGCTTCCTGGTTGGAGAGTCGAAATTAACATTAGCCGTTACATCAGAAGCGGATACTTGGGTGAGGATGAGCACAATCAACTTTACTTGGACTGGAGAACCCGTGCAGAAGTAGATCAAAAAGCGATGGTTAAACTACTATTGCTGAAATAGTTTATTTCATTCAAAATTGGCTATTGGGTTTGAAGATATTGACTATTTGTTGGATATCTGCGGGATTACACCTGCCCTCTACGGTGCAAGCGCCATGACCAGAACAGCTGCATAAAAAATCCTATAACCAAAAGAAGTGATGCTCTATCCCTCGCTCCCACAGTTAACAAAAGCATGGCGCCGATGAAACAGATCGTTATAGGCGAATATTTTTTAAAGAAATCCTGAGCTTTATCCCAGTCCATGATATTAACCTCTTCTGCTCTTTATCATTAATGAGGCGGATATTTTAGCTATTCCTGTCTGGGGGTCTTTCACTGTTTATGTTTCGAATTAAAACTGTGTTAGTGAAGGATATGAAACCTATATAAGTATGACATACGTCATATTTTATGTGGGGTGAATGTGCTCAACAAAAAACTACTTGCTATCACATCATTATTTATCGTTTTGTTACTCACAACTTCTGTTGCAATTATGGTTTGGTGGACAACACGTGAACCCTTTGATCTCGGATACTCAGAAATTAGGGAGTACGAAGGAAAAGACCTCTCTTCAATTAACAATTTCAGACCAAACTCGATTAAAGGTTCCCAACAAATCGACAACCAAACTTATACTTTAACCCTCTCAGGTCTAGTAAAAAACGAACTGGAATTAACATATAATGATGTACTAAGTAGCTATCAGAGTTACAAGAAAGTTGTTACCCTAAATTGTGTCGAAGGTTGGAGGGTAACAATACTCTGGGAGGGCATAAAGCTTCAGGACATCCTTTCAGAAGCAGAAGTTTCGTCAAAAGCAAATACCGTGATTTTCCGTGCTTATGATGGGTATTCAACATCCCTACCCTTAGATTATATAATTGACAACAATATACTAATGGCTTACAAAATGAATAATGTTACTTTACCACCAGAAAGAGGTTACCCATTCCAGCTTGTGGCTGAAAGCAAGTGGGGATACAAATGGATAAAATGGATAACATCAATAGAACTTTCAGACAACCCTGATTACAAAGGATTCTGGGAAAGCAGAGGTTGGGATAACGACGCAGATTTATAACAAAAAAATGATTTTTTTAACTTAACAGGTTTTTTCATATTTAATCTTTTTCCGAACTTTTGATTATTTGATTAACTATTGGCTAAATTATGAAAACATTTATTCAGACTATTGAGGTAATAGCTAAACTTCCTATGTTGGTTTCTTAAAATGAGTAGGCTGGTAAAATACAGAAGCACCGTATATAATTACTCAAGGTCACGTATAGCCTATGTGAATTAGGGTGAAATCACCTTTGAAATCGTTGGACTTGAGACATAAGCTATTTGCTTTTTTGTTAGTGTTACTTGTTTTCATAGTTACCTTCTCTTCGATTTCTTCTCCAGTTTTGGCTCAAGAAACAAATGAGGAGGAACCCGAATTTTTCATGGGAATTTTAATCCTCGAGAGCCAACAGCAGGCAATCTTGGAAAGCATAAAAAAAGTTAAAGACCTACAACTCGGTAACATGGTTATCCTGCATCCAATGGATCAGGCATGGAACCTTACGTTAATTGAGGATGCAATTAGAGAAGCAAACAATCTGGGACTTTACACAATCTTCGAAACCTACAACGCTTCAGACCATCACGTCAGAATATCACCTGAACAGTTTGCGACTTGGAAAGACCAATATCCGCGTCTTCTAGGCATTCTGGTTCAGGAAATCACGGGAAAACAGATAGATAACAAAACGTGGATGGACAACTCAACCGGAACAATAAAAACGCGGCTTCAAGCAGAACGGGCAATAATAAAAAACATTACATCCACAATGAAGTTAGCAGAATTCAAAGAAAACGGCGCTCGTATAATGCTCCAAGAAAACGTTGTCAGCTACGTCTCAGCTAACACTTCATACTGTGACGTTTTCATAAGCAAAGTCTTCAACGCCCCAAACGTAGAGTTGATGATAGGCTTGGCTCGAGGAATGGTCAACACATACAACATATCCGATTGGGGACTGTGGGTGGACACATGGAAAGAATGGACTAAACCTCCAGCAGATTTCACTTCCAACGACATAGAACGGGCACTCTATGAAGCATGGTTTTACGGAGCAAAATATTTCTTTTTTGAGCAAGGCAACTTTTTTGGAACATTTAATCGTGACTGGCCAAACAAACAGATCATCTTGGGAACGGATGGAAAATTAACCGAATACGGGAAAGCAATTCAACGGTTTTATACTTTCCTACAAAACGAAAAAAGTATAGGATACACTCAGCCAGACTACCATTCACCTATTGCAGTTATGATTGGACAAAGTGGATGGGGGGGTCGAGGCTCAGATTGGGGACTATGGAATCAATCGGCAATTCAGGGAGACTTTGATTACCAGCTATTGAATATCTTCTATGATGGAATCGGCGACAACTGGCAGATAGGCAGTGCACAAGTAGCCAAACATATTACAGGGTTGCCACTCGGAATGGTAGACATCATCTCTGTCTATGCTCCACCCGCTGTAATGAAACAGTATGAAGTCATAATCGGCTTGGGCTGGTGCTTGATGAGTGACACCCTTTTTAGAAACATTGAAGATTACGTTCAAGATGGAGGAGTTTTCCTTTCTCTATTGACTTTCACCCATTCTAACCAAACTGTGGATGACCTTGCAGACCCGTACGCGTGGACAAAAAATTACGGGGCACTCTTCGGAATTCATGTACCTACTTACACTGAAAGCGGATTGGATATAAAAGCTGATGTCTATCTGCATGAAATCATTTTCACAGAAGATACGTTCTGGTCAAAATGGAATGGAAGAACCTACAGCTACCAATATGAGGAGGGCGCGTTGGCTTCTTGGTTTTGGAAATTCAAGTATTTCATCTGGCCCAGCGATGACGTTCGCGTAATAGCTTGGATCAACCTTGTTGGAGATAAATCTAGTGCCTTCATTATCGAAAACAGGAGGGGTTCAGGTTTCACCTATATTGTTAACACCCGTGACCCAAACTCGTTTCCTGACGGTGTCCTAACCGATGTTCTAACAGACTTCATACATTATTTATGCGCATATTACGTAAAGCCAATTTTGTACACGCCTTACCCCCGAGCTGAGTATTGGCTGAACCATGGACAGGTTGACAGAACCATCTTCCTTAGCCACGACAACTCCACTGTCAATCAAAAATTTTCTTATTACATCAAACCATTGAAAGTTGGCGTAGACTATAACAAAAACTATGTTGTTTTCGATTACTTCAACAACCAACTTTATGGCATCACTGAAAGCCCAGTTTATTCCCTAAACTTAACACTGCAAACTAACGAATGCAAACTATATGTTTTTCTGGAAGATACCGGCCAGCCACAAATAATACACTCGGACACCATCTTAACCCCAACTCCAATTTTTGTTAACCAAACCCTGAAAGTGGCACTTGCAGCTGCCGGAGAAGCAGAAAACACAACCAGAATTTTTTGCTCAGATTATGAACAACCTAACTACATTCTTGGGGTGCCATTTGACCTGGCACAGGTATACAACGCATCAAACAAAGTTTTAACCATCATTTCAAACACGAACATAACTGTTGGTTGGTATAACACAACCGAATATTCTATGTTGTCCTCGAGCGCCATATTAACTGAATTCTCATGGAACACTTCACTTGGGCTTCTAGATATTTCGACAAAAGCAACCACTGGACAAACAGGTTTCATACAGGTTCAGACTGGCGATACAAAACCCTATTACTTTAAAGTCAATGGTGAAGCGGTTTCAACATGGAGTTACAACGCTTCGACTGGGGTTGTGTCTGCCTATTACTCGTTCACAAAAGAAACTGCTGAACTGTCTTTCGGATTTAAGCAAATCGAGATAGATCGTACATTTGTTAGTGATCATCGTGCTGATGTTGGCAGTGTCCAAACTGTTGGCGTTCATGTGGCTTGGATGTGTAACGGGTCTGATTTACCTCGAGCAAATGTTATTGTTAACGATGCCGAATATGTGACAAACGAGACAGGTTGGATCAGTTTCGACGTTAGCCATAATAAAGTTGATAGAGTTGTTTGGAACATTACAGGAATTAGATACGGTAATTTGACTGATTTCGCAAAATCTATTGATGATCCTGAAATAATTTGGGACAGGATTAACGTTATGGATTCCATCAAAATCAACAAAATCGTTCAGTCAGATTCATTTCAATCAGTATGGCTGACAGCTGAATATGAATATGATTCTATTCTTTTTGACGAGTCAAATGGAGCAATTTTCCTTAATGGCGAACCAATGACTTGGTCTAGTCAAAACTCTAGATGGGAACAGGATGTAACATCGGACGTGATCGGTTTGCAATTGTACGCGGTTACTTCGGTTGGCGACAGATTTTTTGGCCTCACAAAAGTTCATAACCCAGATAGATCCATTGAAATAACATGGGATAAAATCGGGATACCTAAAATAAAATTTGAGACTATGACTTTGGAATTGTCTGAAATAAAGATATTCCCCGTTTATGTTTACACAGAGAATCCAGTTTTCAATGCAACGGTTTTGGTTAATGGAAACGTATGCAGTGAAATCGAGTCCGGAATATATGCTTGTGAAATACGCGATTGGAGCCCGCTTCAGAGCATATTTGTTGAAGTCGGATATCCAGAGTTTGAACGAGCCGAAAGGAATTTGCTAAATGTCCATGTTTCTAATATGCTCTTGTATGTGACAATTGTGTTAGCTGGTGTCATTTCTGTAACTATTATTGTATCAAAAAGGAAACAGCGGTCAAAAAAACTTGAAAAGTCAACCTTGGATCTTTAATAATTCTTTTATTTGTTTGGAGTCACACTTATTTTCAGCCCAAACAGTGAGATATATGTAAATTCTAAACATACCCGAAAGGAGATGCAAACAATTATGCAGAAGCGTGAACAAAAGCTTGCTGTGGCTATACCCGTTTCCATTATTTCTGACATTCCACATATTCGAGAGAAGACGCTAAAAATTGGTCTTGTGGGTAGAGCAGCCGCTATTTTTCGTGTAAACGAGATTATCGTATTTTCGGATAATTCACGTGCTGACCAGAAAAGGGATAGAAACATGATTGTTACGCTTCTTTCGTATATGGAAACACCCCAGTACTTGCGTAAGCGTTTATTCCAAATAAAACCTGAATTGCGATATGCAGGTATTCTTTCGCCCTTGAGAACACCACATCATCCCCTTGCGAAGCGAACAAAAGATCTGAAGGTTGGAGACTACCGCGAAGGTGCAATAGTATCAATAACTGATTCTGGATCTGTTGTTGATATTGGTGTGGAACTTCCTGCCTTACTTCTTGGCAGGAAGATATCCGTAAACACAAGAGTTACAATTAAGATTGAGAAACTTGGTAAACACCCTATCGTATCTTTAGCCAATAGAGATGAAATAGAGGCTTATTGGGGTTACAAAGTAACGTCTTCAAAAGCTTCTTTTGGAAAAATAGTAAAATCGGGAGTATACGATTTTGTGGTTGCTACATCTAGAATGGCTCCATCATTAATGTGTGTGGTTGATGAATTGGCGGAACGATGGAAAAAGTCCAAAAGGATTCTTTTAGCTTTTGGTGCACCATCCCGTGGGCTTGAGGAAATTGTAGCACAAGAAAAACTTGGCTTAGAAGCTGTTGCAGATTTTGTGGTTAACACTATTCCTGATCAGGGAACTCAAACTGTTAGAACTGAAGAGGCGTTGTATGCCTCTCTTGCTTTACTGAATTCGATTATTCAATGAATCAACGTTCTATCTAGATAATGTCAATTGGATTTTTTTTGTTGAATTAGAATTGCGCTTTTTGTCGTTTTCATTTTTTGATTTGAATGATAACTTTTCACGAAAACCTTTTAGGTGGCCTATCTCCAGAAACGATATGCTTCATGGTTTAGCCGGTTTCTTCAAGTTCATTTCTTTCGAAAGAGGAATCATGCTTATCATGATAACAATGGGTGCAACGTTTCTGATAGCCGAGGAAAGCGGTCTTTTAATAGCTTTTTATCTCGGTTTTATAGCGTTTTGTGGATGGAGCGGAATTGACGCAATAAATAATATTTATGATGTTAACTTGGATGTAAAATCCGACCTGGCACGATCGGAATATACTAGGAATCTTGGAAAACTAGGAACCTACATATCCCTTTTTTTTCTTGCATTGTCTATTAGTTTAGGTGCGATTACAGGGATACCGTTGGTTGTTGGTTTTGTTTTAGTTGGAATTATTGCTGGGATCCTTTATTCTATACCACCGTTCCGACTGAGGCAAACAGTTTACAAACCTGTTGTGAATTTTTCTGTTGGTGCTGTTCCTGTTCTGATGGTAGCTGCATATTTCAACGTTTTTTCTATCAATATCTTGGTTTTATTGCTTCTTCTTGGTATATCCACTGCAGTTAACAGTCTGTGGGAGGATTTGGCGGACTACACTTCAGATTTTGATGCTCGTGCATGTACGATTCTTGTTGTTTTAGGATTAAAGCGTGGATTTTATCTCACCATTGTTATGGGTTACTTACTCATTCCGCTTATGCTTTTTGTTGGTGTGCTATTTCATTTAAATCTGATTTACTTTTTTGTTCTTGGTGCACTCACAGTTTATATATCTCTGAGGTTAGTTCAAAAGCGTTGCGAACTCTTTGGAGACTCCAAGATCGATACCGAATCTATGCTTCGATTAGGAGAGATTTTCGCAAAAGATTTTGTAATAGTTGCTTTGGTTCATACTACAAATCTGATGTTGAACGGTTATTTAATTTAACAACAAGTTTTCTTATCTTGAAAACCAGTTTGTGATCATTCTTCACTTCAAAAAAGCTAGTATCTATTATTTGTTATTATCTCAAATTAATGGATACTATCAACTACAAAGAAAATAGTAGAAAAGTTGAACTTGCGAGCTCTCAGTACGATTTGTGTTAATCTATTTTTATGCTTTGATTTTTTCTTTCTTAATTGCATTTCTGAATGTTTTGTTACAGTTACTGCATTTGTATAATGCTATTGTTAGTTGAAGCCTCTCACCAGATTTGTTAGGTCTTCCAGCCATCTGCCAAGTTTTGACGGGTGTTGATAGGTTTTTACATTCAGGGCATTCAGCTACTTCCGGATTACCTAAAGCGTTTAAAAGTTCCAGTCTAAGTGGTTCTCCTGTGCTGTTCATTCTCGCTATTCTTTCAGCAAGTTGGGTTTCTTTGAAAACTTCCCGGATCCATCGAGCAAAATCACCTCTGTTTTGGTGAAATTCTAAAGAAGAAACTGGAACTTTCTTTAACTTCTTTTTAAGATCGTCTAGATTAAAAGCAGCCTCAAACAGAGGTTCATTGAAAGCTTTGTAAAAATAGAATCCCCACTCGGGTGTAACTTTTTCTTCTGTTTTTAACTCATTATTCAATTTAGGTATGTCCCCACATTCGACTCTATATTCTTCAATAAGATTCTTAACTGTTTCTTCCCATGCTGGAGTGCTCATTCTCCGGTAGTATACAGTTTCACGTTTGCGTGGATCATCAGAAAAGTTTGTTTCAATATAAACACTAAATGTTTCTCTGAGGTTGGAACTCCCACCAACATAGATTATCTTTCGGTTTTTGTCATAAAGTGCGTAGACACCTGTCTCTTTTGGCACACCTTTTGCTTTTTCTCCCCATAGATACAGTTTACCTTGGATTGGCATCTTATCTCCCAAGAAAAATAATATGGAAAGGCACATTTATGAAGCCTTTGGAAATTTTGATTACAAAGCTGATTTCCAACCACAATCTAACCTGTTTGTTCAAGGTTTTAAGCTTATTTTTATTATCTGGTTTCTATAATAGAAACAGCGGTGCATACTTGGGAGCCTGTTTCGATTGAATTTTGATTTCACCACAGAGAAAATAAAAGAAGGTCAAGTCACTGTAGTTGTGCCCAAACTTGCTGATTTTATGGAAAAACCATCGGATTATGCACCATCTAAAGCACCCGTATTCTATAATCCAACTATGGAACTGAATAGAGACATAGCAGTTCTGGCTCTGCAAACGTATCAGAAAAAGTTGGAAACTGAAATCTCGGTTTGCGAACCGATGACAGGATGTGGGCTTCGGGGAGCAAGATTTGCTGTGGAAGTTAGTGGGATTCTGCAAGTTTTTTTAAATGACCTTAAACCATTGTCAGCAAGGCTTGCTAGGCTCAATGCTGATATCAATGGTGTAACCGATAGAGTTTTGGTTTTCAATGAAGATGCAAATCTTTTTTTGAGTAAAAACGCTGCGCCTAGAAAAAGATTTGATTATATAGATATAGACCCATTTGGAACTCCTGTATCTTATATTGATTCTGCAGTACGGGCTTTACGTAACCACGGTTTGCTTGCCTTAACTGCTACTGATATGGCTCCTTTGTGTGGTGTTCATCCCCGAGCATGTATTCGCAAATATGGTGGACAACCCTTACGCACAGAATATTGTCACGAACTTGCTGTTCGATTACTTGTTGGATGCTTAACAATGATGGCTGCGAAACATGACATAGGCATCGAAGTCTTGTTTAGCCATAGCATTGACCATTATGTTCGAGCCTACGCGACTGTCCGTTATGGCGCTAAATTAGCGGATTATGCGGTAAAAAAGATGGGCTATATTCTTCATTGTTTTTCCTGTTTTTACAGGGAGACAGTTCTAGGAATAACTTCTTTCCTAAAACCTGTTTGTCCAAACTGTGGCATAAAATTGAATGTCGCAGGTCCACTGTGGCTCGGTGGGATAATGCAAAAAAATTTCTGCTCAATGATGCTAAAGGAGCTTGAAGAAAGAAAATTAAAAAATAAAAAACGAATTTTTAAGCTGTTGCTACTTGCTCAGAATGAGGCTGGGAGGCAAGTTACGTATTATGCGGTGGACAAAATTTGCGACAAGCTGAACTTGCCTGTTCCATCCCAAAAAAGTGTGCTAGACTCACTAAAGGAAGATGGATTTCAGGCTGTTTTGACGCATTTTAATAGTCGAGGTGTCAGAACCGACGCGCCAGTCAGCAGGATAACTGAGATAATCAAAGCTTTAGCTCTCAAGAAGTAATAATTGTTTATATTCCAAGTTTTTTGTAGATTTTGGTTCTCTCTTTTTCAACTTTAAATTGGATGTTTTCGTAGAGGTTATTTTCATGGGTATCTATTGCTATAGTTAATGGTCCAAACTCATTTACTTCTAGTACCCACATTGCTTCAGGTATTCCCAAATCGATCCACTCTACGCTTTTCACATGTTTTATGGCTTTAGCTGCTAGAACTGCAGCTCCTCCAGTGAATGCGCCGTAAACAGCTCCATACTTTTTCATGGCATTAGTGGTTTTACTATCCATGCCCCCTTTTCCAACTATAATGCGAACCTTGAAGTTCTTGATGAATTCACTTTCGAACGAGTTCATTCGAGAGCTTGTAGTTGGACCTGCGGCAATAATTTTCCATTCATTCTTTTCTTTTTTTGCGACTGGTCCACAATGAAAAATCACTAGCCCTTCAAGGTTAATTGGTATCTCCTTTCCTTCACTATAATGTTTTAGTGCTCTTTTGTGGGCTGCATCTCTTGCTGTGATGATAGTTCCAGTTATGTACACTGTGTCGTTTACTCCAAGTTTTCTGGTATCTTCCTCTGAAACCGGAGTTTTAAGTTTGTAAATCGCCACTTTGTTAAACCGCCTTGTGAGACAGGATGTCCACTTTTCCATCTGAGTAGATAAGTGCCGATGCGCGTCTGGCAGCCCAGCACTGAACTACAACTGCCACCGGATAAGATGCAGGGTGTCTATGAGCAAAGTCGATCTTTAAGTCTAAAACCGTTGTTTTGCCACCTAAACCCATAGGTCCAATTCCAGTAGAGTTTATGGCTTCACGCAACTCCTTTTCAAGTTTTGCCAAATCAGGGTCAATGTTAGGTTCACCTATAGGTTTTAGTAGCGTTGCTTTGGCTAGCTTCATTGCTATGTCAGCTCCTCCGCCAACTGCAACACCCAAAACTATGGGCGGACAAGGTTTTGCTCCACCGTTAATTACAGTGTCAACGACAAACTTTTTGAGTCCTTTAATTCCTCGGCTCGGGGGGAGCATTTTAAGGGCTGAAACATTTTCTGATCCTCCCCCTTTTGGTAAGACTGTTATTTCAAGTGTATCTCCGGGTACCACTTGCCAATTGATGTATGGAATGTTTCTTCCGGTATTGTCTCCAGTGTTTTTTTGGGTGAACGGATTAACCGCGTTTGGACGAAGAGGCACTTCTCTTGTTGCTCTTGCGGTTCCTTTTCGGAGAGCACTCTCAATCTTGTTAAGACCCTTTACCTGAGCGCCAGCTTTCACATAGAAGATAACTACGCCAGTGTCTTGACATATCGGAGAATGTGTTTTCTCAGCTAAGTCTACATTATCTAAAATGGCTTTAAGCTGAGCCCTTCCGACTGCACTCTCCTCTTCATGGTGCGCCTTTCGGAGAGCGTCTTTTACGTCTTGTGGAAGTTCTGTGACTGCGAGTTGAAGAAGTTTTACTGTGATGTCTTCTACAACTTTCCCAGATACCAAAGTGTTTTTTCTCCGTGAAAAAAAGATTTGAACGAATTGCCTTATACTTTTTGCTCCACATCAGATTTATTTTCAATGAATACTCATCGAACGTTTTATTTGCGATATAGTCTAACTTAAATAACCAGATAATATTCCGTGTAAATCGGGATTTGAGTCGCCAAAATGAATGAGGAGGCAACCCTAAACAAAAAGAGATACGAGACCTTGGAAGACCTTGAGATAGGTTCTGCCATTTCCGAGAAGTTGCGTGAGTTAGGGTTTCATACTGTTGAAAATCTTGCAATGGCTACAGCCAAAGAATTGGAACAAACGGGAATAAGCAAAAAGAAGGCTCGAGAGTTTATTCACAAGGCACGTTCATGTATGCCTCTCCCGTTTATCAGAGGCGATGAACTGGTAAAGATGCGGGATTCAGTTTTACGTTTGACAACCGGAAGCAATATGTTAGATAAGTTATTAGGTGGAGGTATTGAATCTCAATCGATAACCGAATTTTATGGAGAATATGGAAGTGGAAAAAGCCAGATTTGCCACCAATTGTGCGTAAATGCTCAGTTACCTCCTGAGCAGGGTGGTTTAGGGGGTTCTGCCCTATACATTGATACCGAGAATACTTTTAGAACTGAACGTATTTTTCAGATGGCAAACAATCTGAGCTTAGATCCTGACGAAGTAGTTAAGAAAATCATTTTTGCTGAAGCATTTACGTCAGAGCATCAAATGTTTTTATTAGAAAATGCAGATAAGGTGATTAAAGAAAATGGTGTACGTTTGATCATTGTGGATTCTTTAACGTCTCATTTTCGAAGTGAATATTTAGGCAGGGAGATGTTGCAGGAAAGGCAACAGAAACTTAACAAACACTTACACAGACTAATCCGGTTGGCTCGAGCATTCAATGCAGTAGCTGTCGTCACCAATCAGGTTATGTCTAAACCGGATGTCTTTTTTGGGGATACAGTGCATCCTGTAGGTGGTCATATTGTTGCTCATACAAGTCATACTAGAGTTTTTTTAAGGAAATCCGCTCGTGGACCTGTTAGGATCGCACGTCTTGTTTCAAGTCCGCATTTGCCCGAGGGAGAAGGAATATTCATAGTTTCTGAAAGAGGAATAGAGGATGTTAACGAAGATGGAGGTAGAGTTGATTAGATGCCAATCTCAAAGATTTTTGTAGTCAGATTTTTTCAGCTTATTAAGGGAAGAAGATTTGCTGAAGCAGAACGTGTACTTGAACGGATAAGATTAAAAACAAACGAAACCGAATGGAACAGCGGATATCTACATGCTCTTGACGGTATACTTAATGCTCAAAAATCGAGTGATTCTTATGCTTTTATAAAAAACTTGGATTTTGAGAATGATAAAAATCTAAAGAAATTCAGAAAAGAGTTTTTAAAGGAGTATAAAAATAAAATTAATGCAGATTTTGACCGTGGATATTTTGCGGCATGGGCAGATTATATGCTCACATCCTCAAGAGACCTAACGACTACAGAAAAAGCCGAGCAACAAACTGTAGACGCTGAAGAAAAAAGCTAAATTGATGACCATTTTTTGAGTGTTTTCTAAAAACTGATTTTTTAATTTTTTGGAATTTCAAGACCCTTTTTTCTTATTCTTTTCGTTCAACAACTATTGTACACTTTGTTGCTAAGGCAGCTATTGCACCTAATGCTGCAAGCCAAGGAACAAGAACAACACCGATAACTCCGATCGTTGCAGGAATCTCAAGTAATACATCACCCTTTTCGTTCTTCACAATTATTCTCGTTATATTTCCTTCGTGAAGTAACTCTTTTACTCTTTCAATTAGATTATCAGATGAAACAGAATACTCCTCACTGGTAATTCTCACAACAGAGGCTCCACAAAAGGAACAAAACCGTGCAGCATCATCCAGTTTCGCGCCGCATTTAGCACAGTATGACATGGAGTGTGACCCTCTAATATTCATGTACATTTGGATCTTTAACTCTTTTATCAGTTTTGATTCCAGAGAAGTTTTGCGATTGTTTTGGTTCAATATTTTTGAAGTGAAGTTTGTACCGAAATTTACCGAAGTATATTTTTATTTGCATCCTGTAGGATTAATGAGAAAATTGACCAGAATCTACGTTTGTCGAAAATGCAGAAAAAAACATTCCATTGAACAGTTTAACCAGAGTAGATTCTGTCTCGATTGTGGAACTTACCTTACTGCAAGAGTAGTTTCTTCAACCAGTTCATCTAGGAAATTCATTAGTAAAATAAAAAAAGCTCCTGAAATAGAAATATCTGATAATGAATTACTCCCAAGAGACTACGAAGTCCGGAAAGGACAAGTAGAGTTTATCGAAGAAGCAAAAAAAGCCCTAGAAACCAACCAAGTTTTCATTGGCAGCGCTCCCTGTGGCATAGGGAAATCTCTAGCATCACTTCTCAGCGTTTTACCCCAACTCGAAAACAACAAGCTACTAGTTAGCTTTAGAACTAGAAGCCAATTACACATCTTCCTAAAAGAACTTAGAGGACTAAAAAATCCTCCCTATACTGTATCATTCTTCAGTAAACAGGACATGTGCCCTCTTGCTAAAAAAAGAGCTGGATCCTATTTTGACTTCCTTGAGGAATGCAGAAGGCTCAAAGAAAATTGTGAATCTGGGACCAAGCCTTTTTGCAGCTTTTATTGGAACATGAACAAGAGAAAAAGACAAGCTGAAGAACTAGCTCTTGATTGTATACGAAAAATCCTTGATCCACAAGAGTCTGTAAGACTGATGGCTAGGCAAGGATTCTGTGCATACGAGATGCTGAAACGAGTACTAAGCAAGGCTCAAATTTTCTTAGGAACATACAACTATACGTTCAATCCCCCAGTTAGAAAAGCGCTTCTGCAG
>WOR8_10001717_pt1 | contig 21991 bp, 21 predicted proteins | sample DeeMarSeWOR38_10_FD_19890 | JGI IMG/M metagenome (IMG submission 19890) | reverse complement strand
TAATCGATTCAATCTCTCAATGTTTTTTTGAATTATTTGAAAACTTTTTGACCTTTCTTCCTCTGAGAGGGTAAATAATCGTTTTTCTAAGAGATCAGCATATCCTTTAATAATAGAGAGCGGTGTACGAAGTTCGTGACTAGCTAAACTAATGAACTCAGCTCTCCGCTGTTCTAGGTCTCTTCTCGCTTCTTCTGTACGTTTTTCAGTAGTAACATCACTTATTACTCCAAATGAACCAATAATTCGATTTTCTGAATCCATCAAAGAAGAAGCTGCAACACGTGTAATCACCTCATTACCGTTTTTATGCATAAACACAAGTTCATAGGCACCAGTAGCCTTTTCTTGGCGTTCTTTATTTGCTCTAACAAATTCACTAATAGAATCTTGAGAAATGAAATTAATAACATTCATTCCCATCATTTCATCTTGAGAATAACCCAACATTTTTTCTATTGCAGGATTGACATAGATAGTGATATTATTAATATCAGTAAGCCAGATACCCTCACTCATTTTAGTAATTAATTTACGGTAACGTTCCTCACTCTCAACTAATTTATTTTCTGCCAGAATTCGTTCTGAAACATCAGATAATGTTACAACTAGATGATTAGGTTCAGTCTGAAACGCATTTACTTCAAAAACACTATTTATTCTTTCGTCTCTATAGATAATGATTTGATTTCGCCATGGTTTTCCATCTGCTGCTACTTTTCGATAAGCATTATGAGCTTCTTCACTTATTTTAGGAAATAGATCTTCAATAACTTTTCCGATATATAGATCTGTCTCAATTCCCAAAATATTATCAGCGGCTAAATTTGCTCCAGTGAAGATTAAAGTTTCATTATCAGGCAATAATTCGAATAATAACATCCCTAAAGGCGAAGAGGCCCAAATGTTCCGGTATCGTTCTTCTGAAAGAAATAATTCGGCTTCTGCTCTCTTTTTAGCAGTTATATCCCTGCTAACTCCACGGTAGCCCTCAAACTTATCTTCTTGAAGTATAGGTACTGCACTTGTTTCTAATACAATTTTATCTCCATGTTTATGATTAAAATCAGCTTCAAGATTATCAATAGGTTGGGTTAATGATATATGTTTTTCAATTCTGTCCATAATTGTTTTCATATTATCTTGCGTTAAGAAAGAACTGAATCGTTGATCTATTATTTCTTCAGGGAGATATCCAAGTATTTTTTCTACCTGAGGACTTGAATAGGTGAATTCACCTATTTTATTGATTTCCCAAACCCAATCATTTATCGTTTCAACTAAAGATTTAAATTTCTCCTCAATATTTTTAGCTGTTTTAGTCATACCAATACAGTATCCTGCACTATTCTTCCATGGGAATCATCTAGCATAAATTAAATTCTCCTAATTAAATTTTTGTTCATCAATGATTTTCATTTTCTTTGATAATTATATTTATTTACATTTTGATCTTGTATCAAAGTCAATATTGCATTAATCACTACAAAATGTCTTGGAGTGTCCTTTTGAAGGATCTTAGGATATTATGATTTATGATTCTTAAAAATCTAATTAATTTTTCGGAAATGACCCTTCAGAATAAATTTTTAATTTTTATTTTGAAATTATTTCAAGTAGAGCTTCAATTCGCGTCATTGCTTGTTCCTCTGAAAAACTTCTTGCATCACACATATCTCCTTCAATTAAAGTCCCTGGTATTCCTGTTAATTCAGTAACCTCTCTTTTTGTTACTGGTTGACCAAGTGAATAGCGTTTACATGATCTCATACTATGGTAAAGGATCCCATCACATAAATAATCTATGGCAAGTGAACTGATAAGATCAATTTTATGCTGAAGGGTTTTATTTAAGTATATATTTGAATACATAATCGCTACATCTTTCAATAATTCACCAGTCTCTTGAAATTCCATAGACCATGCATGTGTATAGGTATCCACTGGGAATACCACTCCTTTCTCAGCTAAAGTATTAAAAAAATCATATAGATTAAACCAGATAGGGATATTATCGAATAAGAGTCGATATTGCTCTTCAACGGTGATGGCTCCGAGGTTTTGATTAACCCGATCTTTAACTTCTTCCAGTACATTCTCATACAAAGAAATAATCTCAAATTTTCCTCTTTGAGACACTATGGGAGCCATGAGAAGAAAACGATCAGCACAATTTAAAGGACTCGGTCTCTTTTTCCCTTGAGCGAGAATTTCGCTCCATAGCTCGATTCCTCTTTTAGAATTTAGCATAACTTCAGTAAGCTTTTCTTCATCAAATTTTTTATTAGCTTGATTCTCTATAAATTTCATATAATCATTTAATTGAACTATAATATAATCTAAATAGTGTGAGGGAATTTTATCACTATTTAGTGGAGGGGTATCAAATAAAAAAAGTGGAACATTAAAAATACGAGATAGCTCTTGATACCATTTTAATACAGTGCCACAAATATTATTCCCAGCGACTAAAAAGTCTGGCTTTGCCAATCCACCTGTTCCATCTATTTCATGAAGTGGTGTAGGAGGGAGGTTAGAAAATATGCTGCCAAATGATGTTCTAGCATAAGCACAAAGATCAGCTGAAAAACCATGTTCTTCTGCAACTTGACATAAGCGAGTAGAATCCTTAGCTGCTCCTGCTATGGCTCCATACTGTTCGGGATATAAAGGTAGGATATCCATTGCATAGAGAAATTCAACTGGTGCTCCTGATGTAACCCAAGCAATTTTTTTTGATTCATAAGGGTTCTTAGACTGAAAGTAATAGAGCGCTTGATTATTTTTAATTTCCTGCAAGGAATTTAAACGGCGATAGACACGTTCTTTTTCTGACATTAAATACACCTCAGGACAGTAGCTCAAGAAAAGCAGCTAATTTTGTGTGAATCTGTTCACGATTTGAAAGATCTGGAGTTGTTTCAATAATTATAGAAGGAATCTCCATCTCCTTAAGCTTATTTTGTAGATGCACAAATTCAAAAGCCTCAGGATCACACCATTTTGTATTTAGAAGGATAACTCCATCGATCTGATTATCTCTAATTAATTTCTTTAGATACTGCATTCTTTCGTGCATGTCTAATGCTGTTGGATCAGGAATTCTTTCCATATATGTTTGAGTTAATCCTTCTAAGAATTTTCCAGTAGGTACAACAAAATTAAAGTTTCTAGTCCCAAAACTAAGATCATCTGCTACTATGTAATTAAAACCTTGAATTTTCCAAATATCAAAATTATCAACTCCCATTCCTCCAGTAACTAATAATCGTGGAGACTGGGGTATTTTTGATGAATCTATCTCTTTCAAGCTTTGTAAATACTCTTCTAGAAGAGTTAAAACTTCTTCAATTGGTAATATATCACCTAAATAAAGTAATTTTGCTAAATCAAAGTATAAAATCTCTCGGAGTGAAACTAGTGATGCCAGTTTTTGAAAATATACTCTTTTTTGGTTATATAACTTTATGCTTTCAACTAGTTTGAGTTCATGCTGTGAATCTACGAATTTTGAATACAGAGAATGAATTAAATTTTCAAATTCAGTTTGAAGGTAACTTCTAGCTGCATTAGTAGATGTCAAAACTGGAAAGGTTAGGTTATATGTCCATTGTGTTGGAAAAACTTTTCTCCAGAGATCAGAAACGTTCTGTAACGAATCACAAGTACCTGTTGAGAAAATAATACCATCAAGTGTCCTAAAACCGCCGCTTAACGCTAAATCCATAATTTGACGAAGCCAAGAGCATCCAAAAGATTGTATATATTGTTCTGAAGCACCAGTTTTCGTGATTCCTATTGAAACGATTCTAATAGGATGTAAGCCTAGGGCATGGATAATTTCTACTGGAACACGGTTTGTAAAGTAACCAATGAGTTTTTTACCATCAGTATCCAATCTTTCCAGGGCTTCAGTATAATTATTATAAAGACTGAAATGTTTTTCCCCATTTATCATTTAAATCACTATTTTACCGATATTCCGCCATCTAATACCAAATATTGACCAGTTATACTGGCAGAGGCCTCACTTCCTAGATAGCAAATTGCTGCTTTGAGATCAGAAGGATTAACAAATTTTCGGAGCGGGATCATTTCAAGTAATGCTTCTCTTACAGGACTTCCTTCCGTTGTGAACATTTTAGCCATTGAATCAATTCCTTCAAAGAAGCTTGGCACTATGCTATTTACCCTAATTTGCGGGGCCCATTCTACTGCTAATTGTCGTGTTAATCCTAATAATGCAGCTTTACTTGCTGTATAGCCTATTTGAGGGATTGTTGCTGTCCCTTGTAAGGCAAGAAGAGAGCTTATTAATATAATCTTTCCACCATTAGGATTATGTTTGATTAATTCGCGAGAAAAATCGCGAATGATCAAAAAACTTCCAGTTAGATTGGTATCAATGACCTTGGACCAAGATTGCATTGTTTGTTCACTAGTTGGTGCAGCCCACGTTACACCAGCATTACAAATCAAAATATCTAAATATTTGATAAAATTTTTAAGTTCTTTAACAATTTCTTTAACTTGTTCTTCAATGCTAATGTCGCATCTAAATCCTTTTATCTGAGCATTCGAAAATTTCTCTTTCAATCGTTTTTCTTCATCCTCAATTGATCCATGACGCCCTCTTCCACAAAAGAATAACGAACTTACTCCTGCTTCCAAAAGACCTTCATTAATACATGTTCCTAGACCCTTAGCCCCTCCTGTAACAAAAGCTGCTTTTCCTGATAAACTGAAGAGATCTAAAAGTTTCTTCATTGACTCATCAATCCTCCATCTACTGGAATAACCGCGCCTGTAATATAGGAAGACGCATTACTTGCTAAAAATACAACAACTCCTTTGAGTTCCCATGGTTCTCCCAATCTACCCATAGGATTTTGATTTTCAAGTGTTTTTCTCATAGGGCTTTCTTCGTTTGTAAAATATCGTGACATATAAGAGGGAAACCAAGAAGGTGCAATAGCATTAACTCGAATTCCATTAGAAGCGTATTCAATGGCCAGTTGTTTAGTCATTCCAATAACTCCAGCTTTTGATGAATTATATGCAGCAACACCATACTCTCCTCCTTTATAACCCGCAACACTAGAGATATTAATGATAGAGCCACCCGTTCCACGCGGTAACATAAAACTAGTTATCACTTCACGACACATTAAAAAAGTTCCAGTCAAGTTAATATCAATGACCATCTTCCATTTTTCCAAGGTTAAACTCTCAGTAGGATGTCCCCAAGAAACTCCAGCATTATTTACAAGAATATCAATATTTATTGACATTTCATTCAAGGATTTTACTAATTGTTTTACATTCTCTTCACTACTTACATCACAATTTAGCCCAACAACCTCTGGTCCTATTTGGCCAAGTTTGTTCGAAGCAGCTTCTAAAGATCCATGACGCCCTCTTCCGCAAATTATTAATTTAGCTCCTGCTTCCAATAAGCCTTCAGCCATGGAATACCCTATTCCAGAGGCACCTCCAGTCACTAATCCGGTTTTATCACTCAAAGAAAAAAGCTGAGATATATTCATGAATTATATTCTTCCTTAAAAGATAGAAGATAATTATTGCAAGAGATTTTAAATTCCTTATGGACATTTAAATTTTATAATAAAAAATACTCTTATTCGAATTGGATAGAATTAATTCAATTCCTCAACGCGTAGATTATCTGTAAGGCTTTTGAAAATTTAATAAGAGTTTACCCCAGATTCTCATTACTCTTTCATCCCTATTTAAATCCGTTAGTGTTTCATCATCCCCTACAAACGTGTCTAATAACATGGCAGCACTCAAAGTGTTAAGTCGTGATTCATGATATTGAAGAAGCTCTTCTATTAAGAGTTTTTTTATTCCAGGAGACATATCTTTTAATATAGCAAAGGGTGTGGAAAGAAATTTGCGCTGAAAATCTTTGATAAGAAGTAAATCTGAAGTAAATCCAGTATCAATGGCCATAAAGTAATTTTTTCCAAAAATAAATCGTAATTTATGAATATAAGTCGTCCCAAATGAAATATATTTGGGTTTTGAATCAAATAATGACTGAATGAATCCAACAATAGCTGAAAAGAACCCAGCCCAGATACCTTGATTTGTTAAATTATAAGAAAAGGGAATTTCAAAACCATCAAGATTAGCAATTATCGCCCACCCCTGTGTCTGAATCAAACTAGTGCGTTCTGCATGCTTCCTTAGATAATAATGTAGAAGTAATAATTCCTGGAAGGATAAAATACTAAAGTTACTACCCGCAATACCGACTATATTGTCCAAAAGATTGTTATCCAGATATCTCTCATTAATATCAAGGATAATATCTCTGAAATGTTGCTCAATTGCTTCTTTGGTTTCTTTATCGGCATCAGTAACCAGATTACTATACAAAATTGATGCTTGGCCAACCATCACAGCTCTCATAATTTGTTTAATATCTTCAGGAAGTCCTCCTTCCGCATCAATCAGTAATAAGGTAACTGCAGGATCTGATATAATTAGAAAAAATTTTTCTTGCAAGGAAACAATGAAGATTTCAGAAGATTTTAACCCTGAATGAGCTGGACGATCAAAATTAATTGATGCAATACCTTCAGTTCCAAAGAGTTCCTTTCCTAATTTTCCCAATCCCATCAGAAAATTTGAAACGACCTCTAAAAACTCATGACTAGGATTTCCATATGACCATTTTACTTCTGTCCCTTCAATAAATAAGGCCCAATGTTCTTGAACCCTTGCAGTTATTCTTTGCATTTCCTCACAGCTCATTCTTTGTTTTAATTCATTTATTTCTTTTGAAAGAGTGTCTAATTAGAGAGATATTGAAAATAATATTTTATAATTTGACTCTTGGACTTTTTGTATTAAATTGTATCAAGAAATTATGAATGATTTCTTCCCTTTAAAATTTATACATATTATTTTGGGAAAAAACAGGGAAAATATGAGAGTTAAAACGCATAATTGATATTAAAAGCTGTATAACCAGTAAAAAAGAAAAAAAAAGAAAGAAAGTAGATCTACTTAAAACATCGGATGAGGAATCTTTCTTCTAGCATCTCGTTTCTCAAGATCTACGATCACTTGATTAAATTCTCCTTTAAGTTCAGCTGGAGGACGAGAGGGATGTTTAAACCCTGATTCACGATCTAATGCATATGCATATAGGAAAGTTTTGAAAGCAGTTCCCATAGGATAGGTTACAATAGACATAGGAATCGTTGAAAATATAATAACAACTATTCCGATGACAAACGCACCTTCTACTGTGGAAAAAATTAAATATCCTACATATGCTCCTGCTGCACCCCACAGTACAAAATTAATGATATTAAAGAAGAACATTACCAATCCAAAACCCGTTTCTCCCACCATGAGATCCAACCAATTATTCCATACCATTTTAGCTGAATCACGAATCGAATCTCTTACACCCTTCTTTTTAACTACAATAGCTGGTAATGTAAAGTAAGTAAAGAATCTATAAAGACCGATAATGATACTTACTATTACTGAAGTAATTAAGAATATAAAAACTGTAAATATCTGCTCATTCCTACTTCTTTCTGTGGTTCTAGCTAATCGACGTGCTCCACGTCCAAGAACTCTTGTAATCATTTCTAAAGTTGCTCGGATGATACAAAACCAAAGCAGAGGGGAAAAAACCTGTCTTACATCATTCCATGCAATTTTTAAACTGGGATCTTCTTTTCGATACCAGTCAAACGCGTAAGAAACCATAAATCCTCCGATAATGTAATATAACCCAAAATAAATTATTAGATAAATATATTCAACAAGAAGACCAATTATTGAACCTAATTCAGAAAATTCTGCTGATCCCTCAGTAAATACCCCCCAAGTATCATAGATTTCTAAAAAGCTGAACCCCATAATCATACCAGCAAATATTGTAAATAGAGCAACTATAATGGGAGCAATTAGTAATGCCTTTTCATCAAGAACTAAGCGAGCAGCGAACTCAACAAATTTTCCCGCTCTTCGCAATCTACATTGATTCCATAAAGCAAACAATAAAAGGAGAACCCCAAAAATAAGAACTATATAACCAATAAGAGCGATTGGGGCTAAGAAAGAAATGATTATCCCAATCCATATCATTACCCCAGGAATCAGGAAAGACATGAACAATACAACAGGAGTGGCTAAATGACGCATTAATTGAAGTATAATCCATCCTAAAATAAGACACATAATGAAAAATATTCCTAATGCCAAAAGAAGATATGGTATACCTTGTGATAGAAAAGGAATGACAGTTCCTAATACTACTAGAATTGATTCAAATTCTGTAGGATATTTGATGATTAAAAGGTCATAAATGGAATATATTCCAAATCCGTAGAGAATTAGAACCAAAAGAAGAAATAAATAGAGAAAAACCTTTCCATGACTTGCTGTTTTAGTTTTTGACAAAATTAATAACCTCATTCTCTATTATTTGTTGAACCTTTTATGTTATTTCGCATCATAGAGATTTTAAGCTTTGAAAGGTTATATTACATAATGAGTAATTAAATAAAAACTCAAAATTTTTTTGATCAGATGGTTCATCCAATGGCTAGTACAACTGAAATAATTTTTTTAGGCGCAATGGCTTCTTTATTAGCTGGTTTAGCAACAACAATTGGTGCAATCCCAGTATTTTTTGGCAAAGAAGTCTCTGATAGGAATTTAGATATTATGTTAGGATTTGCAGCAGGAGTAATGTTAGCAGCTTCAGCTTTTAGCTTGTTAGTTCCCGCTCTTAATATGAATCCAGTATTTTCATCCTGGGAACTAGAGCCTGTCTTCTTAACAGTATTCGGATTCTTTATGGGTGCATTTTTTATCCATATAATCGATCGCTGGGCCCCTCATCAACATTTTATACATGGTCCAGACAAATCTGTTGAGACTATTAAAGAAGGATCACGAAAGATGTCTAAAAGGTTAGCAGCAACTTGGTTATTTGTCATAGCAATTACAATTCACAATTTTCCAGAAGGATTGGCAGTAGGAGTTGCATTTGGCGCAGAAAACATTTCTACTGGATTTATAGTAGCATTAGCTATTGGATTACAAAATATACCAGAGGGAACTGCAGTAGCTCTGCCTCTTCTACGTGAAGGTTATTCAAAAATCGATGTTATCAAAATAACTTTAGTTACAGGGTTAGTGGAACCAATGGGAGGTCTCTTAGGCGTGGCTGCCGTATCCTTTGTTGGGGGTATTTTGGGTTTTGGGATGGCTTTTGCTGCAGGAGCAATGATATTTGTAGTATCAGATGAAATAATACCTGAAAGTCATAGAAAAGGACATGAACGCGCTGCAACATTTGGGGTTATTTTAGGCTTTATTGTAATGATGTTCTTGGATAATTTCATTGTAGGAGCATAACAATATTTCTAGAAAACAGAGACTTGATTATTGAATATAACAAAACAAGTCAAAAACAGTATTTGATGTAAAAAGTCTTGGATTATTCTGCAACTTATCTAAATTGACACTTCGTTCTATTATTCCCCAATGTTTTTTTAACTTATATTCAATTCACTGAGCTTTGTTTTAAGATATAGAACTTTCATTAATTGATTTATATTATCCCTTGCCTCCTCAGGACTAGTTACATATAACATTTCGTATAATTCCTGAAGAGTAGTTAATACAAACTAATTCCCTCTCCTATCTGACAAATCTATAGGTGTGACTAGACTATTGTAGATAATAATCTCCCCAATTGTTAAACTTACTACATGACCATGGGGGATATCGAAATAAGAGGTAAGAGGATAAGAAAAAGCATGAGCAGCAGTGGTTTTGGCTATATTGATAGCTATACCTGCATAGTACATACATTCTTTCTTCTCCTTTACTTAAAAACTAGTAGATAAAATAATGAAAACTATATAATTATACAGAAATGAGAACACTAAAAAAAATCTCTCTAACATTAAGATTAAGGATCTCATTACCTGTGAAAATTAGATTAAGAAATTCTTTTAGATTCAAATATTAATAAAAATATTTTACCATATAGAAAATTCAAATAAACGCTCATAAACTTCAGGGTCAAATAGGTATTTTGGTTTCATCTATTTCAACTAGAGTCTCAAGTTCGAGGTTAAAGATTCAATTTGAAGGATTTAAATATGGTAATTATCTATAAAACATATGAACCAGATCAAGGGCTTGAAGAAATTCAGGCCAGATTATTCACCCAAGGAACTGGTATAAAAGTCACTAGCGAAGAAATAAAAAATAGAATAAAAAAAGAGAGAACTAATCCTAACTTTCTCCGGTATGCATTCTCAGAGGAAGGAAAAGCTCTAGCATATATTCAAGCTCGGAAGGAAAGGAGTCATATTTATGCAATCGGATACCCTTGGGCAACTCCAAACTGCCCTTCAGATGTTCAAAACAAATTATTCGATGATCTTCAAAATTATCTCCTTGAAAAAAACCCAGATGAACTTAGATACTGGATTCATAACTCTTGGAAACACGTTGAATCTTTTTTTCTAAAAAAAGGTTTTAAAAAAACCTTTAGTGGATTTAGGTATGAGTTTAATGTTACAGAACTCTCTAAGCTGGATTTCTCACTCCTGGGTTTTACCTCACGACTCGCAACTCATCAGGACCTTGAGGCATTGATCAAGCTTGCCCAAGAAGATGAGGAATTAGGGAAGGTGCCTGAATTAACCGAGGAGGCTTTAAGATCCTATTTCACTGATAAAGTACTAAAAGACGGTCATTGTATATTGATCTCTGATGATAAAGGAGAAATTGTCAATGCTAGTGCTCCTTTAAGAGATTTTCCTAATCCTGAACCTGATGATAGATATATGATTTTACGATTCACTGCTACGCGTCCTAATTATCATGAAACTTGGAAATTATTGTTGGTTGAAATTGCTAAGGAATGTATTAAAGCAGGATGGATTGATCTACCTTTAGGCGTTAATATTAGTGAAAATAGCCCTCATGGACCTGTTTTTGAAACTTTGAATCCACGAAAAGTTCCTGGGTACAATCTATTTACCTTCAAAGTTGAGAAATAACCCGATTTTTTTACTCCTTTTGAAAAACAAGACAATAATGATGATGAACATTTGAAACATAGGAGTAAGGATATCCCCATATCCCCATAAATTTCTGGTCCTGTAACCAAATAAATTCTTGTTTTAATACAATATTAGGATGTTCACTAAATTTTAATGCAAATTCCCATGCCAAAGGTCGCATTTTGCTATCTGCAGGACGCACATTTTGAAGAATAACAACGATATATCCATGGTCCTTTATTATTTCACAAAAATCGAAAAAAAGAGAAACCAATTCATCTAAATATTGATTATATTGTGGAATATTCCCTAGATCACGTGAGTCAGTTCCATAAGTCTCATCATACCCGTTTTCCACTCGTTGCTTAAGTGTGGATTTAACACCACCCCTCGATTCAGCTAGGATATTCCAATATGGGGGTGATGTAAGTAATAAATCTGCTGAGGGAAATCCTTGCTCCATAAAAATCTTCTTACAGTTATGTGAGTCATCATTTGCTATATAATATGTATTATTTTTACTTTCATTATTTATAACACGTTTTCTAGCATAATCAGCATATTTTTTGTTTAATTCGATCCCCCAACAGTTACGATTCAACTCCTTGGCTGCAGTAAGGGTGCTACCTACTCCCATAAAGGGATCGAATACCCAATTTTTTTCATCTCTCTTGGTAAAAAATCTGATAAAATGTTTTGCTAATTCTGGTGGAAAACTTGCAGGATGATCTTTGATCTCATAAGGAAGATCTGAAGGCTTTCCATCAACTATCATCCAGCTTTTTGTGTGTCTTAACCATTCCTTTCCTGTCAGATCATTCAACTGATTTTTTTCAGAGTATTTTCCTTTAAATTCAATATTGTATTCTAAATTTCGTATTATACGACCTAAAGAACGAAAAATCCTTGCAGTTTCGATGAAATTCCCCTGTAGAAAATGTTCTTCGGCGATATTTAGTAATTTTTTAACGTCAAACTGAGTCTTTTGGACCAATTCAGCCGAATTAGGCCTATTTGTAGAAATTTTGTTTATTTTATCTAATACTGTGACATCTATTGTCCAAGAAGTTCCTTTAGGAATATCTTGTACTTCTTCAGATTTTTTCATAATGATTTTAATCTTTAATTTATAGTTCTTATAACTCTCATGATCACTATTGAATAATGAGAAATAACTATCTTACTTAAAAGAATACAATACGTGAAGGGGAGAACGATTACTTAAGAACTTTTACCAGAATTATTTATTCTTTATCAACAAATTATTATTTTCTGACAGGATTCCTTTATCAATCAAATGACTAATCGCTTCTTCTAATTTAAGCTTGTCTGGAGGAGAATTTCCTTTAGAAATTGCTTTCATGGTAGCATTCATTACAATTGCTGTCTTTTTCTCGAATTTGCCTTGAAAAGCACTTAGAATCATCGATTCATGTTCATCAAACTCACGTAGAGGTTTTACTATTTCAATTTCCTCTTCCTCTTCATCAGAATTACTACTTATTCTTTTTTCAGTCTTTAAGATTAGTAAATCCCCTTTAGATTCAATTGTGCCTTCTGATATCAATTTATTAATTATGTCATCAATCTGATCTCTTGAAGGGGGTTTTTCCCCTTTTTGTGCTATTTCCATTATAAATTGCATAATAAATGCTTGACGATTTTCCATTTTACCAGAAAAAGTATTTAATAATTGTTCCTTTAACTCCTTTCTCAAAAAGCACACCTATTCTATATTTAGCTGTCTTCGTTTCATCCTAGCCTTTAATACAGTCTGAGATAATATTTCAATTGCTTCGTGAACATTAGTTCCCATTCGAGCTGAAGTAGGAAGATATGGAATTTCAAATGGTATGTTCGGATTACTATCAAGAAACTCCTGTAATAATTCTTTATTGTATATTGCTGGCAAATCACATTTATTTCCTAATACGATAAATGGTACATCGGGCCCTGCATTGGTATGAAGTTCTTCACGCCACAATTTTAAGTTCTCCATGGATAAGGGTCTGGTAACATCAAAAACCATAATACAAGCCCTTGAACCTTTATAGAAAGGCCCTCTTACTAAATCAAATCGTCGTTGGCCAGCTAGATCCCAGAATTGATACCGAAAAAGCTGCCCACTTGAGCTTGTATATGGATATGTCGCAATATTTGCGCCAATGGTCAATAAATAAGTGGAATGAAACTCTCGTCCTAGTAAATATTCAATAATACTGGTCTTTCCTACAGCGCCATCCCCAATTATTGTTATCTTGTAGTATTGACCAATATGAGGTTCCATTGTTATTCTTCACTACAACCTATTAGTTCCAATTATCTGAGAGCTCTAGAAAAAAACCAATACTCATTTCTTATATTCATTTGCAATTAAATTTCAAAATTAAATCTAATTTAAATAACCCAATAGCGTAAATTCCTAATTTTTCTCTTCTTTTGTGAAAAAAACGTTTAAACGCTATTCAATCCTTTACAAGGAAGTATGAATGCTTCAAAATAATGAATAAGGAATAGAACATATTTATTTAACATTAAATTATCCTTCTTCATAGTCTGGGGTTTCAAGCTTATAAAAAACACCTGTTCCTTTTAATGTTTCGTGAATTTTAATTGATAATTCCAGGATATCATGAACAGTAATATCTCTTCCCCAATCATATTCTAAATCATATTTACCTGTTATAGGTTTGAATCCTAATCCAGTTAATCGTTGCATTACTAATAAAGGATTTTCTCCATTTGATGAATGAAAAAGGATTAGAAAAGTTTTCATAATTATCTATTTCTGATTGATGATCTTAAAAAATGTTCCATTTCAATTTAGATAAAAAGTCTAATTTCTAAAGAAATGCTAGGGGGTGGAAAATTCACATGAATAAAAGCTAAGAGGTCTTGGATAGGGAAAAACAGGACGAATAAGTATCTTAAATGATCTAGACGCCTCCTTTAATATAATGTCAACTTTTTGCTTTTCTCTACCTTTTAATTCAATCGTTTGTAAGTATTTTTCATCTTGAAATACTTGAATCGAATTTTGGGTTTCTTCTGCTTTTACATTAAGACTGATCTTGAGTAATTCATACTGCAAATTGCCAGAAACCTTGATTTCGATATATGAATAGTTCCAATAATCCTTTTCAAGAAAGGTTGAATTTTGATAATTGAATCTACCCATAAGAACCACTTTATCCTCTTTCCATTGATCAGTTATTGAATACTCCTGACCATAGGAATAGCCTCCATAAGTAATTAACATTGCTGTAAACATATTCGTCATTATACAAGGAAATTGGGGAGAAATTGTTAATAGTGGTTCATTAATTGTCATTAAAATCAAAAAAAGGATTGATAATGTAAAATTTAATTTCTTTTTTCGTATGTAATTCCTTTTGTAAACAACTTATTTCAGTCAGATCAATTAGTAATGAATAGATTTGGTGGGCTAAAACTGATAAAAAGTCATCATATAGATAAAACGTTTCTTCATCGACGTTATTACCGAAATTTTCCGACATGGATACTTGGACATTTATTATCTCATAAACGGTTGTTTATTTTAGGATATCTACTGCTTTTTATAGGAATAGGCTTAGGAATCATCATTCCATTAATACTACGCTATTATTTTGATGAAGCAATCTATTCAGGAAGTATAAATGTCATTTTACTTATTTGTATTATCTTTCTTAGCATTTATCTTTTCAATTTCGTATCTCAAGCCTTTGGTGCTTATATCAATGCACGTTTCAGTGAAAAAGTAGTGAGAGATGTTCAGGTTGAATTCTTTCAGTCAATTCATTCGAAATCAATGGCTTTTCATGACTCTGCTCGGATTGGAGAACTCCTTTCTATGGCGACATCGGATTCACGTCAATTATCCTGGATGTTGATTAGTATTCTAATGTTCGCTTTGGCAATCTTTACAACCTTCACTAGTTTATTAGCAATGTCCACATTAAATATTCAGCTCTTTTTTATCTTTTTAGGCTTTATTCCATTCATTCTCTTTACAATGTTCACTTATGGTAAATCATTAGGCCCTGTGTCAATCAAAAGACAAGAACTATTTGCAAAATGGCAAGCAACACTTCAGGAAAATCTAGCAGGTATTAGAGTTTTGCGAACCTTATCAAATCGAAATCAAGAATTTGAAAAGTATGATGAGGATCTTAAAGCTGTACGAGAAGTTTTAATTGAACGAGGGATAAAATCAGCTCGTTATTACCCAATTTTGATTTTATATATCGCTTTAGGAGTGAACTTTATTATAGGAGGTTATTTAGTATTTTCAGGTGAGATTACACCAGGAACTCTAATTGCATTCAATAGTTTGATCCTTCTCCTTCAGGGCCCTAGCGAATTTATCCGATTTACCGTTTTCTTAGGATCAATGGGATTTGCAGGTGGAAAACGTGTCTTTTCAGTTATTTCTAAACAACAACAATTAGTTGATGGGAATGAAGACTTACGAAAAGTTAATGGAGATATTGAATTCAAAAATGTCACTTTTCGGTATAATCCAGAAGGACCTGATGTTTTAAAAAACATCAATTTAAAAATTCAATCTGGTCAGATGGTAGCTATAATCGGTCATACTGGATGTGGAAAAACTACCCTTTCAAAACTTGTTCAAAGGCTTTATGACCCAGTTGAAGGAGAAATCTTGGTTGATGGTAAAAAAATTAAGAATTTTCCTATTGATCAATATCGAAGACAAATCGGTGTCATTGAGCAAGATGTTTTTCTTTTCTCAGCTTCAATTCGAGAAAATATCCTTTATGGATGTGGAAAACTCCATCCAGAATTAGAGGAGAAAATGATTGAAGTAGCTAAATTAGCACAGATCCATGATTTTATTTCTACACTACCAAATCAGTATAATACTGTTATAGGTGAAAGAGGGGTCACATTATCAGGAGGACAAAGACAAAGACTAGCTCTTGCTCGAGCTTTCATGATTAATCCTCCTATTTTAATTCTAGATGATTCGACTAGCGCAGTTGATTCAAAGACAGAAGCCAAAATTCAAAACGCATTAAATAACCTTTTATATGCTCGTACAACCCTAATTGTAACCCATCGACTCTCTACCCTAAGAAAAGCTGACTTAGTAGTTCTTATGAAAGGTGGAGAAATAGAGGATAAAGGTTCTCATGATGAATTATATCTACGGAATGCAGAATATGCGAGTATTTTCAAGCAGTTTGAAGATCTTCCTGCTATTCCAACAGAATTATTAGTAGAGGAGGAGGCGATATAAATGGCTTGGCACATAATGGGGGCATTACGCTCTGAGAAATATGATAAAAAATATTCCGAAAAGGAAATATCGAAACGATTAGCTCCATACATGCTAAAATATAAAAAATTGTTGGTATTCATTACTATTTTTTCCCTTCTAGGAGCTCTAACATCTATTATAGCTCCACTATTTATGGGAATAGGATTTGATGAACTATTCAAAGGTGTGGAGAATCAATCCCTTGAGTTAATCATACTTATTTCCATTATATACTTCTTTCTTCTTACTTTCGAGTGGATATTCAACTACTTCTCTCAAATAAATAGTTCTATTCTCCAGGCAAATGTTACATATGATCTTCGTCGTAAATTATTTGAACGCATTAATCAACATGAATTAGCGTTTTTTGATACAAATAAAACAGGGAAAATAATGTCTCGAGTCAGTGGAGATACCTTTCAACTTGGGGGAGTCTTAACCTCAATTATGGATCTCGGATCAGTAATTCTACGAGCAGGGTTAATTCTCACAACAATGCTTATTTTGGATTGGCAATTAACACTATTTTCTTTGTTGATCTTCCCTTTTCTTTTTCTGATTGTTTTTTTATTTCGTAGAGTATTCAGGCGATATTCTTTGCTCCAGATGCGAGTTGAAGCGACATTAAATGCCTTTGTTGAGGAACAGATAAGTGGAATTCAGATTACAAAATCCTTTGGTCAAGAACAAAATGTTTTACAAAGTTTTGAAGAACTTCAGAATACTAAAGTTAAGGTGAATATTAAACAAGCGACTCTTTTCAGAGCTGTTGGCCCTTTATTTGATTTAATTGCTGCAATAGGCTTAACACTTATATTATTTGGAGGAGGTGTTACAATAACCCAAATTCCCTCTTTATTAACCCCAGGCCTTCTTTATTTGTTTATCACATATCTACGACAACTTTTTCAACCTTTAATTGCCCTTTCTACCTTTTATGCCTCTTTACAAGGAGGATTTGCTTCAGGTGAAAGGATTTTTTCTTTAATGGATGTACCAGTTGAATTAAATGAAGGTCATTTGATATGTCCACCATTAAATGGTGAAATAGAGTTTAAAAATATCAATTTTGGCTATAATTCAACCACTTCAGTCTTAAAGAATTTTACTCTTTACATTCCGTCAGGTCAAACATTAGCAATTGTTGGAGAAACAGGGGCTGGAAAAAGTACTATAACATCCTTGCTAGCACGATTTTATGAATACAATTCTGGGGAAATTATATTTAATGGAAATCTTTGTCTCAAGCATCTAGATGCAGATTCATTAAGAAGTCAGCTTGGTTACGTCCTTCAAGAACCATTCCTATTTTCTGGAACCATTAGAGATAATTTACTCCTTGGTTCTCCATCAGCTACTGAAGATGATCTCCAATGGGCCATAAAAACCGTTAATGCTGACACTTTCATCAACATGCTTCCTAAAGGATTGGATACATCAATAAAGGAACGAGGACGAGGATTATCTCAAGGGCAAAGGCAACTAATTTCATTAGCTCGAATACTACTCAAAGATCCTAAGATATTATTATTAGATGAAGCAACAGCGTCAGTAGATGCATATACTGAGCATATGATTCAAAAAGCATTGGAGGTTTTATTCAAAGATAGAACAACAATTGTGATTGCGCATCGATTATCAACTATTTTAAAAGCAGATCGAATTATAGTCCTAGATGAAGGCCAGATTATTGATTCTGGTACTCACCAAGAGCTAATCAGCAAACCAGGAGCATACCGAGATCTATATTATACCTATTATGCTCACCAAGGTGCTCTTGAGGAATTAAAATTAAAACAAAAAGAAATACACGTATTAGTGGAGGATTAATTTATGACTCAAATGTTAAAATGTAAAGAATGTGATGAAACACAACCTATTCCAGTACATTGTGGGAAAGCAATGCATATTGAGAAATATGAAGGAAAAGAAATGCTAATTTGCTGGATGGGGGCTAATTGTGGAATCAAGGAATTACCAATTCATCACGGTAAGCCAATGAGTATAGTAGATATATGAAAACATATCCATTATATTACTTCTAATCCTTGAATTGTTTAGAGATGTCTTTATAAACTTTCTCAAGTTTTTTATCTGTTTCTACAACAATTTTCAAGTATTTTTCTATCTTTTTTATTTTCTTGTCAACTTCGCTGAATTTTTTTTCAACTTTCTTCTGATGAGAATTAATTTTTTTGAGATGATCCTCTATTGATTTGAATTGCTTATCAATATCACCGATAGGAACAGTAATTCCTGATTCGTTTTTGATAGTCGTAATAGAAAGCTTAGGAGGAGTTAGAGGGGGTATTTGTTCGATCTCTTGTTCCATGCTCGAAGGAGGAGATTGTTTAGGCATTACTGGGGGTTGGGGTTTAGGAGGTATTGATTGTGAGGCAGTAGGAGGAGGGGATGAAAATGAGGGTTTTATTGGAGGAGGTTTACTAGGTGGAGGAGGAGTATAGGTTATTGATGATTGAGGAGGAGGTTTTGGAATTTCTTGAGGTTCAGAAGAACGAAAAGAAGGACTGAGGGAAGTTTCTTGACCTTTTACTGGTGGTGGAGGTTCTTTAAAAGTTTCCTGAAGATCTAAAGGAATAATGGGTTTTATTTCATTAGCTTCACGATCTGTTAAAGCTTGCTGTGCCCCGCAATGAGGACAGGGAAAGTCCATTACATAATTCCGACATTTTTTACAGACTGGACTCATGTTAATTATATAATTCACATGATTAATAAACAATTTTTTTTGGGATCTTATTCCTTACCTTTGAGATCCAAGATTTTTGGGAGCGCTTGAATAAATTTTTTCCGACAAAATCCAATTTGCTGGATAATATTAAAATACCATACCTATTAATTTGGCATTAAATAGGAAGGAGAATTAATTATGTAAAGGAATTTTTGAATAAAATCTATTTTAGTACATTAAAATCTTTATAATCATCTAAGTCTACCCATTTATAATGGAAGAAAAAATTTGGGATTATTTAATTTTCTCTTATTAAGAGCTTTTATTGACTATAAGAGTCTTATAATTATTACTTCGATGTCCTATTTTTTGTCAACTAAAAAATAATCTAATGGTTTTGAATTACTTCTTCTGACTGTTACTTTAGTTTCCCATTTCTCAGAAAGATTGATGATAGACCTTGAATCTTTTTTACTTTGAATTAACTGTGATAATGCAAAACTCTCCCAAAGTTCATGAAAATTTCCATCCATTAGATTTTGTAATAGCGGATTCAATGGCATATACGATTCGTATTCTTTTAATACATAGTTTAAATCTTTTTTAGTCATTTTTATCTGATTTAAGTGATCTATGATAAAAACGCCCCTATTAGACTCGAAAAGAATAATAAAGAGTGGAAATCTTTTCTTTAGAAATTGTAAAAAGGGTTTTTCATTGCGATGGATTAGTTTTTTAGAAGAGGCGTATAAAATTCCATGAGGAGAGACGGATAATCGTAAAAAAGCTTTATGAGAATGAAGATCTGTGTTCACCTCTCTACTCATCCGTACAGCTTTTTCAGCAATTGGATTGCCAATATTTTCTAAAACTTCCTTTGGTAAGGCTTTTACTACTTCCAGAAATTTGTTATCAACCTCCTTATGACGACTTAATGCCCCTATAACTTTCTTCTTATGAATTCTACGGATCATAAACATAACCCAAAAAAATTGGATTTAGTTAAAGAATTCCTTTAAATTGGTTTGTTTCCTTCCATCTATAATCAAAAATGGTTTAGCTCTTTTTAAAACAACTCCAAGCCGACTAAGGTCCTTGTAACTCTTAATTTTATTATTTATTTTTCTTAAATTGCAAATTCGCTTTGCAGAGACTTCTCCTACTCCTGGACATCGTAAAAGCTCCTTATAACCTGCTTCATTGACATCTAAGGGGAATATTTCATCTTGAAATGCGATTGCCATCTTCGGATCGATATGTAAAGGAATCATGCCATCTTCATTAAGAATAGATATTATTTCTTCTCTTTTATAAGAATATTTTCGGAATAACCAGTCAATTCGATATAGAAAATTCTCTCGTTTTGACATTGTATAGGGAAGCTTAACTTTTTCTAGTGGAGTTCCTTTCATTGGAGTAAAAGCAGAGAAATATCCTCGCTTAATGTTGACATGATTATATTCCCAAACAAGTCTTTCAAAAATCTCTTTATCTGATTCACCTGCAGCTCCTATAATAAATGGCGTTGTATGACCTGCAGGAGTTAAACCAGATTCAATCAACTGCTTAATGGTCTTTTGAGGTCTAACAATATCTAGATAGTAATCTTTTGTACTAGAAACTTCATTTAATCTTGATGGACTTGGAACTTCAATATTTAAACTAACTCGATCTGCAATTTCCATAATTCTTCTAATCTGATAATTATCAGTTCCAGGTAGTATCTTAATGTGCAAATACCCTCTAAATTTATATTGAGATCTTATTAAATTAATCGCTTCAATCATATTCTCTGTGGTTTCAGATACACTTCTTAAAACCCCAGATGACAGAAAAAGCCCCTCAACGTAATTTCTGATGTATAAACCCATAAAAGCTTTTGCTAATTCCTCAGGTGTGAACATTGTCTTTGAATTAGCTCTCGAACAGCGATTTATACAATATTTACAATCATTTAGACAGTGATTTGTCATTAGAACCTTAAAAAGACTTATACACCTTCCATCAGGACTATATGCATGACAAATACCAGCATGGTGAGGAGTACCTATTCTATTTCTATTAAATGCTTTTCTTGGTGAAGCCATAGATGCACATATATCAAATTTGCTTGCATTACCTAAAATTTCAATTTTTCGCTGCAATTCACCCAAAAAGATCCAACACCTAAACTACAATTTTACTAGATATTTCATTGAAACTCATTTTAAATCCTATATTCTACCTCTTCAAAGTAAAATGTAAATAAATTTTTTATTAGTTTAGTTTTACGACTAAATTAGAAGAAAATTTGGAACTAATAATTCGAGATTCATTTTTCTATTTATAGATAAGAGAATTATTCTTGTAGAAAAATAGTTCCTGAAATTATGGACTTTTACGTCATTTTTATCTTCTTTTTATGTTTTTAGGGTTGGTACTGATACTAGAAAATTATTTTAGATTTCATGTGCCAATTACTCTATAGGTTTGGTTATAGATGAAACTGTTGAAAAAGAATTTTTTTCAAAATATATTCAACTATTCCTTAGTATTTTTGCTTATTTTTCAAATCTTTAACCTTAGTCAGAATCATATGGGTATATCCAAACTCAATTACCAAAGTAGGTCTCCAATTATTATTCTAAAGAATAGTGATTTCAGTTCATATAATTTTCCTGGAGTAGGATCAGAGGAAGAACCCTACCTGATTGAGAATTATCTAATTTCAGATTCTTTATATCCTTTAATAGAAATTCGAAATACTAATGTATATTTCCGTATAGCTAATAATTTTCTAGACAATATAAATACTGGTGTTGAAGCAATATTCTTAAAAAACGTTGTTAATGGGGAAATTGTAAATAATACCATTGTTAATAGTCGTCATGGAATCTACCTCGATAATTCAGATGAGAATAAGGTAATAAATAACAGTATTTCTCAAACATCGGAAAGCGG